>Ga0164243_10003225_pt1 | contig 26254 bp, 23 predicted proteins | sample OricompcompostOP_FD_108781 | JGI IMG/M metagenome (GOLD analysis project Ga0164243, IMG submission 108781) | Organic Plus compost microbial communities from Emeryville, California, USA - Original compost - Organic plus compost (OP) | ecosystem: Engineered > Solid waste > Mixed feedstock >...
CCGGAACAGCGCAACACGGGCCCGGAACAGCACAGCACGGTTCCCGAACAGCACAGCACGGTTCCCGAACAGCGCAGCACGGGCGAGTCCGAGTAGCCGCGCCGGTTCCCCCGGCACGATGCCCGCCCATCGGCGAAGCTGGGTGGATGGCGGACTTCCCGCCGTGTCGAGGGAGGGCGGCGTGGACACACCGACGTTCGTGATCGTGGGCGCGTCCCTGACCGGCGCCAAGGCGGCCGAGCAGTTGCGCGAGGCCGGGTTCGGCGGCCGGGTGGTGCTGGTCGGCGCGGAGGAGCACCGACCGTACGAACGGCCGCCGCTGTCGAAGGGCTACCTGCTGGGCAAGGACCCGCTGGAGAAGGCCTTCGTGCATCCGCAGTCGTGGTACGCCGACCACCGGGTGGAGCTGCGGTTGGGCACCACGGTGACCGCGGTCGATCCGGCCCGGCACGAGGTGCGGCTGGCCGGCGGCGAGGCGCTGCACTATGACAAGTTGCTGCTGGCGACCGGTTCCCGGGTGCGGGAGTTGAGTGTCCCGGGCGCCGACCTGGCCGGCGTCGTCACGCTGCGCGACCTGGGCCAGTCGGTGGCGCTGCGGGAAAGACTGCGCGCGGGCGTCGAGGTGCTCGTCGTCGGCGCGGGGTGGATCGGGCTGGAGGTGGCCGCGGCCGCCCGCGAGCACGGGGCGTCGGTCACCGTGGTGGAGACGGACGCGTTGCCGCTGCGCCGGGTGCTGGGGGACGAGGTGGCCGCGATCTACCGCGACCTGCACGAGGCCCACGGTGTGCGGTTCTTCTTCCGCAGCGGCGTCCAGGAGTTCCGCGGCACCGCCGGCACGGTCACCCACGCCGTGCTCGCCGACGGCACCGAACTGCGCGCCGACCTCGTGGTGGTCGGTGTCGGCGTGGCCCCCAACGTCGACCTCGCCCGCGACGCCGGGCTTGAGGTGCTCGACGCTGCACCCGGCGGCGTGGTCGTCGACGAGCACCTGCGCACCTCCGATCCGGACATCTACGCCGCCGGTGATGTCGCGGCGTTCTGGTCGCCGCTGCTGGGCACGCGGATCCGGGTCGAGCACTGGGCCAACGCGCTCAACGGCGGCAAGGCGGCGGGGGCGTCGATGGCCGGCGGCACCCAGCCGTACGACCGGGTGCCGTACTTCTACTCGGACCAGTACACGTCCTCGCCGATGATCGGCATGGAGTACGCGGGCCACAGCGCGGGCGGCTACGACCGGGTGGTGTTCCGGGGGTCGCCCGCGATCGACGCCGGTCGGGATCCGCAGTTCCTGGCGTTCTGGACCAAGGACGGTCGCGTGGTGGCCGCCATGAACGCGAACATCTGGGACGTGCAGGACCAGCTTCAGCGGTTGGTGCGGGCCGGGTTCGCCGGGCAGGCGGTGGACCTCGATCGGCTCGCCGACCCCGCGGTGCCGTTGGCCGACCTGCGCTGAGCGGTCACGCTCGCCGTGGGCGAGCCGGCAGCCGGGTGATCGCGACCCCGACGAGGCAGATCGCGCCACCGACCAGGGCCAGCCAGCCGGGCACCTCGTCGAGCAGCAGCCAGGACATGAGCACCGACAGCGCCGGCACCACGTAGGACGAGCTGGCGAGCTTTCCGGCGCTCGTGCGGGCCAGGGCGTAGCCCCAGGTGAGGAAGGCCAGCGCGGTCGGGAACAGTCCCAGGTAGACGATCCCCCAGGTGGCGCCGGCGGGGGCGGTGCCCAGCTCGCGCAGCAGGTCGGGCGCGAACGGCGCGCAGGCCACCGCGCCGGCGAGGCAGCCGAGCCAGGTGACCGGCACGGCTGAGGAGACGGCGAGCACCCGCTTCTGCAGCAGCACGCCGATCGCGTAGAGGGCCGCGGCGGCCAGGCCCAGCAGCACGCCGGTGGCATCGCGCTGGCCGGTCGAGGTCGCCACGCCGATGATCACCAGCCCGACGACGCCGACCGCCAGCCCGGTGATGAGCGAGCGGGGGAACCCTTCGCGCAGGAAGATGCCGGCGAAGATGGCGATGAGGATGGGCCCGACCGCGACCAGCATCGACGACGTGCCCGCGTCGAGGTGCTGCTCCGCCGCGTTCAACGACAACGTGTAGAGCCCGAACCACAACACGCCGTACACGATCATCAGCCCCAGCGCGCGCCGCCGCTTGGCGGGCGGAACCGTGGCCCCGCTCGCGGTGGCGGCGCCGCGCGTCCCCGTCTGGGTCACCCGCCAGACCAGCGCCACCACGCTCAGGGCCAGTGCGCCGACCGCGAGCCGGCCGAAGGCGAGCGCCCCGGGGCTGTAGTGGGCACCGACGGCCCGGATGCCGATGAAGGCCGAGGCCCAGAAGACCATGGTGACCCCGGCGGCGATCAGCGGCAGCGCGGCCGACGTTGGCCGGGCGGGCTGCTCCGGCTGGGTGGATTCGGCCGTGAGGGGCCTGGCGGAGGCGGTCATGGCGGTCAGTCTGCGGCTCGCGCAGACATAAGCACAAGCGACTAGTTCTTCACAACAGTTAAGGCCCGCTGTACGGTTTGGGCATGCTGGACGTGCACCGACTGCGGGTCTTCCGGTCCGTCGTGGCGACCGGATCGATCAACGCCGCTGCCACGAACCTCGGCTACACCGCCTCCGCGGTCAGCCAGCATCTCGCCGCCCTGCAGCGGGAGACCGGCCTGACGCTGGTGGCCCGGGTCGGTCGCGGCATCCAGCCGACCGCCGCCGGGTTGGCCCTGGCGGCCGAGATCGACGACGTCCTCGAGCGTCTGTCCAATGTGGAGTCAGTGGTGGCCGAGTTGCGGTCGGGACGCAGTGGCGCCCTGCACATCGCCTACTTCGCGTCGGCTGGCTCGGCGTGGATGCCGGCGGTGGCCCGGGTGCTGCTGCGCGACTTTCCCGACCTGCGACTGACCCTGAGCCTGCGCGACGGCATCGCCGTGTCGCCGCCGCGACCCGACGTGCAGGTCCTGGTGGAGCAGGACAACCTCGACCCGGGGCCGGGCGTGCGTGCCTACCACCTGTACGACGACCCGTACGTGGCCATCCTGCCGCGCTCGCACCGCTTCGCGGATGCCGACGTGGTTAATCTTGTCGATATCTCGGAGGAGGTGTGGATCGACAACGACCCGGCGCACGGGTGGTGCCGGCGCAACCTGATCCTGGCCTGCCATGCGGCGGGCTTCTCGCCGCCCTACCGTATTGAAGCTCATGACTACCCGACGGCGATCGCCTTCGTGGACGCCGGGATCGGGCTGACCATCGTGCCCAGCATGGCCGCGCACCACCTGCCCGAGAACGTGGTGAGCGTGCCGGTCACCGGGCCGACCCCGCGGCGGTCGATCTACGCGCTGGTGCCGGTCGCCGTGCAGGACGTGCCGGCGGTGCGGGCGGTGATCAGCACGCTGTACGAGTGCGCCCGGCAGACCCGTGCCCAGCAGCAGGACGTTCCACATCGGACGGTCCCGGCGACGGGCGTCCCGGCGCCGGCCGCGGGCGGCGGGCACGCCACCATGCCCCGGCGCGCCAACGCCGCCAGCCGGGCCGCCTCGACCCGGCGCACGGTCGCCTCGACGGCGTAGTGTCCGCTCCGGCGGGTTGGCGTGCGGCGCGTTCGCGGTGCTCGCCGCCGTCACACCGGTTATCGTGGGCTCGCTGCCGGTTCGGCCCTCGGCGGTCGGGGTCGGCACGTCGAGGTGGGGAAGCGGGGGTGTCGGGCCATGGACGTCGCGCCGTCGACATCCTTGTTGTCGCTGGGTGGCCTGCTGTGCGGCGGGCTGTGCCTGTTCTTCCTGGTCTCGTCGCTCGGGCTGGCGGTCATCCTGGTCAGCCGCAGCCGCAAGAATCGCCCGGAGGACGGCACGCCCTGAGCGGCGGCGGGCGGCCGCCCTACCTCCCGGCGTGGGCATAGGGCGGTGTGAGCGTGCCCGCGGTGGAGAGCCGGGCGCGCAGGTAGTCCTCGAACGTGCGGTGGCCGCGCCGCGCCCCCACACCGAGCAGGTGGTGGCCGGCTCGGAAGCCGGCGGCGGCCCGACCGGGGACCGGCGTGGACAACACGGGCCGGTGCCGGCCGCTGAACTGCAGGTAGGTGTGCACCAGGTCGTCGAGGAAGCGGACCTCGGGCCCGCCGAAGTCCGGCACCCGTCGGGCTGGATCCTCGCTGGCCAGCGACGCCAGGCGGTCGGCCACCTCACCGACGTCGACCGGTTGGAAGGGCAGCCGCCGGGGCACCAGCGCCACCGGGAGCTTGGTGAGCGCGGTGGCCGCGACGAGGATGAAGTCGTGGAACTGGGTGACGCGCTGCGTCGTCCAGGGCAGGCCGGAGGCCGCGATCATCCGCTCGCAGCCCCATTTCGCCCGGTAGTAGCCGAACCGAATGCGGTCCACCCCGACTATCGAAATATAGACAATATGCGGTCGCTGGTCGCTCGCGGCGTCGAGCAGGTTGCGGGTCTGGGCGAGGTCCCGCCAGGGTCGGCGCACATCGCCCGCGGTGGCGCAGTGCACGATCGTGTCCACGCCCGTGACGGCGCGGCGCAGGCCCGGGTCGCCGGGCGTGTCGAGGTCCCCCTGCACCGCGTCCGGCGTGCTGGCGGACCGGTGGGTCAGCACCCGTACGTCGTGGTCCCGCTCGCGCAGTCGGCCGACCACCTCACGGCCCAGCACGCCGGTGCCTCCGGTGACCAGTACCTTCATCGCCCGCTCCTGTCCGCCGCCGGTGCCACGGCCGGTCCGCTCGCCGGTTGACCGGGCGAGCGTCGCGACCCTCGACCTCAGGTTTACGCCAGCAGGCACCGGTGGTTGGCGCGGTTGGGCCGGGATGACCCTCGCGGGTCGAGCCCGTACGGTCGGGCGCTCAGGGCTGGAGGGCGAGCACCAGGCGGTCGCGGAAGTGGCGTTCGGACTCGGTGACGATCTCGCCGCCGAGACCGATGAAGTCGTTGCTCTTCGCCGCCCGGATCACCACGTCCGCGATGCGGACGAGCCACTTCCGGTAGTCGTAGGCATCGTTCGGATCCGCCTTCGCGGCCAGGACCGCGACCACCTTCCTCACCCGTTCGAGCACCGCGTCGATGCCGGCCTGCGGGTCCTGAAAGTCGACCGCCTCGATCACGTCGCGGGCGGCGAAGGCGCGCACCGTCTCGCGCGCCACCTCGGCGACGAACGGATTGGGATCCTGCTGCCCGCGCGCGGAGGCGACCATGCCCATCTCGATCTCCAGGTCGGTCCGGTAGCTGACGTCGCGTTGCGCCGCGCTCGCCGCCGCGACCACCCAGCGGGGCGCGGCCACGATCAGATCCCACTCGGCGGCGTCGAAATCTTCTCGCGTCGTCACGTCACCCCTCGCTTCCGCTCGCGTACTGCTGGTAACACACGTTACCGGTGCGCCGGTCGGCCGGAGGCGAGGGCGACGACGTGGCGGGTCAGCCCCGCAGATCGTTGACCGATTCGACGAGGTGATCGCGGGTCTGCACGAGGAAGGACGAGGTGCGCGTCGAGTACTCCAGCGCCACCAGATCGGCTGGGAAGATCAGCACGTCCACGCCGGGCAGCCCGGTGACGCCGAGGTCGGTCTCGCCATCCTCGAAGACGGTGACCCAGGAGAAGCCGTCGAGCGCCTCGACGATGGCCTGGCCGAGGGCGACGGCGACCGCGTTGATGATCGTGTCCGGATCCTCGGCGTCGTCGCCCCGCTCCAGCCACCGGGCCCACGCGTGGTCGACGCCCTCCAGGCCGGCCAGCACCTGGCCCGAGCTGTAGTCCCCGACGAACCGGTCGACCACGGCGAGTTGTGCCTGAATCCAGGACTGCTCGTCGTCGGTCAACTCCATCAGCGTCGGTTCCACGGCAGGCACTGTAGTCGATCGTGACCGCTGGCCGGCGTCGTGCCTGTCCGGTGGTGGCGGGGCTCTCCGGTCGCCTCGGCGGGCTTGGGTCGGCACGGGCTTGGCCCCGGTGCCGTGGTCGGTCAGCGCGCCGTGCCGGCCAACTGTGCCCGGGACTCGGCCAGGCCCTTGTTCGCCAGACTGTCGGCCCGTTCGTTGCCCGGGTCGCCGTTGTGGCCCTTGACCCACAACCACTCGACGCGGTGGCGGCTGGCGGCCTCGTCCAACCGCTGCCACAGGTCGGCGTTCTTCACCGGCTTGCGGTCCGCGGTGAGCCAGCCGTTGCGTTTCCAGCCCTTGAGCCAACTGGTGATGCCGCTGCGGACGTAGACGCTGTCCGTGTGCAGGCGGACGTCCACGGGGCGGGTCAGCGCCTCCAACGCCTGGATGGCCGCCATCAGTTCCATCCGGTTGTTGGTGGTGGGCTGGCTCTCGCCGCCGAAGATCTCCCGCTCCACGTCGCCGTACCGCAGGAGAGCGCCCCAGCCGCCCGGGCCGGGGTTTCCGCTGCACGCCCCGTCGGTGTAGATCTCGACGACCGTCCCTGTCGTGCCCTGCCGCGCAACCTGTGCCACGCCGGCGAACCTACCTCGTCCGCGGGCCAGCACCCGGACGACACGGCGCTGACACAACACAGCGCTCACACAACACAGCGCTGACACGACGCGGCGCCCGTGCGGGGGGCATCGCACGGGCGCCGCGTCCTCGGTCGAGTCGCCTCGGCTCAGTCGCCGTCGGTGCTCTGGGAGTGGCGGTACCGGTTCCAGTTCTCCTTGGCCTCCAGGATCCAGAAGACGATGCCGGAGACCACCAGGATGAACAGCATCGAGATGGCCTGCTCCTTGACGGAGAGGTTGGCGCTCTTCAGGCTGTCGATGCCCAGCGAGTCCTTGCCCGACTCGCCGATGAACGTGTTCCAGAACAGGATCCAGACACCGATCTGGAAGACCACCACGAAGATCCACGGGCGCAGCCGGCCGACGATGTGCGCGACCCAGTCGACCGCGATGCAGATCGCCAGGGTGATCAGGATGACCGTCAACTCCGTGGTGTGCTTGGGGATCCAGTCCGACAGGCTGTGGAAGCTGGACGCGGTGGACTTCGCCAACGCGTCGAAGACCTGCTCCCGGAAGTAGAACAGCGCGGAGAAGATGACGAGCAGCACGAGGGCGCTGATCGCCGGCCACAGGAGCTTCCGGCTGGTAGATCCGGTCTCGGCCATGGTTGTGTCCTTCACTACGAAACGATGGTCCCCATGAGGCTGACAGCCAACATCGTGGCGGTCAACGACAACTTCGTTCCCGTCGCAGGCGTCGGGCCCAGCGCATGATGTCAAAAACCCCAAATCGAGTAATTGGTGCGAGTGCAAAGGGGATGGGATGAGCCGAGTCGCGGCATTTGTCGAAGCCGCACGGATTTCGCGGGAACTGCTGGAACGGCCCGAGGTCGCGGCACGGTGGACGGAGCCGAGCGCCCTGGTCGGGCTCACCGTCGGCGGTCTGGCCGAGCACCTGGCCCAGCAGGTGCTGCTCGTGCCCGGCCTGCTCGCGGCCCCGGCGCCGGATCCGGTGCCGCCCGTGGCGTCGCTGCTGGAGCACTACGCCCGCTCGACCTGGTTCGGCGCCGACCTGGACGAGCCGGCGAACGTGGGCATCCGCGACCGCAGCGAGCAGGCGGCGGCGGAGGGACCGGGCCAACTCCTGGCGCGGGTCGCGCAGGCGCTGGCCGAGTGCGAGCGGGAGTTGCCGGCGCAGCCGGCGGGTCGGCTCGTGCAGCCGCCGCGGGTCACCTGGTCGCTCGCGCTCGACGACTACCTGACCACCCGGCTGATGGAGATGGTCGTGCACGCCGACGACCTCGCCTTCACGCTCGGGGTCGCCACGCCGTTGTTCCCGGAGGACGTCACCGATCCGGTGCTCGGCCTGCTGGTCCGGTTGGCCGCGCGGCGGCACGGGTTCGTACCGGTCGTGCGCGCGCTGGCCCGGGCCGAACGGGCGCCCGCCTCGGTCACCGCCTTCTGAGGGCTCCGACACGCGGTGCGGACGCTCATGGGCGAGGGAAGCTGCGTCGGGCAGGATGGAGGACGCAGTGTCGGAGGAGGTGACAGGTGGCCGGCGGACGCATTCGTCCTGAGGACGTGGCGACGGTGCGGGAGCGGGTCAACATCGCCGACGTCGTGTCCGACTTCGTGACGCTCAAACCGGCCGGTGGTGGCAACGTCAAGGGCCTGTGCCCGTTCCACGACGAGAAGACCCCGTCGTTCAACGTCTCCACGGCCAAGGGCGTCTACTTCTGTTACGGCTGCGGCAAGGGCGGCGACGTCATCACCTTCCTGCGCGAGCTGGAGCACCTCACGTTCACCGAGGCGGTCGAGCGGTTGGCGGCCAAGGCCGGGATCGCGCTCACCTACATCGAGTCCGGCCCGGCCCCCAGCCGTCCCCAGGGCCAGCGCCAGCGGCTCGTCGCGGCCAACCAGGCGGCCGCCGAGTTCTACCAGGCGCAGCTCGGCACCGCGGGCGCGGCGGTCGCGCGCCGGTTCCTGGCCGAGCGGGGCTTCGACAAGGCGGCCGCCGAGGCGTACGGCTGCGGGTTCGCCCCGGAGGGTTGGGACGCGTTGGTCCGTCACCTGCAGCAGAAGGGGTTCACCCGTCAGGAGCTGGAGACCGCGGGGTTGGCCAAGCCGGCCCGGTCGGGCGGGCTCATCGACCGGTTCCGCCGTCGGCTGATCTGGCCGATCCGTGACCTGACCGGCGAGGTGATCGGCTTCGGCGCGCGCCGGCTCTTCGACGACGACGATGGTCCCAAATACCTCAATACTCCGGAGACGCCGCTCTACAAGAAGTCCCACGTGCTCTACGGCGTGGAGAAGGCGAAGAAGGAGATCGCCAAGCAGGGCCGGGCGGTCATCGTCGAGGGCTACACCGACGTGATGGCCTGCCACCTGGCCGGCGTGCCGACCGCTGTCGCGACGTGTGGCACGGCCTTCGGTGCCGACCACATCGGTGTGCTGCGGCGGCTACTCATGGACACCGACGCGTACGGCGGCGAGATCATCTTCACCTTCGACGGTGACGCGGCCGGGCAGAAGGCGGCGCTGCGGGCCTTCGAGGACGATCAGCGGTTCGTGGCCCAGACCTACATCGCGGTCAGCCCCGACAACATGGATCCGTGTGAGCTGCGGCTGGCCAAGGGCGATGTCGCGGTGCGGGACCTGGTGGCGGCGCGCACTCCGCTCATCGAGTTCGCCCTCCATTCTCATATCGACAAATATAATTTGGATGAGGCGGAGGGCCGGGTCGCCGCGCTACGGGTGACCGCCCCGCTGGTGGCGAAGATCAAGGACCGGGCGCTGCGTCCCGAGTACACGCGCCGGCTGGCCGGCATGCTCGGCATGGAGATCGAGGTCGTCAACCGGGCCGTCGCCGCCGCCCAGCGCAGCGGTGACTCCGCCGCGCCACCGGCACCGCCGCCGCAGCGGGCGGCCGCGCCGGCGGCGAACGACCCGCGGTCACTGGTCGAGCGGGAGGCGCTCAAGCTGGCCCTGCAGGAGCCGGTGCTGGCCGGGCCCGTCTTCGACGCGGTGGAGGAGCACGTCTACGCCCACCCGGTGCACGTGGCGATCCGCGTGGCGATCGCGGCGGCCGGGGGAGCCTCGTCGGCATCCGGCGGGGCGGGCTGGATCGAGGCGGTCCGCGACGCCTGCGACGACCTCGCGGCCAAGGCGCTGATCTCGGAGCTGGCCGTCGAGCCGCTGCGGCTGGACGGCGTGCCCGACCAGGACTACGTGCACATCCAGCTCGCCCACCTGGAACTCTTCGCGCTCAACCGGTCCATCGCCGACCTCAAGTCCAAGCTCCAGCGGATGAACCCGATCGAGCGGGCCGACGAGTACCACCGCCTCTTCGGTGAACTGCTCTCGATGGAGCAGCACGCCCGCGCCCTGCGCGAGCAGACCTCCGGCTCCCTCTGACGCCCCACCCTCCCCCTTTGCGCCGATCTTGGGGTTTTCCGCGTGATTGGAGATCAACTCACGCGGAAAACCCCAAGATCGCCGCGAGGGTGGGGTGGGCCGCCGCGAGGGTGGGGTGGGTCGCCGCGAGGGTGGGGTGGGTCGCCGCGAGGGTGGGGTGGGTCGCCGCGAGGAGGTGGGGGTGCGGCGGCGCCGGATGAGGGCGCGCCGCCGGTCCTGGGGCGAGGCACGGAGGGTACGGTGGTGATCGTGTTCGGTCGTCGCAAGCCGCCCGCCAAGCTGCGGCCGCCGCTGGTTCGTGGCGAACGCGTGCTCGCCTGGGCCCGTACCAGTGCCGACCCGCAGCAGGTCGTGGTGGCCACCACCCTCGGACTGTGGTTGCCCGGTCGCGATCGGCTCGGCTGGCACGAGATCCACAAGGCGACCTGGGCCGGTTCGCGGCTGACCGTCGTCCCCGCGGTGCAGGTCGGCACCTCCGGCGAGCCCGGGGAGCGGCACGGCACCGCCTACGCGGTGATGGCCGACGACGCCGCCGTCGTGGTCGACCTCACCGAACCGGGCGACGTGCCCGCCGAGGTACGCAAGCGCGTGACCCGCTCGGTCGCCTACACCGCTCACCATCCGCTGGGCAACGGTGGGGTGCGCGTGGTCGCTCGCCGGGTGGCCGGCGTGGACGGCCTGACCTGGCACGTGCGCTACGACGACGGGACCGACCTGTCCGACCCCGAGGTGGCTCAGGCCACGGCCGAGCTGGTGGCCGAGGCAGCGGCACCGATGCGGCCCGAGTAGGGCCTGGTCGACCGCCCGTACGGGTGGCGTGGCGAGGCGGTGCGGACCGCACCGGCGACGGGGCGCCGGTGACGTGCGGCCAGCCGGCGCATATCTCGGGCGATTATGTCGGTGGGGCGGGCTAGGGTCCACCGCATGGCTGATGAACCGCTCATCCATGCGCGCGGCCTGGTGAAGCGCTTCGGCGACTTCACCGCGGTCAACGGCATCGACGTCGATGTCGCGCGCGGCGAGGCCTTCGGGTTCCTCGGGCCCAACGGGGCAGGCAAGTCGTCGACGATGCGCATGATCGGGTGTGTCTCTCCGCCCACGGCCGGCACGCTGCGCATCCTCGGTATGGATCCGGTGCGGGAGGGCCCGCGGATCCGGGCCCGGCTGGGGGTCTGTCCGCAGCAGGACTCGCTGGACGCCGAGCTCACCGTCGCCGAGAACATCACCGTCTACGCGCGCTATTTCGGCATCCCCCGGCAGGTCGCCCGGGAGCGGGCGGCCGAGCTGCTCGAGTTCGTGCAGCTCGGTGAGCGGGCCAAGGACAAGGTCGAGCCGCTGTCGGGCGGCATGAAGCGGCGCCTGACGATCGCCCGGGCGCTGGTCAACGAGCCGGAGCTGGTGCTGCTCGACGAGCCCACCACGGGGCTGGACCCGCAGGCCCGGCATCTGGTGTGGGAGCGGCTGTTCCGGCTCAAGCAGCGGGGCGTGACGCTGGTGCTGACCACGCACTACATGGACGAGGCCGAGCAGCTCTGCGACCGGCTGGTGGTGATGGACAAGGGCCGCATCGTCGCCGAGGGGTCGCCGCGCGCCCTGATCGACGCGCACTCGACCCGCGAGGTGCTCGAACTGCGTTTCGGCACCGAGAGTCTGGAGGCCGTGGCCGGCAAGCTCACCGGCCTCGGTGAGCGGGTGGAGGTGCTGCCCGACCGCATTCTGGTCTATGCCGACGACGGCGACGCGGCAGCCGGCGCCGTGCACGAGCGGGGCCTCACCCCGAGCAGCACCCTGGTCCGGCGCAGTTCGCTGGAGGACGTGTTCCTCAAGCTCACCGGTCGCACGCTGGTGGAGGACTGATGACCGCGCCGTCGATGGCCGCACGGCCCTCGCCCGTGCCGGTCTTCCTCTATCGGTGGACGCTCTACGTGCGCACGTGGCGGGGAACGGTGTTCAGCTCGTTCCTGCTACCCGTGCTCTTCCTGGTCGGCATGGGCGTCTCGGTGGGCTCCTATGTGGACGCCAACGGCACCCTCGGCGTGTCCTATGTGGACTACATCGCGCCGGCGCTGCTCGCCTCGACCGTGTTCCAGATCGGCGTCAGCGAGGCGTCCTGGCCCGTGCTGGGCGGGTTCCAGTGGGTGCGGACCTACTACGCCATGGGCGCCACCCCGCTGCGGCCCCGCGACATGGTCGGCGGTGAGCTGCTGTTCATCGGCCTGCGGGCGGCGGCCTCGGCGGTCGGGTTCGGCATCGTGATGGCGCTGTTCGGCGCGGTGCACGGGTGGACCGGGCTGGCGCTGCTGCCGGTCGCGGTGCTGCTCGCCGTCGCGTCGGCCGCGCCCGTCCTGGCCTACTCGGCCACGATCACGACCGACAACATGTTCTCGATCCTGTTCCGCTTCGGGGTGATCCCGATGACGCTGCTCGCCGGAGTCTTCTTCCCGGTCGAGCAACTGCCCTCGGCAGTCCGGTGGCTCGCCTACCTCACGCCGTTGTGGCACGGCGTCGAGCTGAGCCGGGCGGCCAGCATGGACACGGCCACGGCGGCGCCGTGGATGCTGCACGTCGGCTACCTCGCGGCCTGGCTCGTGGTGGGTTACCTGCTGGCGGCGCGCCGCTTCACCCGGAAGTTGATGGACTGACGATGGTCACTACCTCCCTCGTGCCCCGGTTGCTGCGGCGTCACACGGGTGGCGGCCTGACGGGCGTGCTGGCCCGAGCCGGGTCGGTCACCAACCGGGATCTGATGGCGACCCGCCACTCCGGCTACTGGCTGGTCGTGCTCTCCGGGTTCGTCGAGCCCGCGCTGTACCTGTTCTCGATCGGCATCGGCGTGGGCGCGCTGGTCGGCGACTTCCACCTGGCCGATGGCCGTACGGTCAGTTACGCGGCGTTCGTGGCGCCGGCGATGCTCGCGGCGTCGGCCATGAACGGCGCGATGGCCGAGGCGACCTACAACTTCTTCGCCCGCCTGAAGTGGGCCAAGCTCTACGACGCCATGGTCGCCACGCCGCTGCGTCCGGTCGAGATCGCCCTGGGCGAGCTGGCCTGGGCGCTGCTGCGGGGAGCGCTGTACTCCGTGGTCTTCCTGGCGATGATGGCGGCGCTCGACCTCACCACCGTGGCCCGGGCGGTGCCGGCGCTGTTCGCCTCGCTGCTGGTGGGCCTGGCGTTCGGCGCCGTCGGCATGGCGATCTCGACCTACCTGAGGACCTGGCAGGACTTCGACTACCTGAGCGTCTTCACGTTCGCCATGTTCCTCTTCTCGGGCACCTTCGTACCCGCCGACTCCTACCCCAGGGCACTGGAGGTGGTCATCGCGCTGACGCCGCTCTACCACGGCGTCGAACTGTTGCGGGGCTTCACGCTCGGGGCGCTGGACTGGGCGATGGTGGGCCACGCCGCCTATCTGGTGGCGCTGGCGGGCGTCGGGCTCTGGATCGCCTCCCGCCGCATGAGCCGGCTGCTGTGCCGCTGACCCGCCCAGATCGCCGTCACGCCGGTCGACCAGCGCCCGCTCGCCCACCTGTGGACCGCGCCGTTGTGGATCGACCGCGGTGACCCGGCCGGCGCGCGGGAACTGCTCGCCCGTGCCTGGCTGGCCCGGGCGGTGGCGCCGCCACGCCACACCCGTTCGCCTGGCGCCACCGGATGCGGGCCGAGTTGCTGGAGGGTCGATGCCGGCTGGCCGAGGGTGACGACGCCGGCCGCCCTCCTGGTTGTTCCGGGGACGAGAACGGAGGTCGTCAGGCGATCACGTAGTCGAGGATCAGCACGCCCGTGCCCGTCCGGGTGACGTCGCGCAGTTGCAGCGGCAGCGGCTGCGCCAGCTCGCGGAAGAGTGTGCGGCCCGTGCCGAGCACCAGGGGGTGCACGAAGAGGGTGAGGGTGTCGACCAGACCGGCGGCGAGCAGTTGCTGTGCCAGCTCGCCGCTGCCGAGCACGGCGATGGTGCCGTCGCCCTCCTGCTTGAGCGCGCGGACCGCCGCGGTCAGCTCCCCGTCGAGCAGGCGCGCCCCGGTCCAGTCCACATGGGACAGTGTGCGGCTCGCGACGTATTTGGGCGTGCGGTTCAGGTGTGCCGCCATGGGGTTGTCGTCGGGCTGGGTGGGCCAGAAGGCGGCCATCCGCTGGTAGGTCTTGCGGCCGAACAGGTAGGCCGTGGTCGATCGCTGCCCGCGCCCGCCGGCGTCGCGGGCGACCCCGTCCTGGTAGGGCACACCCCAGCCGCCGTGCACGAAGCCGGGATCATCCGGGTCACCGGCGTCGAATCCCTGCATGACGCCGTCCAGCGTGACGAACTCCACCAATCCCAGGGTTCTCATGGCCGGGAGCATACACTCCTAAAGAAGGAGTGAATGCATCGAGGAGAGAAGTTGGCCGGAGGCTACGGTGACCCGTGTGGGGTGGCGCGGGCGCTCGACGTGGTGGGGCAGCGATGGGCGCTGCTGGTCGTCCGGGAACTTCTGCTCGGCCCCAAGCGGTTTCGCGATCTGGTTCGGGGTCTGCCCGAGCTGAGCCAGAACGTGCTCACGCAGCGGCTCAAGGAACTGGCCGAGGCGGGTGTGCTGCGCCGGGTCGAGGCCGGACCACCCGTCAGCGGCCCGGTCTACGAACTCACCCCGTCGGGGGCGGCGCTCGAACCCGTCCTGGTCGCGCTGGGGCGGTGGGGGCGCGAGCGCCCACTGACCGGTACGGGCCCCATGAGCGTCGACGCCCTGATGCTCGCCTTCCGGACGACCTTCGACCCCCGTGCCGCCGGAGACCTCGCCGCCGAGATCGAACTGCGGGTCGACAGCGACACCGTCACGGCTACTGTCGCGGGTGGACAGTTGACGATGCGGCGTGGCGCGGCGACCCGGCCGGACGCCACCATCGCCGCCGACTCCGCGTCGCTGCGCGCCCTGGTCTACCGCGGCACCCGGCCACCGGGCGTGCGGATCACCGGCGACGCCAGGCTGGCCCGCCGGTTCCTCGCGGCCCTGCGCTGACCACGCCCGGCCGTCGCGGTGGGGCAGGCGACGGCCGCGGAGTGACGGTCAGCGGCATGACGCCGGCCGCTACGGCCGGGACGCGGGAACGTCCACTGTGGAGCGGGAGAAGGTGACGTGGACCGTGCCGCTCTCGGCGCACTCCGTCGTCACGTGGTAGCCCGCCTCCAGTCCGCGCAGGTCGTCCCACAGCCGGATTCCCTGCCCGAGCAGGATCGGGGCGATGGCCACGTGCAGCTGGTCGACGAGGCCGGCCTTCAGGAACGCGCGGACGACGGTCGGGCCGCCGCCGACGCGCACATCCCGTCCGCCGGCCTGCTCGGTGGCCAGGGCCAGCGCCTGCGCCGGTTCCGCGCTGATGAAGTGGAACGTCGTGCCGCCCTCCATCTCCAGCGTGGGTCGCGGGGTGTGGGTGAGCACGAAGACCGGCACGTGGAAGGGCGGGTTCGGGCCCCACCAGCCACGCCAGTCGGGATCGTCGGCGTGCGCGTGCAGACCGAACATGCCAGCGCCCATGATCTCGGCGCCGATGCCCTCGAAGTAGGCCGCGGCGTACGTGTCGTCGACGCCGGTCGTGCCCTCGCCAGAGGTGTCGCCGAACACCCGGGCCCGGACGGTACGGGTCGCCGCGTAGGCGGAGACGAGTCGGAGCCAGTCCTCGCCCATGGGGTTCTCGGGGGTCCCGTCGGTCGTCGTGGCGAACCCGTCCAACGAGATGTTCAGATCAACCCGTACCGCCACGATGGCTCCTTCCCTGGCCCGCGTCGTCGACGCCGCCGGCATCCGCTGTCTCCGGCACAGCTCACCGACTGTACCGGGCGACGAGCAACTCCGGCGGAGGCGCGCCGATGATCGTTCGCGCCAGCCACCGCCGGACCGCGCCGCGACATCCACAGTGGACTGACTGGCTCGCGTCCCCAGTTCCGCCAGCCGTACGGTCGACCCGGCCGGGCCTCACCGACCGCCCCGCGCTCGGTGTACCACGCGGGCGCCCGGATCGTCCACATGCGACGGTTGCCCGGTGGGAGCAGGCCGAGATCGTCCGGACGGCGCGTCCGCGCCCGTGGTCCTGGGCTACCGGCGCGTCGTGGGTCAGGCCGGAACCAGCGTCACCGCGATGGGACGGTGATCGGAGATGTCGAGATCCGGATGGGCCGGGTCGACGTACCGGAAGCCCGGCGAGGTGAGGATGTGGTCGATCTGGACGGGGTCCTTGTCCCGCGACGGGAGGGTGACGAACGGCCGGAAAGCGGCGAACGCGTCGACCAGGCCCGCGCCGAGCAGCACGTTCCAGGCCGCCACGTCGTCGGTGGGATCGATGTTGAGGTCCCCGGCCACCACCACGGGCTTGGGCGCGTCGCGCACGATCTGGGCGAGCTGCTCGACCTGGTCCAGCGGCTGCCAGTTCGACGGCGGCTGCAGGTGGGTGGCGATGACGGTGAGGTCACGCCCCTGCCAGCGCACGCCGACCTGCAGCGCCTGCGCCCCGGTCGGTCCACCCTGGACCAGCGGGAAGTTGCGCACCGACGTCACCGGCAGGTTGGTCAGCAGCGCATCCCCCCACGCCTCGTCGGCCGCCGGCGCCCAGTAGTACCGCATGCCCAGGCGGTCGGCGATCAGCCGCAGGTCGTCGTGGCCGCCGTTGAGGAACCACGCCCGGTCCACCTCGCTGAGCAGCACGATCTCCGGGTTCAGCGCGCGCAGTGCCTCGGCCTGTTGCTCCACCGTGAAGGTGCCGGCCAGGCCGAAGCCCATGCGGATGTTGTAGGCCGCGATCCGCAGCCCCTGCGCCGCGCCGGCCGGCGGTTCGGCGCTCGGTGTCCACAGTGGAGTCGCAATGGCCGCGGCGACGCCGACCACGGCCACCGCCACCCCCACGAGCACGCGCCGGCGCCCGCCGGCTGCCGGCGCGGCCTGGTCCGGTACGGCCTGGTCCGACGCGGCCGGCTCCGATGCGGCCGGAGCCGGTACGGCCTGGTCCGGCGCGGCCGGCGTGGCCGACTTGCGCGCGCCGGAGAGGGCGACCGCGCCGACGATGGCGGCGAGCACGATCGGGGCGTAGTCGTTGGGGATGCCCAGGTCGTAGGCGGCGTAGTAGGCGAAGGCCAGCAGGATGAACAGCAGGAACCCGGTGGCCAGCAGCACACCGCGACGGCCGGGTCTGTCCTGTGTGGATGTCGCGGTGGCGGCCCAGCCCAGGCAGGCGCCGAGGGCGAGCGTGCCGAGCAGCTGGGTGGGCACCGCCCACCACGGGGCGATGCCGTGCACGCCGTCGACGGTGGCGGTGCCGAGGGCGAACGCGGCCGCCGAGGCCAGCAGCGCGACGGCGGGGATCGCGGGGTGACCGCTCCAGCGCGGACGGGCGGCCAGCCCGACGGCCAGGAAGCCGGCGGCGACCACCGCGACCGCGGCGACGGTGGGCTGCCAACCGGCGCTCGCCTGGGCGTGCGCGGTGTTGCCCGTGGACAGGCCCCACAGCAGCACCGCCGGGCCGACGGCGAGCCAGGCACGGGGGGCGGGCCCGGCGTGCGCCGGCGAACCGCGCCAGGGCAGGCACGCGAGGAAGAGCGCCAGTTCCACCGCGACCAGGGCGAGCGGCAACGGGCCGTCACGCCAGACGAGGTCGATCGTGTCCAGGCTGGCGTGCAACGCGGTGGCGACGGCGAGCCCCCACGCGAGCCCGACGAACGCCCCGGCCGATGGCGCCATCGCGGTGCCGACGAGCCAGGCCAGTCCGGCGAGCAGGGCGGCGCTCGCGACGTACAGCTGGGCGGTCTCGCCGTGGGTGAACTGCAGGACCACTCGGCCCGCGACGAGCAGCACGGCACCGACGAGGGTGACCACGGTGGGGCCACGCCGGCCGAGCACGCGGGCGAGGGCTACCACGAGGTAGGCGGCGAGGAACCACGACAGGGCGTAGACCCCGATCAGCTCCGCCGGAGTCGACCCGGCCGAGCCGAAGATGGTGATGAGCGACGGCATGAAGACACGAAGGACGTCGATGAGGATCGCGGTGCCGAGCGCGATCCGCGCGAGGGGGCGCAGCATGCAGGCATGCTAGGGGCGCGCGCCGCCGGAGGGAACCGGCGGACCCGGCCGGCGGCGCAGCAGGGAGAGGACCGGCCCCACCAGGAGGCCGACCACGACGAGCCCGACACCGACCACGGTCATGAGCAGCACCGAGATCCATTCATCGCTGCCGCTCTCCGGGAAGAGGCCGTCGCGCGCACCGGTGTCCCGCACCCGCAGCACGTCGCCCACCTGCGCGCCCTCGGGGACGTACTCGGCCTGCATCGCCACGTCCGTACGGACGCTGCCGTCGTCACCGGTGAAGTCGCCGTACCAGTCGCAGAGGTCGAGGACACAGTCGCTGCGGGTCAGCACCAGCGTGCCGGTGGTGCCGCCACCGTGCGCGGCTTGCCAGTTCGGGCCCCAGTCGACGACGCCCAGCCCGGCGCAGCCCAGCCCGACCAACAGGGCCAGGGTGGCGCCGGTCCAGCGCAGGACGCGGACCCAGCCCGCCTCCCGCTGGGCCGGCAGCGGCACGCCGACCAGCCGCCGCACGATGACGGGCGTGATCCAGGAGTAGACGCAGTAGCCCGCCCAGAGCAGTGCCACGACCACGCTGGCGAGCGTCCAGCCCAGCGCCCGCAGGCCGACGATGAGCGCGGTGGCGAGCAACCAGCTCTTGACGACCCCCAGGCGGTACATCGGCCGCACCGGCGCGAGCAGGGGATGGGCGTAGACCTTCAGGTGCAGCGCGACCTCGGCCAGGTCCTGGTCGGTCGGGACGGACGACACGGCCTGGCGCATCGACGCGTATGCCGGGCCCATGCGCCCGCGCAGCGCGGCCGACCGCGCGTGCAGGGCCAGCGCGAGCGGGTGGTCGGGATACTGCGCCAGGAACTCGCGGCTGTGCCGTTCCGCGGCCGCGTCGTCCCCGCGCGCGAAGGCCAGGTCGACCCGGGTGGCCAGCACGATGGGCGCGTACGGGTTCAACTCCGCCGCGGCGTCGAGCAGCTTGCCCGCCTTGTCGACCTGTCCGACGGCCAGGCACACCAGGGCGTACCGGCAGATCAGGTCGACATCCTCGGGGGCGACGGTGAGCCCGTCGAGCAGGGCGCGCTCGGCCTCGGCATAGCGGTGCAGGCCGTGCAGGGCCAGGCCCAGGTCGCCCAGCAGGTCGGGATCGGGGCCGACGGCGCTCAGACCCTGCCGCGCGGCGGTCTCGGCCTCGCCCCAGCGCTCCAGCCGCACCAGGGCATGGGTGCGCAGCGCGAACGCCGCCCGGGATGAGGCCGCGTCGGCGGGGAGCCTCGCCAGCTCCGCCAACGCCTGCTCGGCGCGGCCCACCTCCAGCAGCGCCGCGGCGCGGGCCATCGCCGGCGCGAGACGGCCCGTGCCGGCCGGCACAGCGGACTCGGGTGACGTCACGGCCACCATCCCAGCAGGACGGTGATGGTCAGCGCACCTTCCACGAGGCCGCAGACGATCGCGGCGACGAGCCCGGGGCCGAGCAGGCTGGCCGGTTCCTGCTGGCGGTACAGGAAGGCCCGGTATGCGGGCTTCTGGACGAGCAGGGTCACGCCCCAGACCGCGACGCCGGACAACGCCCCCAGGCTGTGGCCGGTCAGGTCCAGGAAGGCGAAGGCCAGCACCCGGCCGGCGATCGCCAGTGCTCCGATGCCCGCGATCGCGATCATGGCCCTGGCGCCCAACCCCAGGCGACGACTGTTGACCAGCCCCAGGACCGTCGCGGCGAGCGCGCCGCCGAAGACCGCCGGATAGGCCAGGGAGTCCGGGTTCCAGGGCCGGCGGACCTTGCCGTTCGTGCCGCCGTCGGCACCGGCGGGCGCGGAGTCGGCGGGAATGGTGGGCCGCAGCAGGCTCTCGTCCAAGGCTGTCCTGTTCACGCGCGACGACGGACGCAGGCGGCCAGCATAATGGCCTGTCGTGGGCGGGTCACTCATCGACAGTGTCGCGGCGGCGGTCGCGGACCGACCGACGGACCTGCTGCTGCGGCTGCACCTGGTCGAGTTGCTGATCGCCGCGGACCGCCGGGACGAGGCGGTGCCCCACCTCGCCATCGCGCTGCAACAGGACCCGGCCAACGCGCAGGCGCGCACGCTGATGGCGACGGCGCTGGGCACGGCAGCCACCGACCGCGCCGAGGCGGTACCGCCCGACCGCGCCGAGACCACGGCGCCGAACACGACAGCGCCGGATCCTGACGCCGCGGCGGACGGCGGTGTGGACTGGCAGGCGTACGAGAGCCAGTTCGCCGACAGCGTCCCACCCCGGTTCGTGCGCGGGGACGGCCCGCCGGAGCCGGTGGCGGGCGACGCCGACCGGATCCTCGACGTGGAACTCACGACCGTACGGCTCGCCGACGTGGGCGGCATGGCGGAGGTGAAACAGCGCCTGGAGGTCGCCTTCCTGGCCCCGCTGCGCAACCCGCGCCTGCGCGAGTTCTACGGCAAGAGCCTGCGCGGCGGGCTGCTCCTCTACGGCCCGCCCGGGTGCGGCAAGACGTTCCTGGCCCGCGCGCTGGCCGGCGAGCTAGGTGCCAAGTTCATCAATATATCGATCACCGATGTGCTGGCGCTCTGGCTCGGCGAGTCCGAGCGCAATCTCCACGCGATCTTCCAGACCGCCCGCCGCAACGCCCCCTGCGTCGTCTTCCTCGACGAGGTGGATGCCTTGGGGCACAAGCGAAGCCAGCTGCACTCCTCGGCCCTGCGCACGGTGGGCAACCAGCTGCTCGCCGAGCTCGACGGGGTGGAGGGCAGCAACGAGGGCGTCTATGTGCTGGCCGCCACCAACGCGCCGTGGGACATCGATCCGGCTCTGCGCCGGCCCGGACGGCTCGATCGCACGCTGCTGGTCACGCCGCCCGACGAGCCTGCCCGCGCCGCGATCATCGAATACCATCTCCGCCATCGGCCCATCGCCGGCATCGAACTGCGTCGGCTGGCCGCGGCGACCGACGGATTCTCCGGTGCCGACCTCGCCCACCTCTGCGAGACTGCGGCGGAGCGGGCGATGCACGACTCCGTGACCAGCGGTACGGTCCGGATGATCGAGCAGCGTGACTTCGACGCCGCGCTGCGGGAGGTAGCCCCCTCCACCGGTGCCTGGCTGCAGACCGCCCGCAACGTGGTCACCTTCGCCAACGAGTCGGGCAGCTACGATGACCTCGCTCGCTATCTCAAGCAGCGGAAGATCCTCTAGTCATGGGCGCGAAGCGCGAGCGGGACGGGCCGGTCGTGATCGAGGTCGGGACGCCGGGGCGCGACGGCGAGGAACCCGCCGAGCGGCCGGCGGACGGCTCGTGGCGGGCGCGGGTCGCCCGGTGGACCGGGTCGCGCTCCGCGCGCTGGGTCGGCGTCGCCGCGCTCGCCGTCCTCCTCGGGCTCGGCGTGCTCGTGGCCCGCGAGGCACCGTCACCGGACGCGCCGGCATGGCCGACCGCGCTGGGCGCGTGTCGGACGCCGGTACCGTTGCCGATCCTGCAGACCGATGCGCTGGCGACGGCCGGTGTCGCGACCGGTGTCGAGGTGCTGACGGGCCCGGTCCGCCGGGTGGCCGTGGACAGTGGCGTCATCGTCGACGACGTCGACGGCCTGGTGATCGATGGCGTCGTCACGCAGGCCGTCGTGCGCGGCGGGGAGTTCCTGGTGCTGGTGCGGCGCTGCTCGACCGACGCCGACGCCCTCCTGATCGCCATCGACGAGACGGGGCAGCAGCGGTACGTCGACGGCGGTCCGATCGACGCCCTGCTGCCCGACGGCGACACGATCTGGTCGGTCCACCAGCTTCTCAATGGCGCCGACGGGTGGTGGCTGCACGACCCCGAAACCCGGGCATTCGTGCTGCTGCCCGCCGGGTTCCGCCCGGTGTCGGTGCACGCGGGCCTGGTCGTGGGCCGCCAGGCCGTCGAGGGTGCCGAGCTTCCCGAACTGTCCCTTGTGGACCTGTCGACGGGGGAGCCGACCCGGTCGTTGGGGCCGGTGGCGTCGCTGACCGTCGCCGACGGCGTCGTGCTGTGGACGAGCGGCGCCTGCCCCGCCAACCCGGCGCCCTGCTCGCTGCGGCGGCTCGACCTGGCCACCGGCCAGGAGTCGACCAGTGGCTATGCCCTCCCAAGAGGTGGGCGGTTCAGCGACGGGGTGCTCAGCCACGACGGTCGCCTGCTGGCCGTCGAACTGCCGCGGGCAGAGCCCGATCCGCGCTACGCCGGTGACCGGCCACCCGCCGACCTGGCGGTGCTGGACCTGGTGGCGGGCGAGCTGCGGATCGTGGGCGGCGTCGAACTGCCCCCGGCCGGACCCACCGCGACCGTGCTGTTCTCGACCGACGACCAGTGGCTGTTCGTCGCGGTGTCGGAGGGCGACCGGACGCGGTTGCTGGCCTGGCGACCGGGGCTCGACCGCGCGCTGGAGTCGCCGGCGGTCCTGCTCGGCCCGGCGCCGGCCCGCCCCTGGCTGATGCTGGCGCCATCGGCCGCTGTCGACCCGCCGGGCGCCGCCGACCCGACGAATGTCATGGCCGACCCGCCGGCAGAGGACTCGCCACAGGCGGGGGAGGCGAAATAGCATCACCGGCAAAGTGTCCGGTGTGAAGTCTTCCGGGCACACGGATGGCGCGGAGGGACGATCCCGGATGGCGGGTGCTGGGGCGAGCCCGCGCATCGCCGTGCTGGGGCAGGTCGGCGCGATGCTGGACGGAAAGCCGCTGGACCTGGGTGGGCGTCGGCAACGGTCGGTGCTCGCCCTGCTGGTGCTGGCCCGCGGCGATGCGGTCAGCGCCGACCGCATCATCGATGATCTCTGGGGTGAAGATCCGCCGTCCACGGCGACCGGCGCGTTGCAGGCGTTCGTGTCCCACCTGCGTCGGCGGCTGGAGCCCGGGCGGACCGCGCGCAGCCGGGGCACCGTGATCGTCAGCACCGGACCCGGCTATGCCCTGCAGGTCGCACCCGACGCGGTGGACGCGTGGCGGTTCGAGGACCTGCTGCGCCAGGCCGCTACGGCGACGGATCCCGTCGGTGTTCTCACCGATGCCCTGAGCGCCTGGCACGGGCCCGCCTATGCCGAGTACGCCGACGAGCCGTGGGCCAAGCCCGAGATCGTCCGGCTCACCGAGCTGCGTGAGGTGGCCCGGGAGCAGTTGCTGGCCGCGCGGCTGGCCCGCGGCGAGGACGCCGTGCTCGTGCCGGAACTCGAACGCCTCGTCGCCGAGCAGCCGCTGCGGGAGGAACGCTGGCGGTTGCTGGCACTCGGGCTCTACCGGGCGCACCGGCAGGCGGACGCGCTCGCGGCCCTGCGTCGGGCCCGGGAGGTGCTCGCCGACGAGGTGGGCGTCGAGCCGGGGCCGGCGCTGCGCCAGCTGGAGCAGGAGGTGCTGCACCAGGCTCCGACGCTGGACCCCGCGCCGCCGACGACCCCGGTCGTGGCAACCCCACCGGCGCCACGTGCCGCGTCCCCGACGGCCGCTGACTCGCCGCGTGCCGGCCGTGGCGGAGCCCGGCGAACGGTGACCACCGAGGCTGGCGTGGCCGCGACCCCCGCCCCGGCGCCCGAGGCGGTCTCGGGCGGTCGCGTCACGGCCCCGGCGAGGCGGCCGTCCGCCGACGCCGTGACCGACCGGGGCGGCGACGTGGACCTGGTCGACCGGGCCGACGAGGTCGCCGAGCTGTCCCGCTGCGTCGCGGACCTGGTCTCCGGCCAGAGCCAGTTCATCCTGGTCGAAGGCCCCGCCGGCATCGGCAAGACGCGGCTGCTGACCGAGGCGCGGCGGCTGGCCACGCAGCACGACGCGCTGGTGCTCAGCGCGCGCGGCAGCACGTTCGAGCGGGAGTACGGCTTCGGTGCCGTACGGCAACTCTTCGAGCCGGTGCTCGCCGATCCGGCGGCGGCGCAGCAACTCCTCTCCGGTCCGGCCGCCGGTGCCGCGGCCGTCTTCGACGTCGCCTCCGATCCCGCCCAGGGCACGCTCGCGCTCATGCACGGCCTCTACTGGTTGACGGCCAACCTGGCCCAGCGTGGGCCGGTCGTGCTATCGATTGATGACATTCAATGGTGTGACAGTGGGTCGTTGCGGTTCTTCGCCTACCTGGTACGCCGGCTGGAGGGCATACCGGTGCTGATGATCGCCACCCTGCGCACCGGGGAGGTGCACGAGGACGAGGCGCTGCTCGCCGAGCTGGCCGGCGATCCGGCGACCGTCACCATGCGTCCGGGGCCGCTGAGTCGCAACGGGGTGGCCGAGTTGGTGCGGGAGCGGCTGGGCCCGGATGCCGACCGAGCCTTTCTTGAGGCGTGCTACCGCAGCACGTTGGGCAACCCGTTGCTGCTGCGGCAGATGCTGCGCGCGCTGCAGGCCGAGGCGGTACGGCCCGACGCCGCCCACGCCCGCACCGTCACCGAGGTCGGTGCCCGAGCGATCTCCGGCCTGGTGCTCACCCGGTTGCGCCGCATGCCGGAGGCGTTCACCGCCGCCGCGCGCGCCGTCGCGGTGCTCGGCGACGGTGCCGCCTTGCCCTCGGTGGCCGCCCTCGCCCGCCTCGCCGAGGAGCGGGCCGCCACCGTCGTGGCCGCGCTGGCCCGGGCCGAGGTGCTGCGCGACGACTATCCCTTGGGATTCGTGCATCCCCTGGTCGCGGACGCGGTCTACCGCGACCTGCCGACCGGCGAACGCCAGCTGCACCACGAGCGCGCCGCGCAGATCCTGCGGGCGCAGGAGGCGCCGGCGGAGCGGATCGCCGCGCATCTCATGCACGCCCCGCACCGGGGTGAGCCGTGGGTGGTGGAGGTCCTGCGCCGGGCGGCGACCACCGCCACCGGCCGGGGCGCTCCGGAGGCGGCGGTGCGTTACCTGTCCCGCGCGCTGGAGGAGCCGCCGGCGCCGCAGGACCGGGTGCCGATCATGCTGGAGCTGGCCCAGTTGGAGACCCACACCAACGGGCCGGCGGCCGAGCAGCACCTGCGCGAGGTCTACGACGCCGTGACGGATCCCGCGCCGCGTGCGCGGGTGGCCATCATGCTCGCCCGGACGCTGGTCTTCGTGGGCGAGCTGGGGGCCTCGACGCGGTTCGCCCGACAGGCGATCAACGACCTGCCCGACCACCTGGTCGACGAGCGGCAGGGGTTGCTGGCGATGGAGCGTGTCGGCGGCTACATGCACGACGTCGACCCGGTGCGCTGGCGCGTCGGTCAGCCCGAGGTCGCCGGTACGGGACCGGGGGCGCGGATGCTGGCGTCGGCCCTGTCCTGGGAGGCGACCTTCGAGGGCGTCGACCGTGACCGGGCCGTCGCGCTGGCCCGGTTCTCGCTGGAGGACGGCGCCCTGTTCGACGCCGATCCGGGCCTGCTGTGGCCGGTCTCGGGCGCCAGCCTCGGCATGTCCGACGAGGACAACATGGCGTACTTCGAGGAGGCGCTGAGCCTGGCGCACCGCCGCGGCACGCCCTTCGCCGCGCTGGCCGTGCACCTGTGGCGCGGCTACTTCGAATGGCAGAACGGCGACCTGCGCGCCGCCCTGGAGTCGGTCACCACCTCCAACGAGCAGTCCCTCTCGTGGGGTGAGAACGTCGGCATCCCCTACGCCGACGCGTTCCTGGTCGGCATCCACCTCGACCGTGGCGACACGCGGCGGGCGCGGGAGTATCTGGAGGAGATCCGTCCCCGGCCGCGCTTCGGTGACGGGTCCCGGCTCTTCGGTGAGGCCGAGGCGTCGGTCCTCGTCGCCGAGGGTCGCTACGAGGAGGCGCTCGCGTCCCTGCACCGGGTCCGCAAGGTCCTGCGCGTGACCCGCAACCCCGTCTGGCGGCGCCACGACTTCCTGCGGGGTCGGGCACTGGCCGGGCTCGGTCGCGGCGACGAGGCCGAGCAGCTGCTGCGCACGGTGCTCGACCAGGCCCGCGTCTGGGGCGCGAACAGCATGACCGGCCGGGTGCTGCGCACGCTGGGCGAGCTGCGCGCCGGCATCCTCCATCGTCCCGACGTGGCCATCGGTGGGGGAGATCCGCAGGGGCTGCCCGAGTTGCGGGAAGCGGTCGAGCTGCTCGCCGCGAGCCCCGCCCGCCTGGAGCATGGCCGGGCTCTCGCGGCGCTGGCCACGTGTGTGTCGCGGCAGGAGGCGGCGGCGCTGCTCGGAGACGCCTACCGCATCGCGCACCGGTGCGGTGCCGACGGGCTGCTGGAGCAGTGCGCGCGGGGCCTGGCGCAGCTCGACGTCGAACCGCCGGAACTGCCCACCGGCGCCGACCTGACCCGGATGGAGCGGTTGCTGATCGAAATCGCCGCGGACGGCGCGGACGAGATCGAGATCGCCCAGGCGCTGCTGGTCACGCCCCAGTCGGTGCGCCAACGGCCCGCAGCTGGGCCGCGGTACGACCACCCGTACGTTCGCGCAGCGCCGCGA
>Ga0164243_10003226_pt1 | contig 26248 bp, 28 predicted proteins | sample OricompcompostOP_FD_108781 | JGI IMG/M metagenome (GOLD analysis project Ga0164243, IMG submission 108781) | Organic Plus compost microbial communities from Emeryville, California, USA - Original compost - Organic plus compost (OP) | ecosystem: Engineered > Solid waste > Mixed feedstock >...
CGTTCGACATCGACGCCAACGGCATCGTCAATGTCCAGGCCAAGGACAAGGGCACCGGCAAGGAGCAGCAGATCCGCATCCAGGCATCGGGTGGTCTGTCCGAGGCTGACATCGAGAAGATGGTCAAGGACGCCGAGGCGCATGCCGAGGACGACAAGAAGCGTAAGGCTGCTGTCGAGGCGAAGAACCACGCCGAGGCGCTGGTGCATTCGACCGAGAAGGCTCTGGCCGATCACGGCTCGAAGGTCGCCGACGCCGATCGCACCGCCATCGAAAATGCGCTGGCCGATCTGAAGGAAGCGCTGAAGGGCGATGACGCATCGGCCATCGAGGCGAAGTCCAATACGCTGGCGCAGGCTTCGATGAAGCTCGGCGAAGCGATGTACAAGTCGCAGCAGGAAGGCGCCGCCGGCGCTGATGCTGCGGGTCAGGCCAAGAATGACGATGTCGTCGATGCGGAATTCACCGAAGTCGACGATGACGACAAGAAGAAGTCGGCCTGATCGGACCTTGGTCTGATAGGAGCCTAACTTAACACGTCACCCCCGGTCCTTGTGACCGGGGGGCCATCGTTGCGAAAAAGATGGTTGCGCCAGCGCATGACGTCGTCGGGGGACGAGGGACGTTAAGCTGATGTCCAAGCGCTGCTATTACGAGACACTCTCCGTCAGCCGCACGGCGACGGACAGCGAGATCAAAACCTCCTACCGCAAACTGGCGATGCAATGGCACCCTGATCGCAACAAGGGTGATCCCGCCAGCGAAGTGCGGTTCAAGGAAATCAACGAAGCCTACGACGTTCTCAAGGACAGCGACAAACGCGCCGCCTATGACCGCTTTGGTCACGCCGCCTTCGAGAATGGCCATGGCGCCAGCGCGCATGGCTTCGGCAATGATTTCGGTTCGGCCTTTTCCGATATTTTCGAAGGCATCTTCGGCATGGCCGGCGGCCGCAGCCGCTCGTCCGGCGGGCGCGAGCGCGGCGCCGATCTCCGCTACAACATGGAGATCACGCTGGAGGAGGCCTATTACGGCAAGGCCGCCGAGATCCACATTCCCACATCCGTGACCTGCGAGACTTGTTCAGGCTCTGGCGCCAAGGCCGGCACCCGGCCGACCACCTGCGGCACCTGTGGTGGCCATGGCCGCGTCCGGCAGGCGCAGGGCTTCTTCACGCTGGAGCGCACCTGCCCGTCCTGTCAGGGCCGTGGCCAGGTGATCGAGGATCCTTGTCCGTCCTGTTCGGGTTCGGGCCGCGTCACACGCGAGCGGATGCTGCAGGTCAATATTCCGGCCGGTGTCGAGGATGGCACGCGGATCCGGCTGGCCGGCGAAGGCGAAGCTGGTGTGCGCGGCGGCGGCTCCGGCGATCTCTATATTTTCCTGTCTCTCGCTTCCCACCCGATTTTCCAGCGCGACGGCGCCGATCTGCATTGCCGGGTACCGGTGTCGATGGTGACGGCGGCTTTGGGCGGCGAATTCGAGGTGCCCGCGATCGACGGTGCCCGCAGCAAGGTCAAGGTTCCGGCCGGCACCCAATCGGGCCGGCGCTTCCGTCTGCAGGGCAAGGGGATGCCGGTGCTGCGCTCGAAACAGACCGGCGATATGTATGTGCAGGTTGTTGTGGAAACGCCACAGAACCTGACCAAGCGCCAGCGCGAGCTGCTGCAGGAGTTCCAGAAACTGTCCTCCACGGACACCCAGCCCGAATCGAGCGGCTTTTTCAGTCGTGTAAAGGACCTGTTCGACGGTCTTGGCGCTCGCCCGGACTGAGCTTCGCCGTCCCACGGGCCTAATTCACGCTCCCGCGACGGTTTTGCGGCCGGAAAAGCGGGCTTTTCGTGGATCGCGCAGCACTTGGCGGCCAAAGTTAAAACGGCTATGCCTTGTGTGGGTCAAAGAATTCACGACCAGTAACAGCCACAGCCCGGTCAGATGCGTCCCCAAAGCTCCCTCGCCGAAAAAAAGGGCCTCCGTCTCGACGACGAGGTGAGATTCATCCGCTCCTGGCTGGAAAAGCCTTTGGCGATCGGTGCCGTTGCGCCATCCGGCCGGGTGCTGGCGCGGACCATGGCCCGCTATGTCGATATCGATATTCCAGGGCCGGTGATCGAACTCGGACCGGGTACAGGCCCCGTCACTGAGGCGCTGGTGGCCCGTGGTGTCGCCCCGCGCCGGCTGGTGCTGGTGGAGTTCAATCCGTCCTTCTGCCGCATCCTGCGCTCGCGCTATCCGGAAGCGACCGTGTTGCAGGGCGACGCCTACAGCCTCAAACGCACGCTCGGCGAGATGTTGAAAGAGCCAGCCGCTGCCGTGGTCTCCGGCCTGCCGCTCTTGACCAAGCCGATGCGCACCCGCCTGCGGCTGATCAACGAAGCCTTCGGCCTGATGCATCGGGACGCCGCCTTCGTGCAGTTCACCTATTCGATGGCCGCGCCGCCGATCCCCAAGGGCCTGTCCCGCGTCCAGACCGAAGCCTCCGAGCGCATCTGGATGAATCTGCCGCCCGCCCGCGTCTGGGCCTATCGCAAGGCGTTGCCGTCGTAACGCGCGCCACGCGACCTGGTCGCCCTGCGCAGGCCCGGGCGCATATTCCAGAGCGGCGGTTCTGGGTCCCCACCTTTTGCGTAAAGACGCACATGGTGCTTTTGCGCAGGGACGACCTGCAACATGGGCTTCAATCGAAGCGCATTCGGTTCTAAAACCTCCGCCATGCCGAACCCTAAAATCCTCGTCTTCGCCGGCTCGATCCGCACCGGCTCCATGAATGCGCAGCTAGCGGCGCTTGCCGCCAAGGAATTCGCGCTCGCCGGCGCGGACACGACGCGTATCTCGCTGCTCGATTATCCGATGCCGATCTATGACGGCGATCTCGAGAACAGGTCCGGTCCGCCGGAAGCTGCGATCATGCTCAAGAAGATGTTTCAGCAGCATCATGGCGTGTTCATCGCCAGCCCGGAATACAATGCATCGGTGACACCGCTGTTGAAGAACACGCTCGACTGGGTGTCGCGCGTGCGCGAAGGGCGCGAGCCGCCGCTCGCCGCCTACAAGGATCGCGCCTTTGCGATCAGCGGCGCATCGAATGGCGGCTATGGCGCGATGCGCTCGCTGCTGGCGCTGCGTCAGGTGCTGGAAGCGGGCTGCGGCGCGCTCGTCATTCCCGAGCAGATTGCGGTGTCGCGCGCGGCCGATGCCTTCGACGAGATGGACAACTTCAAGGATGAGGCCAACAGCAAGCGGCTGAAAGCTGTTGTGCAGAGCCTCATTCAGTTCGCGAGCCACTATTCATGACAGCTGCCAGCAAAGATGTCGCCGCGCGCGAGCGCGTCATTGTCGCGCTTGATTTGCCGGACGTGTCAGAGGCGCGTGCGCTGGTGCAAAAGCTTGGCGACAGCATCTCGTTTTACAAGATCGGCTATCAGCTGGGTTATGCCGGCGGGCTCGATTTCGCGCGTGACCTGCTTAGCCAAGGCAAGCAGGTGTTTCTCGATCTCAAGCTGCATGACATCGGCAACACCGTCGGCAAGGGCGTCGAAAGTATCGTCAAGCTCGGCGCCAATTTCCTCACCGTGCATGCCTATCCGCAGACGATGAAGGCGGCGCTCGATGCCAGCCGTGGTTCGCCGCTGAAGATTCTCGCGGTGACGATCCTCACCTCCTACAACGATGCCGATGTGACGGCCGCCGGCTATAGCGGCGATGCGCGTGCGCAGGTCGAGCGCAAGAGCTTGCAGGCCTGCGAACTTGGCATCGACGGCATCGTCTGTTCGGCGGAAGAATCGGCGATGCTGCGGCCGTTGATCGGCAATGATCGCCTGCTCGTAACGCCCGGCATTCGTCCAGCCGGCGCTGACGTCGGCGATCAGAAGCGCATCATGACGCCGGCCGCGGCGATCAAGGCTGGCTCCGATTATCTCGTGGTGGGGCGCCCGATCACCGGCGTCGCCGATCCGAAAGCTTCGGCCGATGCCATCGTGCGCGAAGTCGAACAGGCAACGAGGTTATGATGATGCAAACGTCCACGCCTGTGAATGATATGCGCCTGATTGTGGCCGGAGCCAGCGGCCGTATGGGCCGCACGCTGATCCGTGCGATCGCCGAGATCAATGGTGTGACACTGGTCGGTGCTCTTGATCAGGCCGGCTCGCCGATGATCGGTCGCAATGCCAGCGAGCTTGCCGGGATTGGCGGACAGGACATTCTCGTTACCGACGATGCCGAGACCTTGATGGCGCAGGCCGATGGCATCATCGATTTCACCGCGCCCGCCGCGACGGTCGCGCATGCCAAACTCGCGGCCAAGGCCGGCATCGCGCATATTATCGGCACGACCGGCCTGTCCGCCGCCGATGATGCAGCGATCGCGGAGGCTGCCAAGCGCGCGGTGATCGTCAAGTCCGGCAACATGAGTCTCGGCGTCAATCTCCTGGCGGCTTTGGTCAAGCGTGTCGCCAAGACACTGGATGAGGATTTCGATATCGAGGTGCTGGAAATGCACCACAACAAGAAGGTGGATGCGCCGTCCGGCACCGCCTTGCTGCTGGGACAGGCGGCGGCGCAGGGCCGTGGCATCGATCTGAATGCGCGCTCGGTGCGTTCGCGTGATGGTCATACCGGTGCGCGCAATGCCGGCGATATCGGCTTTGCCACATTGCGTGGCGGCACGGTGGTCGGAGATCACACGGTGATGTTTGCCGGCCCGTCCGAACGCATTGAACTCAGCCACAAGGCCGAGGATCGCATGATCTTCGCGCGCGGTGCGGTGAAGGCTGCGTTGTGGGCGAAGGATCAGTCGCCAGGCCTATATTCGATGGCTGATGTGCTGGGCCTGCAGGATTTTTGAACTGACGCTTCCCCTGCGGGAAGCGATGAAAAGAGAGTGAAACGACAATGTCCGAACGTCTTCTCGTGCTCGTGCGTCACGGCCAGAGCGAATGGAACCTGAAAAACCTGTTCACCGGCTGGCGCGATGTCGAGCTGACCGAGAAAGGCGTTGAGGAGGCAAAGGAAGCTGGCCGCAAGCTCAAGGCCAAGGGCATTACCTTCGATGTCGGCTATACGTCGGCACTCAAGCGCGCGCAGCGCACGCTCGATCTGGCGCTGGCCGAGATGGGTCAGAGCAATCTCCCCATCACCCGCGATGTGGCTTTGAACGAGCGCGATTACGGCGACCTGTCCGGCCTCAACAAGGATGACGCGCGCAAGAAATGGGGCGAGGAGCAGGTGCATATCTGGCGCCGCTCCTATGACATCGCGCCTCCCGGCGGTGAATCGCTGCGTGACACGCTCGCGCGCACGCTGCCGTATTATGTGCAGGAGATTTTGCCGGGCGTGCTGCGCGGCGAGCGCACGATCATCGCCGCGCATGGCAATTCGCTGCGCGCGCTGGTGATGGTACTGGAGAAGCTGTCGCCGGAAGGCATTCTCAAGCGCGAGATCGCCACCGGTTCGCCGATCATCTATCGGCTCAATGCCGATGCAACAGTGGCGTCGGTGGAAGACCTCGCTTCGTAGGAAGATCTGGCGTCGTAGACGAGACGCTATCCCACCTGGCCGGCTTCCCAGCCAAGCATCGCGCGCTTGCGCGTGAGGCCCCAGTGGTAACCAGTCAGTTCGCCGCTCTTGCCGATTACGCGATGGCACGGCACCACGAAGCTGATCGGATTTTTGCCGACAGCGGCGCCGACTGCGCGCGCCGCTTTCGGCGCATCGAGTTTGCGGGCGATGTCGGAATAGGTGGTGTAGCGGCCCATCGGGATTTTCAGCAGCGTCTCCCACACCCGCACTTCGAAATCGGTGCCGATCAGCACGACCCGCAACGGCTGGTCGGCGCGCCATAAAGCCGGATCGAAGATGCGGGCGGCAAGCTCGGCGGTGCCCGCCTTGTCTTCACGATAGGTCGCTTTCGGCCAGCGTCGCGTCATGTCATCGAGTGCCGTGCGTTCGCTGCCGGGATCGGCCAGCGCCACGCCGGCAAGCCCACGCGGTGCGGCGATCACCAGCGCCAGCCCGAAGGGCGATGGGTGAAAGCCGTAGCGCATCTCAAGGCCTTCGCCGCCGGCTTTCCATTCGCCTGGCGACATCGCCTCATGCGTCACGAACAGATCATGCAGCCGGCCGGGGCCGGACAGGCCGACCTCATACGACGCCTCCAATACGCTGGCGGAATCACGCAGCAGGTTGCGCGCGTGATCGAGCGTCAGCGCCTGCAAAAAGGCTTTCGGCGTCAGCCCGGCCCAGCGCCGGAACAAATGATGGAGTTCGGTTGGCGTCACGCCGGCGGCTTCGGCGATGGTGTCGATATCGGGCTGCTGGCGCCAGTTGCCGCGAATATGCGCCACCGCCCGGCGCACCACGTCATAATCGCTGGCGGCAGCGGTCAGCGCGGCGCTGGTGCGATCCGGGGTGAGCATGGCGGTTTCGATCATGGTCATCCTGCCTCATTACCCGACCGCGCCGGGCGCCCCCACCCGTTTTCTGATTTGGTGTGCGCGGACCCTCACCCTAAGCAAAAAACGTCCTGTCCGGCCCGCGCTTGGCGGCGGCGATGGCCGCCTGCAGGGCCTGGCCAAAGCTTTCTTTCTCATCAGGGCCGAGGAAGCCGGCGATCGGCACGCGCTCGCCGCGCGAAACCAGGCTCAGTTTCTGCACGCCGAAATCCTCATCGATCATGCGGTCGAGCCGCACCCAGAGCGGATTGCAGCGCCATTCGGTGACCGCGCCCTTGGCATCGACCTTGCGGAACAGCAGTTCGGTCGGCGTCACGACGATGTGCTCATAAGCGCGAGCGGCACGATAATTGGCGCGGAAGGCGAAATAGAGCAGCGCCACATCGAGGCCGAACATGCCGGTGATTGGCCAGGCGCCGGCGATCAGGAACACCAGTCCGGCAACGAAACTGATGCCGGCAATCAGCATCATGACGATCACAAAGCCGCTGCGCCCCAGCGAGCGGTGTGGGGTCATCACGGCGGAAAACAATGTGTGTTCCGGAAGCTGATCGTTGTTCGCGGTCATTGCACTCAATATAGGGAGGAAATGGCCAGAAAAACGATCCCACCGTCTGCCGTAAAAAAGCGCAAAACAGCCAAGGCGCTGAAGACTGGCAAAGCAACCAAGGCGGTGAAGGCCGTAAAGGCAGCCAAGGCCGGCCGGGCGGCGCAGCTGAAGCCGGCCAAGGTTCAGCTGCAGGCCGATGCCAAGGCGATGCACGGCGAGATCAAGCCGTGGACCGAGGCCGAAATCACCGAGGCGTTCGAACGCTTTCAGAAGGTCGATCCGGAGCCGAAGGGCGAACTCCAGTCCGTCAATGCCTTCACGCTGCTGGTAGCCGTGGTGCTGTCAGCGCAGGCAACCGATGCCGGCGTCAACAAGGCGACGCCGGCGCTGTTCGCTGCCGCCGATACGCCGGAAAAGATGGTCGCGCTCGGCGAGGACCAGGTGCGCGATTTCATCAAGACCATCGGCCTGTTTCGCAACAAGGCCAAGAATGTCATCGCGCTATCCGAACAACTGATCGCCAAACATCACGGCGTCGTGCCGGCCGATCGCGATGCGCTCGAAGCATTGCCGGGTGTTGGCCGCAAGACCGCGAATGTCGTGCTCAACATGGCATTCGGGCAGCCGACCATGGCGGTCGATACGCATGTCTTTCGTGTGTCGAATCGCACCGGCCTTGCGCCGGGAGAAAATGTGCTGGAGGTCGAGACCAAGCTGGTCGAAGTGATCCCGGCACGTTTCATGATGCATGCCCATCACTGGCTGATCCTGCACGGGCGCTATACCTGCATCGCCCGCAAGCCGCTGTGCGAGACATGCATCATCGCCGATCTGTGTCGCTGGCCGGGCAAGACAACGCTGATGGCGCCAGCCTGAATTAAACCCGCGTGATCGTTCGCGGTCTTGTTTCCATGATCGACGGCATGCGTTGCGACAGCTTCTTGTGCAGATGCACCATTGTCGCCATTGCGAATAGCGGTGTCGCCAGATTGACGATCGGGATCGACACGAAGCCTGCGATCAACAGGCCCGTCATGAACACGCTGGTCTGATTGGCTTTGCGAAAGGCCTTGGCCTCTTCCGGCGAGCGAAAGCGCATCGCCGCGAGTTCGAAATATTCGCGGCTGAGAAGATAGGCGGCGGCGAGAAAGAGGATCAGAAAGCCAAGACCTGCGAACAGGATGAACGGCAAGGCAATCAGATAAATCAGTACCGCGACCAAAGCAGTCTTGAGACCCTCGGTGATCGAGCGCATGAAAGGCAGTGCCATGCCGGGCGGATCGTTCGGATAATAACTGCGCTCGACCAATTCCGCGATTTCATCGACAAAGAACGAGCCGACGAACGCCGTTACCGCGGGCATAAGAAAAATTCCGCCGAGGATAACACCGAAAGCTGTAACGATCGACGCGATCCAGATCAGCCATGTTAAAGGCGTATGTGCGGCGGGACCGATACTGGTTTCCGCCCAGACGCTGCCGTAATTCACCAGCCATTCGAGCCCCTTATAGAGCCCGGTGCCGAGGAGGAGGATAACAACAAGCGCCAGCAGCAGCGACTTGATCAGCACCGCGCGAAAAGGCGGCGTCATCATTTGCTGCAGCGCCTTGGTGGCGGCGTCGAACATCGGTGAAATCCCTTTGAATCCCGGGGGCACAGATAACGATACACCGGCCCGGGACAAGATTGCGCGGGGCAAAACCTGGCGGCCGGCAATGACTTTGTCGTGCGGGGATATTACGGTGCGTCGGCGATGCCGAACCGACCGCCATCTGCGGCATCACGCCTTCTCCGCGTTGCCGAAAATCCAACTGAACCAAGAGCTTATCCCGGGCCGTCATGCCAGCCTTGTCCCGCCGATCCTTCATCCTTGCGACTGCCGCCCTGCCGATGGTGGCGGGGACAGGCGAAGCTGCCGAAACCGATGTTGTGATCGTCGGCGCCGGCGCGGCCGGTATCGCCGCCGCACGGCGGCTGATCGGCGCCGGATTGAGGGTGATAATTCTTGAAGCCACCGACCGGATCGGCGGCCGCTGCATCACCGAAACCGCAACATTTGGCGTTCCTTATGATGTCGGCGCGCACTGGTTGCATATGCCGGAGATCAATCCGGTGGCGCGGCTGGCGATGGGGGCAGGGGTAGACATCTATCCTGCGCCGCCCGGGCAGCGCGTTCGCATCGGCCGCCGTAATGCTCGTGAAAGTGAGCTGGAAGATTATTTGTCGGTCGTAGCAAGGGCGAAAAGAGCACTGGAAGACGCTGCTCGCGGCAAGCAAGATATCTCTTGCGCGCAGGCGATGCCGAAAGATCTCGGCGAGTGGCAGCCACTGACCGAATTTTATCTGGGCCCGTTCAGCTGCGGGAAGGATTTCGCCAATCTGTCGGTCGTCGACTTCGTCCGCTCCAGCGAGCGCGATGTCGATGCCTATTGCCGCCAGGGCTTCGGCACCTTGCTGGCGAAGCTCGGCGAAGGATTGCCGGTGCAACTGTCGACGCCGGTCACGCGCATCACTTCAAAGGGGCGCGGCAGTTATCTCGTCGAGACCGATGGCAAGCGCAGCGTGCAGGCGCGCGCCGTCATCGTCACCGTGTCGACCAATGTCCTGCTCGACGGCAAGATCACTTTCGCGCCGGCTTTGCCGAAGCGGCAGCTTGATGCGTTGAGCAAGCTGCGGCTTGGTCATTACGAACGTGTCGCGCTGGAAATTCCCGGCAATCCGTTCGGCCTGCAGCGCGATGACCTTGTGTTTGAAAAGGCCGACAGCAAACGCACCGCCGCGTTGCTCGCCAATGTTGCCGGCTCGCCGCTGACCTTCATCGACATTGCCGGTTCGTTTGCGCATGAGCTGGCCGCGCAAGGCCCCGATGCGATGACGGCCTTCGCGGTCGATTGGGTCGACAAGCTGTATGGCAGCGAAGCGCGGCAGGCGATCAAGCGCACGCATGCCACGCAATGGGCGGCCGCGCCGTATGTCATGGGATCCTTCTCGGCGGCGTCGGTCGGTGGCCATCCGTCGCGCCGCGTGCTGATGGAGCCTCTTTTCGAGCGAGTCTTCTATGCCGGCGAAGCCGCGCATGAGACATTATGGGGCACGGTCGGCGGCGCCTGGGAATCCGGCGAACGCGCGGCCGATGCGGCGCTGAAATCGGCATCACCGCTGACCGGCTCGAGCGCGGGAACGCCACCGCCGGCCAAGCAGCCAAAGAAAAGAGCCGCGCCGAAAAAGCAGCCGCAGCAACAGCCACAACAAAGGCCGTCGCTGTTCGGCGTGCCGCGCATCAGCAGCGACTAACATACCAAAAGAAAAAGCCCCGCCTTGGAGCGGGGCTTTTCCGTCACGTCACACGCGTGCGTGCGATGGGACGATTACTGGCACGGATGACGAAGTCCGTCATAGCCGAGATAGGTGCCGCTGGCCGGATCGAACGAGCGATACTTCGACGAGCAATAGGCGATCCAGTCGCTGCCGCCACCGCCATAGACGGGCTGCGGTGCGTAGTAAGTGGGAGGCGGTGCCGCATTGGCAGCGCCTGCCGCGATCGCGCCGAGCGCGAGACCGCCGAGAACGCCAGCCGCAATCGCGCCACCATTGCCGCGATGGCCGCGATAATAACCGCCGCGATAATAGCCGCGATGGTGATGGCGGCGCCATTGCACCTGCTGCACCATCTCATTCTGCGGTGTGACGGTCGGCGACACGCCACGCATCACCGGCGCAGCGGAAGCCGGAGCCACAGCCAAGGCACAAGCGGCGGCCAGCGAAGTCAGCGTCAGGGAAGTCATTACTTTCATACCAAACTCTCCAGAGGTACCGAGCAAAACGGCTCTAGCGGAAATAACTCTGGAGACGGCATCAAGTGCGTAGGGGGCGACGATCCGACGCAGGTTGCGTTAACAAGCTGCAATGTGAATTAAACGCGCCGCAAGATTGTGAAATCCTGCGGCGCAGGAACGCTATGCGCGCAACACGCCGCCGGTCTTCTTTGTCACTTCGGTAACGATGCGTTCCGCCAAGGCATCGATTTCCTTGTCGGTCATCGTCTTGTCGCGCGGCTGAATGGTGACGGCGATCGCAAGCGACTTCTTGCCGTCTTCGACACCCTTGCCTTCATAGACATCGAACACCGTGACGGTGGTGATCAGCTTCTTGTCGGCATTCTGCGCGGCGCGCACGACATCGTCGGCTTTCACCTCGCGCGCGACGAGGAATGCAAAGTCGCGTGACACAGGCTGGAACGGCGACAGTTCAAGCAGCGGCTTGGCGCGCGTTGCTTTCGCCTTCGGCTCGGGAATGCGATCGAGCAGCACTTCGAAGCCGACGATCGGGCCATCGGCCTTCAACACTTCCAGCGCGCGAGGATGCAATTCGCCGAAATAGCCGAAGACATTTTTCGGGCCCATCTGGATGGTGCCAGAACGGCCGGGATGCAGCCAGTCCGGCCCGCCGGGAACGATCTGCAGCGCCTGGATCGGCGCGCCAGCAGCGGCCAGCACCGCCAGCGCATCGGCCTTGGCGTCAAAGGCATCGGCCTCGCCGCCATCGCGGCTCCAGCTGCGGCCAATGCCCGTGCTGCGCGAAAGACCATGCCGCAAACCTGCGGCGGCGGTGAATTGTTGATCGGGCTGATCGCCTTTGAAGATCTGGCCGACTTCGAACAATCCGACATCGGCAAGGCCGCGATCGGCATTGCGTTGGAGCGCCGCGACGAGCCCAGGAATCAAACTCGGCCGCATGTCGGAAAGGTCCGACGCGATCGGGTTGGCGAGCGCCAATTCGGGCTGTCCACCGCCGAACAATTGCGCCTGCGATTTGGCGATGAAGGACCAGGTGACGGCTTCCGCCAGCGCGCGAGCAGCCAGCGCCCGCTTGGCCTTGCGCGTACGATTCTGGATCGGCGTCAGCACCGGCTTGCGCGGCGCATCGCCGCGATCGAATGGCGTCAGCGGCACTTCATCGACACCGACGATGCGCACCACTTCCTCAACGATATCGGCTTTGCCTCCGACATCGGCGCGCCAGGACGGCACCGCGACCTTCACAACCTTGCCGCTGCCGGCAACGAAGAAGCCGAGATGGCCGAGGATGCGCTTGATCTCTGTCAGCGGCACATCAAGGCCGGCGAGGCGCTTGACTTCATCGACCGGAAATTCGATCGGCCGGTCGTCGACATGCGCGCCGCCGACAACGACGTTTTCGGACGGCTCGCCGCCGCACAGATCGAGCACCATCTGCGTTGCGAGTTCGAGGCCCGGGATCATGAAATTGGGATCGACGCCGCGCTCGAAACGATAGCGCGCGTCTGAATGAATGCCGAGCTTGCGGCCGGTCTGGGCGATGTTGATCGGCTCCCACAACGCCGATTCGATCAGCACATCGGTGGTGGTCTCGTCGCAGCCCGACAATTCGCCGCCCATGATGCCCGCCAGCGATTCAACGCCGTTGTCGTCGGCGATCACGCAGATGCTGTCATCGAGCTTGTAGGTCTTGCCGTCGAGCGCCAGCAATTCTTCGCCATTTTTCGCGCGGCGAACGACAAGATTGCCATGCACCTTCTTGGCGTCGAACACATGCAGCGGTCGGCCGCGATCAAACGTCATGAAATTGGTGATGTCGACCAGCGCATTGATCGGACGCAGGCCGATTGCGGTCAGTTTCTTCTGCAGCCATTCCGGCGAAGGCCCGTTCTTGACGCCGCGCACGAGGCGCAAGGCAAAGCCGGGGCAGAGCGAGGGCGTCGCGCCGAAATCCAGCGTGACATTGACCGGGCAGGGGAAGGTGCCGGGCACCGTCTTCGGCGTGCGTTCGAGATATTTGCCGATGCCGGTGGCGCCAAGGTCGCGGGCGATGCCGTTGACGCCGGTGCAATCGGCGCGGTTCGGCGTCAGGTTGATTTCGATCACCGGATCGTTGAGGCCGAGCACTTCAGCGAACGGCGCGCCGACCGGCGCATCGGCCGGCATTTCGATGATGCCATCGGCATCGTCGGAGAATTCGACTTCAGCGCCGGAGATCAGCATGCCGTGGCTTTCGACGCCGCGGATCTTGCCGACGCCGAGCGTGATGTTCTTGCCGGCGATGTAGGTGCCGGGACGGCCGAGCACGGCTTTCATGCCGCCGCGCGCATTGGGTGCGCCGCAGACGATCTGGATCGGCGCGCCTTCGCCGGTATTGACCATGCAGACGCGCAGCCGGTCGGCATCAGGATGCTGCACGGCGGAGATGACCTCGACCACCTTGAACGGCGCGAATTTCTTCGCCGGATCTTCGACCGCTTCCACTTCAAGGCCGATCATCGTGAGCTTGGTCACGATCTCGTCGAGGGTGGCGTCAGTGTCGAGATGCTCTTTGAGCCAGGACAGGGTGAATTTCATCGGGCTTTCCTAGATCACGATGACTTTGGATTGAACGTCCAGAGTCACCAATGTGATCGATCCTCATTCATGAGAGCATGATGTTGTCCGAAAACCGCTTCGCACTTTTCGGCATCATGCTCTGGCGCGTTTTCTACGGCAACCACAGCAGGAAGGGCAGGCTGAGGAAGACGAACAGAGTGAGATAGATCGTGCTGTTGAGGCACACGCGATAGAGTTCATGGCGAATGATCAGTTCGCGCTGCATGCGCTGGCGCGGATCACCACCGAGCGTCGTGCCGCGCGCCGACACCAGAACCGAGAGGCAACGCAGGCAGCCGAGCGCGATCGCGAGATAAGCTGCGATCTCGCAGACGATCAACACTTCCTCGTAACGATGCTGCGCCAGCATCGGCGCGCAGATGCCAAGGCCGGCGATCATCATCGATACATGCGTCAACAGGCCGGTCGCCTTGGCGTCGATGATTTGAAAAGCAGCGATTGTTTCGCCGCTGTCATCGTCGTCGCCGCGTTCGATCGACCGCGCAAAGGAGTCGATGGTCCTGGCGTCCCACTTGTTGGTGAGAGCGGCATAGATCGCGCCGACCCCGTCGCGGACAGGAGGCTTTTCCATAACTAGCTCAGCCCGCCCGCCAGCGTCGGGAAATCGAGCGGACGGAACCCGTAATGCTGGACCCAGCGCATATCGGCATCGAAGAAAGGCCGCAGATCCGGCATGCCGTATTTCAGCATGGCGATGCGGTCGATGCCCATGCCCCAGGCAAAGCCCTGATACTCGTCGGGATCGAGGCCGCAATTGCGCAGCACATTGGGATGCACCATGCCGCAGCCAAGGATTTCCAACCAGTCGTCGCCTTCGCCGAAGCGGATTTCACCCTTGTCGCGGCGGCATTGAATGTCGACTTCAAGCGACGGTTCGGTGAACGGGAAGAAGGACGGCCGGAAGCGCATCTTCACCTGATCGACCTCAAAGAAGGCCTTGCAGAATTCGGCGAGAATCCATTTCAGGTGGCCGAGATGCGAGCCCTTGTCGATGACGAGACCCTCGACCTGATGAAACATCGGCGTATGAGTCTGATCGGAGTCAGAGCGATACGTGCGGCCGGGGCAGATGACGCGGATCGGCGGCTTCTGCGACAGCATCGTGCGCACCTGCACCGGCGATGTATGCGTGCGCAGCAGCAGGCGTGAGCCGTCTTCCTTCGGGTTGAAATAGAAGGTGTCGTGCATTTCCCGCGCCGGATGGCCTTCGGGAAAATTCAGCTTGGTGAAGTTGTAATCGTCGGTCTCGATATCCGGACCTTCGGCGACAGCGAAACCCATATCGGCGAAGATGGCGGTGAGTTCGTCGATCACCTGGCTGATCGGATGTATGCGGCCGGCTTCGATCGGCGCTTCACGCAGCGGCAGCGTGACGTCGATGCTTTCGGAGGCGAGGCGCTGGTCGAGCGCGGCATTCTTCAGCGTGTCCCGGCGCGCCAGCAGCGCGGCGTTGACGGCGTCCTTGAGGCCGTTGATCAGCGGGCCCTGCGCCTTGCGCTCGTCCGGCGTCATGGCGCCGAGTGTCTTCAGCAGCGCGGAGACCGAGCCGCTTTTGCCGAGCGCGGATACGCGCACGGCTTCCAGCGCCGCCTCGTCGGATGCTGCGGCGATGTCAGCCAGGATCGATTGCTGAAGCGAAGTGATGTCGGACATGGATGACGCCCTATCAGTCGTCATGCCCGGGCTTTGACCCGGGCATCCATCTCCTTCGCAAGAGAGTCAGGCGATTGATGGATCGCCGGGTCAGGCCCGGCGATGACGCCATTGGAAGTTAAGCCGCGGCTTCCGTCTGGGCCGGCAGAGCGGCCTTGACCTTCTCGACGATCACCTGGAAGGCCGCCGGCTCGCGGATCGCGAGATCGGACAGAACCTTGCGGTCGATTTCGAGGCCGGACTTGTTCAGGCCGTTGATGAACTGGCTGTAGTTCAGGCCGAACGGGCGAACCGCCGCATTCAGGCGCTGGATCCACAAGGCGCGGAAGGTGCGCTTGCGACGCTTGCGGTCACGGAAGGCATATTGATTGGCCTTCTCGACCGCCTGCTTGGCGATGCGGATGGTGTTCTTGCGGCGGCCGTAAAAGCCTTTGGCGGCCTTCAGAACCTTTTTGTGCTTGGCGTGGGACGTTACGCCCCGTTTCACGCGAGCCATGGCTGATCTCCTTTAAGCGATAAGCAGAATTGCGAAGTTGGGCAATGACGGGCGGCGATCAGCCGTTCGGCATCCAGTACTTCTTGATGTTGTCACCGTCGGTCTTGAACAGAACCCGGGTGCCGCGAAGATTGCGGATCTGCTTGGTGGTGCGCTTGATCATGCCGTGGCGCTTGCCGGCCTGGGCGGAAACAACCTTACCCGAACCGGTGATCTTGAAGCGCTTTTTGGCGCCGGACTTGGTCTTCAACTTGGGCATTTGGCTCTCCTGATCCGGCCGGAACGGCTGCTTTTGCCGACATGGCAATAGCCGAGCGTCCGCCGGAGATGGCTCGAAAAGACGAGCATTTGCTGCTTGAGCGTTGTCGCTGCCACGGCAGCCCTTGATCAGCCGGGCGGCGAGCGGGCGGTTTATGGCAGAGAAGGTGTGAAAAAACAACAGGGTTTTGCGTCTCCGGCGGGCCCGGGCGCAGGCCAGTGCCCGTGCCACACCTTGCCCACTCGCGCCTCGCCCACCGGCCGGGAACCCGGCGCGCCCTGACCGGTTAAGAACCCTTGCGGGCGGACTGGTTTGGAGACTTGAACAATGATGTCACGACAGAAATGGGCCGCTTTGGCCGTCATTTTGCCGCTGGCGGCGGCCGCCGGGTCCGCGCCGGCGCAGAGCGCCGCAAAATTTGACGGCAACTGGAGCGTGGTGGTGATCACCGAAAAGGGCGATTGCGACCGCGCCTATCGCTATCCCGTCGAGGTGGTGAACGGCAACCTGCGCTATGCCAGCGAGGCCGGCATTTCGATCACCGGCAAGGTCGACAATGGCGGCCGGCTGAAAGCCACCATCAGCCGCGGCCAGCAGCGCGCCGACGGCACCGGCCGGCTGAGCGCCAGCGGCGGTTCGGGCGTGTGGAGCGGCAGCGACAGCGTCAAGCAATGCAGCGGCCGCTGGGAGGCCGAACGCCGGGGCTGATCCCTTTGCCTTAAACGAAAAGCGGGCCCGTGATCGGGCCCGCTTTGCTATCAGGATCGTCGCGATCAGACCTTAGCGCGGCGCCAGGATCATGATCATCTGGCGGCCTTCGAACCGCGCATCCATCTCGACCTTGGCGAGAGGACCCAGATCCTCCTTCACGCGATCGAGCAGCTTGGTGCCGAGTTCCTGGTGCGCCATTTCGCGGCCACGGAAGCGCAACGTCACCTTGACCTTGTCGCCTTCCTCGAAGAACCGCTTCATCGCCCGCATTTTCACGTCGTAGTCGTGGTCATCGATCATCGGTCGGAGCTTGATCTCCTTGACCTCGACGATCTTCTGCCGCTTGCGGGCTTCCGCCGCTTTCTTCTGGGCCTGGAATTTGTATTTGCCGTAATCGAGGAGCTTGCAGACAGGCGGGTTCGCGTTCGGCGAAATCTCGACGAGGTCGAGGCCGGCTTCAGCTGCTTTTTCGAGGGCGGTCTGGATAGGAACGGCGCCGTGATTGGTGCCGTTCTGGTCGATCAGCTGGACCTCTCGGTTGCGAATCTCCTCATTGACGCGCGGACCGTCTTTTTGGACGGCGGGCGCTGCCTTCATTGGACGACGAATGGAAAATCTCCCTGGCGGTTACAAATAAGCGATCGGAACGAGCGATCAGCGCGCGTGGCCCAGCCAGCGCCCGCATGCGGTCGATCCGAATAGCGTCAAGATCGGGACAAAAGGGGCACAAGTCAACGGCGGCGCGTGCGAAACGTGAAGCGATCAGCCGATTTTGAGCAAAAATCCCCGTCGCGATGGTCAGTTTTTCGTCTGCGCCAGCTCGCGATAAAGCTTCAATGTCTGTTCTTTGACGCTGGCCGGATCAAAATGGGTGGTGACCCATTGCCGGCCGCGCAAGCCGATCTCGCGATGCTGCGAGGACGACATCGCGAACAGCCGCACGAGCGCCGCAGCCAGTGCCGCATCGTCGCCGGCGGAAAAGCGCAGGCCGGTCATCCGCTCTTCCGGCACCGCCGGCGGCGCCAGAACAATCTCCGGGCCGGCGCCGAGATCGGACGCAACCACCGGGCGTTCCATCGCCTGGCCTTCGAGAATGGCCCGCTGCAGGCCCTCCTGCTGGATCGCCGCCGACACCACGACTGACGCCACTGCATAAGAGGCGGGCAGGTCATCGACCGGACCAATCAGGCGCACGACGCCGGCCAGATCGTTGGCCAGCACCTCGTCCCATAGCTCGCCGGTATAACGGCTGTGGCCTTCATCCTCGCCGACAAAGGCGAAGACGAAGTCCTTCATACCCATGTCCTTGAGGCGGCAGGCCGCACGCACCGCGACATGATGACCTTTTCGCCGCAGCATCCGCCCGACAACAAGGATCACCTTGTCGTTCGGTGTCACGCCCATGAGGCGGCGCATCGCGTCCAGCCTGTCGATCGTGATGGAGGCAGGATCGAATAATTTGAAATCGATGCTGGCCGGGACAATCGTGATCCTGTCGCAGGCGCTGCGATGGCGCTCGCTGATCAGTTCGGCCAGTTGATCGCTGGCGGCGATGATCCTGTCACCGCGCGCCATCACTGAATTGTAGAGGCGTTTCAGCGCATTCTGTTCGCGAAACCCTTTATACCAGCTGGTCACGAACGGCGTCTGCGTCAGCCGCGCTGCCACATAGGCGCTCCAGGCCGGCGCACGTCCATGCGCGTGAATGATGTCGCAGCGATGCTGGCGCACAAGCCGCGAAATCAGCGCGATGTTGCGCATCATGATCACCGGATTTTTGCTGGCGACATCGGCATAGATATATTCGCCGCCGGCTTCGGCGATCTGCGCTTCGAGACGGCCGCCGCGCGACACGACGATGGCACGATGGCCACCCTCCGTCAGGATGCGCACGAGATCGACCGCGCCCATTTCAGCAGCACCGGCATGCAGCGTCGGAACAACGATCAGCACCGTCAGCGGTGGTGCCGCCGCGACATCATTGTCCTGCGCGGCGGGCTCGTCATGCTCGCCATAAGGCGGCGCCTTTCGCGCAACAGAACCGTAATTCACGCCCGTCCCCTTGACGTCGGTGCGCGTCCTAAAAGACAAACGTCCTCAAAGACAAACACCGTGAAACGCCGACCATGCGCAGCCGTCGGGATGAGCCCTGCGGCGGAACATGTGTCTCATTGGAAAAAGACTACATCGGCCAGAGCCTAGCTGATAGGCCCTATCGGGCCGCGATGCAAACAGGTCCGGCGCTGTTCATTGTCACAAACCTGCGACGGACTTGAATGCGGCGGAAACAAGATGTGAACAGCAGGCTAAACGGATAAAGCGATGACGGACGACAACGTGGCGATGATCGAAATCGGCGAGGGCAAGGATCGTTGCAGCATTGCGGTCAGGCGGCGCGATGGCAACAAGCCTGGGTTGATCTGGCTTGGCGGTTTCAAGTCCGACATGAAGGGCACCAAGGCGCATGCGCTCGACATGTGGGCCAAGGAAAACGGCCGCGCCTGCGTGCGTTTCGATTATTCAGGCCATGGCGAATCGAGCGGCGCCTTCGCTGATGGGACGATCGGCAAATGGCTGGACGAAAGCTGCGCCGTATTCGAACAATTCTGCGATGGACCGACGATCGCCATCGGCTCGTCGATGGGCGGATGGATTTCGCTATTGCTGGCGCAGCGGCTGCGACAGAAAAAGATCAACGGCAACGCCTCGCTGGCGGGGCTTGTGCTGATCGCACCGGCGGTGGACTTCACTGAAATTTTGATGTGGCAACGCTTCACGCCCGACATCAAAAAGCAGCTGGAAGAAACCGGTCGTTGGGAGCGGCCGTCTGAGTATTCCGACGAGCCTTATCTCATCACGCGACAATTGATCGAAGACGGGCGCAATCATCTGTTGCTCGGTGGACTGATTGAAACCGGTTGTCCCGTGCGCATCCTGCAGGGTGTGCAGGATGAGGATGTGCCATGGGAACATGCGGTCTCGCTCGTTTCGCGCATTGCCCGCGATGACGTTGTGCTGACGCTGGTGAAGGATGGCGATCACCGTCTGTCGCGGCCGGAGGATATCGACCGGCTGCTGGCCGCCGTGGCCGAATTCCACTAAACGTTTTTGTGACAGCGGGATTTTGTCTTTTCCGCATGGATGTGAAGGACGCGCGTAAAGTTTCTTTGCGCGCAGCAAGAGCAACAGGGCAGGCGATGACCTATCAAACCATTGAAGTCGAGACCAAGGGCAAGGTCGGCGTGATCCGGTTGAACCGGCCGCAAGCCCTCAATGCACTGAATTCCGAACTGGCGGGCGAAGTCGGCAAAGCTATCGCCGCCTTCGAAGCCGATGCCGGCATCGGCTGCATCGTGCTGACCGGTTCGGAAAAGGCCTTCGCCGCCGGCGCCGACATCAAGGAAATGGCCGGCAAGGATTACATGGATGCGCTGCTCGGAAACTTCGCCGCCGACTGGAATGCGGCGGCCCGCGCGCGCAAGCCGGTGATCGCGGCAGTTGCGGGCTTTGCGCTCGGCGGCGGCTGTGAACTGGCGATGCAATGCGACATGATCATCGCCGCGGATAATGCGAAATTCGGTCAGCCGGAAATCAAGCTTGGCATCATTCCTGGCATCGGCGGCACGCAGCGGCTGACGAGAGCGGTCGGCAAGGCCAAGGCGATGGACCTGATCCTCACCGGGCGGATGATGGATGCGGCGGAAGCAGAACGCTCGGGGCTTGTGGCGCGCGTCGTCCCACTGGCTAACCTGATGGATGAGGCGATGAAAACGGCCAATACGATTGCATCGATGTCGCTGCCGTCGGTGCTGCTGGCGAAAGAAGCGGTCAACCGCGCATTCGAAACGACGCTCGCTGAAGGCGTGCTGTTTGAAAGCCGCGCGTTCCACTCGCTCTTCGCCACCGCCGATCAGAAGGAAGGCATGGCCGCTTTTGTCGACAAGCGGCCGGCGAAGTTCGAGAATAAGTAAGCGTAGCGCTCCCATTCCCCGCTCATTCCTGCGCAGGCGGGACTCCAGGGTCACACGACAGATCTTTCTGTTTGGCCCTGGATCCCCGCTTGCGCGGGGATGAGCGGATAGAGTTGAGTTGCCCCGTTACTTCCGCACGCAGACCACCCGCACGATCGACTGTTTCGCGGCATCCAATGCTGTCGAGCCAATCGCAGGCCGAACGCCGGCGCCATCCAGAAACTTGCGGATCGAACTCGTGGGAATGAATGCGGTCTGATCGGGCTCGGGCGTGCTCGTCGCGGCAATCATGCCGACAAATTGCCCCTGTCCGTCGAACGCGCCGCCGCCGGCAAAGCCGCGCGCCGGCCGCGCATCCATCATCACCCGTGCACCATTGACGCCGCGCAATTTGGCTTGCGTGCTGGTGACATCGCGAGCGCCTGCTTGCGCCTCCGGCGCGGCAATGCCGAGCAGCGTCAGTTCGGCGCTTTTCGGTGCTTCGGATGAAAACACGATCGGCTTCAGCCGGCTGGCGCCATTGACCTGCAGCAGCGTCATGCCGGTCGCGTCATCATTCGCGACTCTGTCGGCGCGCCCGAGTCCGGCGACAACGATGGTGTCGCAAGTGTCGGCGAGTTGACGATTGGTCACCACATGGCCCGACGGCGTGACGACGATGCCCGATCCGTATTGCACCTTGCGCGCGGTCGATGCGCTTGCCGCATCGCCGAACGGTACAAAGGCATTGGCCATCGTATCGACCATCGGCCGCACGATGCCTTCCATCGCCTGATCGTAAAGGATGGTGATGCCGCGCGCTTCGTAATCCTTCAGGAAGACATAGACATGAAAGCGCTTCAGGCCCTGCAAGCCTGAAATCAGAAAAGAATTGCCCTGCAGAGATGCGACCTCGACGCGCCGCGAGGCCGGTTTCTTTTTCAGATCAGCGAACAGGTCCTGCAAGGCTGCGCCCGCCATCTTTTCGCGGAAGGTCTCGATCTGAAATTCGCCGTGTGCGGAGAACCAGCGCGTGCCGGTCGCGCTCTGTTGAGAGCGCGGCGCGAGTTTCGACGGAATGCCAAGCCGCACGCCGGGCGTCGCTTCGTCCTCCACCAGTTTCCAGCCGACATAATCCTTTTTTGTGCGAGTGGCGGTGGCAAGACGCTGGCGCTGTTCGGGCGTGAGCAGGCCGGTCTCCTCGAATTTGTTGCGGCGCTGGAAGGCCCGGACGGCGGCGACGGCGCGCTCGCCGAATTCGGGATCGGCGGCGCCGGTCAGATCGCCGGACCAGATCAGATCGGACTGGATGGCGAGGCGTTCCGGCAGCGCCATCGCCGCATAGGCCTCGCGCTGGGCCGGCGTTACGGCGGATGCAGGTGCGCTTTCGGCGGTTTCAGGCTTGTCGGCCTTCGGCGCGGGCCTGGTGGTGGCTTTTTTATTCGGGGCCGGCTGGGGCAACGGCGTCGTCGCTGCGGCGGCGGGCTTTTGTTGCGGCAAAGGGGCTGCGTTTTGCGCCTGCGATTGCGATATAAGCGCCATCATGATGGCGACAGATGCCAGCCGGCACAAAGTCTTGTTACGCATGTCACAACCCTCGACCGTCCCAAGCCGGCAGGATGGCCCCGCCATTTGCAATAACGCAAGACCTTGTCGGCAGCATCGCGCGGCAGGACGCTAGAATGTGGAGGAACCGGCGATGCTGAGCCCCGACGAACTCGAACGCTATGCCCGCCATATCGTCATGCGCGATGTCGGCGGACCCGGCCAGGCGGCGCTGAAACGCGCCCGGGTGCTGGTGATCGGCGCGGGCGGGCTCGGTGCTCCGGTGCTCCTTTATCTCGCGGCGGCGGGCATCGGCACCATCGGCATCGTCGATGACGATCTGGTGTCGCTGTCCAACCTGCAGCGGCAGGTGATTCACGCCACGCCCGATATCGGCGACGCCAAGGTCGACAGCGCCGCCACCGCCATCGGCCGGCTCAATCCGCATGTCACGGTCGAGCGCCATCTCACCCGGCTGTCAGCCGACAACGCGCTGGACCTGATCGGCGGTTACGACCTCGTCATCGACGGCTCGGACAATTTCGCCACGCGCTATCTGGCGTCCGACGCCTGCTATTTTGCCGGCAAGCCGCTGATCACCGGCGCGGTCGGCACCTTCGATGCGGCGCTGACGACCCTGCGGGCGCATGAGCGCGACAAGGATGGCAATCCCAATCCGACCTATCGCTGTCTGTTTCCGGAGCCACCGCCGCCCGGCACCATTCCGGCCTGTTCGGAAGCGGGCATTCTCGGCGCCCTGCCGGGCATTCTCGGCTCGCTAATGGCGATGGAAGTGATGCGCGAGATTGTCGGCTTCGGCGAAGGGCTGGTCGGCCGCCTGCTGATGGTCGATGCGATGGCGATGCGGTTCGAGACGCTGAGCTATTCCTGGGACAAGGGGAATCCGCTGAGCGGGGACAACCCGACCATCACCGATCTGTCGATTCACCGAAAATAGGCCAGAGCGTTTTCGAGCGAAGTGGGCACCGGTTCGCGTGAAGAAAACGCGACCAACAGAAGAGTGCTCACAGCATCGACGGCAGGATGCGGTTGGGCGGCTTGTGGCCGTCCATGAAGGTCTTGATATTGATAATGACCTTCTCGCCCATATCGACGCGGCCTTCGACCGTCGCCGATCCCATATGCGGCAGCAGCAACACCTTGCCCTCGCGCGCCAGCTTGGCCAGCCGCGGATTGACGGCGGGCTCATGCTCGAACACGTCGAGGCCGGCACCGGCAATCTCGCCCGCGCCGATCATGCGGATCAGCGCATTCTCGTCGATGACCTCGCCGCGCGCCGTGTTGACCACATAGGCTTCCGGCCGCAGCAATTTCAGCCGCCGCGCCGAAAGAAGGTGATAGGTCGCCGGCGTATGCGGGCAATTGACCGAGACGATATCGACCCGCGCCAGCATCTGGTCGAGGCTGTCCCAGTAGGTGGCGCCGAGATCCTGCTCAATCTGCGCCGCCACCCGGCGGCGGTTGTGATAATGGATCTGCAGGCCGAAGGCGCGCGCCCGGCGGGCAACCGCCTGGCCGATTCGGCCCATGCCGATGATGCCGAGCCGCTTGCCCCAGATGCGATGGCCGAGCATCCAGGTCGGTGACCAGCCGCTCCATTCATTCTCGCCGGTGAGGATTTGCGAGCCTTCGGCGAGACGGCGCGGCACCGCCAGGATCAGCGCCATCGTCATATCGGCGGTGTCCTCAGTCAGAACGCCCGGCGTGTTGGTGACGGTGATGCCGCGCTGAAGCGCGGTCGCGACATCGATATTGTCGACGCCGTTGCCGAAATTGGCGATCAGTTTCAGGTTCTCGCCAGATTGCGCCAGCACCGACGCATCGATGCGGTCGGTTACCGTCGGCACCAGCACATCGGCGGTCTTCAACGCCTCGGCCAGCTGCGCCTGCGTCATCGGCGTGTCGTCGGCATTGAGCCGCACATCGAACAATTCGCCCATGCGCGTTTCGACGCGCTCGGGCAGCTTGCGTGTCACGACCACCAAAGGCTTTTTTCGATTTTGCATATCTCAGCCGTGAAGCATCTGATTCCGTTGGTGAAGGGCCGGTCTCTTCAGCCCTCCTTAACCGTCCTGACGGACACTGCGCCGTTCAGCCCAAAGCCTGTCAGTGCCTCGTTCTGTAGCAGATGACCGTATCAAGACAAACCATCGGCGCCATCGCTCTCGCCTTGGCCCTCTGCATCCTCGCTTTTGCCCAGCCCGGCCTTGCTGCCGGTGGGGACGGCAATGTCGGTAGCGCCAGCGGCTTGCCGGTACCGCGCTATGTCAGCTTGAAGTCGGAGCGGGTGAATGTCCGCACCGGTCCGACCAAGGATCACGATGTCGCATGGGTCTTCACCAAGCAGGGCCTGCCGGTGGAGGTGACCGCCGAATTCGAGAACTGGCGCCGCATCCGCGATGCCGAAGGCGCGGAAGGCTGGGTCTATCACTCGATGCTGAGCGGCCGCCGTACGGCGGTGGTGACGGCGCGCACCAAGGATCAGCTGGTCGGTGTGCTCGGCCGCCCCAATGCGGCTGACGATGTCACCGCGCAACTGGAGCCCGGCGTGCTCACCACGGTGAAACGCTGCGATGGCCAATGGTGCCGGGTGATCGGCAAACGATTTGACGGATGGGTGCCGCAGGAACGCCTGTGGGGCGTCTATCCGAATGAGAAGGTGGACTAGGTCGTAAAGTTGAAAAGCCGATTGAGGGCTGATGGGGGGAGTAACTTCAGAGCTTCGCCGATGCTGTCGGCGCGGCTGGCCGTAAACGGCTCGTCGGCGTTCGTCAGGTCTCGGGTATGGCCTGAGACGCGATGGATCGCCTCGTTCGTTTCTCGCATCCTATCAGCGGCGTCGGGTTGATCGTAGTAGAAGCGGGAACGGATCGTCAGTTCGTTGATCAGCTGGCAGAGTAGCCCGAGGAGGCGCGAGCGCTCGAGCGCTCCCAGTCGCTGTTTGATGTGGTCCATACCTTATTAAGGCCCCATAAAAAATCAGGCGCGTGATGACACGCGCCTGACCAAAACTCTGAAGCTTTCGGCCGGATTAGCGGCGCTTGTCGGTCTTCTTCAGCCGCACCACCACGTCGATGCGGGCGACCTCATAGCCTTCCGGTGCGATCGGCATCTTGTCGACGATCACGTCATTGCCCGGAATATCCACCAGTTCGTTGTCGCCTTCGACGAAGAAGTGGTGATGGTCCGAGGCGTTGGTGTCAAAATAGGTCTTGGAGCCATCGACCGCGACCTGGCGCAGCAGACCGACTTCCGTGAACTGGTGCAGCGTGTTGTACACCGTGGCCAGCGACACCGGCACTTTGGCACGGGTGGCTTCCTCGTACAGCATTTCCGCCGTCAAATGCCTGTCACCTTTGGCGAACAGGATCCAGCCCAGCGCCATGCGCTGACGGGTCGGACGCAGACCCACATCCCGTAGCATCGATTTGACATCGTGCCAGGGGCAGCCATTCAGATCGGTGCGGCGGGAATCCCCGTGATGGATGCCAAGCGGATTGGCGGCGCCTTCAACAGGGGTCGAGTAAACGATCGTACGCAAAGGATTCATGTCGTCTCATTGCCCAATGATCCCGGTTCAAGGCCGAGATTGTTGCATACGAAATCATACACGAGCCCCGATCCTTTTTGCAACTGTTTCGCATCTAGGATCATTCTAAACGGGCCGCTGGGAGAGGGGCGCAATGGTGAACGGACCTTTGATCCCATAGCCGACGCTATGGTAGGAACCGCCGGGCATCGTCTCCAGCGATACCACGATCAAGGAATGGAACCCCGGATGAGCCGCCAAACCAGTTACGACTACGAGGAACTTCTGGCCTGCGGCCGGGGTGAGCTGTTCGGCGAGGGGCCGCAATTGCCACTGCCGCCGATGCTGATGTTCGATCGGATCTCGGAACTGTCGGAACAGGGCGGCGAATTCGGCAAGGGCCTGGTGCGCGCGGAACTCGATGTGAAGCCGGACCTTTGGTTTTTTCCCTGTCATTTCAAGGGTGATCCGGTGATGCCGGGCTGCCTGGGCCTCGATGCGCTGTGGCAATTGCTCGGCTTTTTCCTCGGCTGGAGCGGCTCGTCCGGCAGCGGCCGCGCGCTCGGCATGGGCGAGGTGAAATTCACCGGCCAGGTGCTGCCGACCATGAAAAAGGTGGTCTACGGCCTTGAGATCAAGCGCGTCATGCGCTCGAAACTCATTCTC
>Ga0164243_10003227_pt1 | contig 26238 bp, 22 predicted proteins | sample OricompcompostOP_FD_108781 | JGI IMG/M metagenome (GOLD analysis project Ga0164243, IMG submission 108781) | Organic Plus compost microbial communities from Emeryville, California, USA - Original compost - Organic plus compost (OP) | ecosystem: Engineered > Solid waste > Mixed feedstock >...
AGGATCTGCTCGGCCAGCAGCTCCCCGAGCATCACCGCCGTCGCCGCCGGGCCGCGGGTCGGCACGGTCGGCAGGATCGACACGTCCACGACCCGCAGACCCGCCACGCCGTGCACCCAGCCTCGGGAGTCCACCACCGCGAACGGGTCGCCCTCCGGTCCGACAGGTGCGCTGCCGCACAGGTGGAACGCCGTGCCCAGGTGGTCACGGACCCAGCCGTCGAGCGTGTCGTCGTCCATCGTGGCGAGGCCCGGATCGGTGAGGGTCCCGATGCCGGAGGTCAGCAGCCGGGCGGCCGCCCGGACGCCGTCGCGCAGCACCTGCCGATCGCGGGCGGTGGCCAGGTAGCCGGCTCGCAGGACCGGTGCGGTGAGCGGGTCGGCGGAGGCGAGGGTCAGCGTGCCGCGGGACTCGGGGGCCTGGTCGAGGACGAGCAGGTCGAGCGGTGCGTCGGGGGCGCCCGGCGAGTTGGGGGCGGCGGGCGGGACGGGTGAGCCGAGGAGCGTGGGTGTGGGCCGCAGCAGCGGGAGCAGCTCGACCTCGCCGGCGACGGGGAGCGCGGACGGCGCGGTGGCCGGGTCGAGGTGCAGCACGGCGGCGACGGCTGGCCCGTGCCGGGCGTCGGCTGCACTGTGCGCGCCCGGGCCGCGGCCACCCGGACCGCGGTCCCGGGTCCGGTCGGCTTCCGTGCCGGGGTCGGGGCCGCCAGCGACCGGCGGCGTCGGGAGGCCGTCGGGACGCCAGGAGACCGCGACCTGCGGGTGGTCCGACGTGGCACGTCCGACGGGCAGGTCGGCGCGCACGCGGATGCCGAGCGCCTCCAGGTCGGCGGCGGGGCCGATGCCGGACACGAGCAGCAGGTGGGCGCTCTCGATCGCCCCGGCGCTGAGCACGACCTGGCCGGCCAGGACGCGCTCGACGCGGCCGTCCACCAGCACCTCGACGCCGATGGCCCGCACGGCCCCGCCGGCGGTGGTCTCCAGCAGGACGCGCAGCACCCGAGCGTGGCCGCGCACGCGCAGGTTGGCTCGTCGGGCGGCGGGCAGCAGGTAGGACAGGCCGGTGCCCCAGCGCACGCCGTCCACCACGTCGCGCGGCAGCGGTCCGACCCCGGCGGGCTGGTCCGCGTTCTTGTCGGACTCCCACGCCACACCCTCGGCCAGCGCCGCGTCGACGAACGCCTTCGCCACCCCGGCGTCCACCGACCCGCGCCGGACGGGGACGGGGCCGTCGGTCCCGTGCATGCCGTCGGGATCGGAGAGCGTCCCGGACGCCACGTCGAGGTCACGCTCCAGGCGCCGGTAGGCGGCGCGCACCCGGTCGGCCGACCAGGTCCGGCCGCCGGTCCGTTCCCAGGCGGCCAGGTCCGCCGCGCGAGCCCGGACGAAGTAGCCGGCGTTGACGGCCGTCGAGCCGCCCAGCGCACGACCGCGAGCAACGTGCCAGTCGTGCCGGGGCACCAGCTCGGTGAGGTAGGACCAGGACGTGCGGGGATCCACGGAGGCGGTGAGCGAGTCCGCGTCGAGCAGCGGCGGGGCCAGCCCGTCGGAGGCGCCCGCGCCGGCCTCCAGCAGCAGCACGCGCACGGTGGGGTCCTCGCTGAGGCGGGCGGCGACCACCGCCCCGGAGCCGCCGGCCCCCACGACGACGACGTCGGCGGTGGTGGGCGGCACGCTCACCGGCCCACGCGCTCGTGCAGCGTGGTGAGCGACCGGTCGAGCAGCGTCAGCAGGTCCGCCTGGTCGTCGCGCAGCCACTGCTCGTAGGCGGCGAGGCAGGCGCCGAGCAGTGCCCAGCCGACGACCTGCGGCTCGAGGTCGCCGGCGTCCTGCCGGGTGCGCGCGGCGACGTACCGGGCGACGACGTCACGCCACGCGGCGTAGCGGAGCGTGGAGTGTGCGACGAGGGCGGGCACCTCCAGCAGCAGCCGCATCCGCTCGCGGTGGAAGGGGATCTCCTCGACGGGGAAGGTGTTGAAGTCGAGCACGGCGGCGCGCAGAGCGTCGAACAGCGGGACGTCGAGCGGCACCCGCGCCAGGTAGCGGCGCATCCGCAGCAGCTCCTGGTCGAAGTCGCCCCAGGCCAGGTCGTTCTTCGAGGCGAAGTACCGGAACACGGTGCGCCGACCCACCCCGGCGGCGGCCGCGACGTCGTCGATGGTGGTGGCCTCGAAGCCGCGCTCGATGAAGAGCTGGATGGCCAGGTGGCCGAGCTGCGCGGCGGTGGTCGCGCGGGGGCGCCCCGAGGGCCGCTCCGAGGGGCGGGTGTGGATCTCGACCGTCACAATGAAACCTCCAGCATGTGAGCGGCCCCACTTTACGGCGGCACTGAGTGCCATTAACGTGCCATTGGTCCCAGACATCCGCCGATGACCGCCGGTCCTCCTCGACCCGAAGGAGCTGTCTGATGAACACCACGCCTCAGCAAGGCACCACCGAGAGCACCGTCGACGAGCTGGTCGAGTCCGACTCGCTGGTCGAGGAGGTCTCGATCGACGGCATGTGCGGCGTCTACTGACGCGACCGCCGTCATGGTCGCCACCACACCCGCCACAGCCTTCGACCTGGACCGCGCCTGGCGGCTCCACCCGCAGGTCTCGGTACGCCCCGAGCCGTTCGGCGCGCTGCTCTACCACTTCGGCACCCGCAAGCTGAGCTTCCTCAAGGACCGCACGCTGCTGTCCGTCGTGGAGTCGCTCGGCGCGGCGCCCACCGCCCGGGACGCGCTGCAGAGCAACGGCGTGGACGGCACCGACACCGAACGGTTCCGGCGCGCCCTCGCGACGCTCCAGGCCTCGCACATGCTCGTGGAGAGGACCGCATGACCCTGCTCGCCGACCCACCGGCCACCCCCTCGGCACCGGGGTCCGTACCCGGACCCGCACACGATCCCGGACGGTCGCCCGGACCCCGCCCCGGCACGCGGCTCGTCGACCACTTCGAGCACGGTCTGGACGCCCCGATCTGCCTGACCTGGGAGCTCACCTACGCGTGCAACCTGTCCTGCGTGCACTGCCTGTCCTCGTCGGGACGGCGTGACCCACGCGAGCTCACCACCGACGAGTGCAAGGCGGTCGTCGACGAGCTCGAACAGATGCAGGTGTTCTACGTGAACATCGGTGGCGGTGAGCCGACCGTCCGTCCGGACTTCTGGGAGATCGTCGACTACGCGACCAGCCACCACGTCGGGGTCAAGTTCTCCACCAACGGCGTGAAGATCACCCCCGAACGGGCGCGCGAGCTGGCGGCCAACGACTACCTGGACGTCCAGATCTCGCTCGACGGCGCGACCGCCGAGGTCAACGACCACGTGCGCGGACCGGGCTCGTACGACACCGCGCTGCGGGCGATGCAGAACCTGCACGACGCGGGGATGCGGAACTTCAAGCTGTCGGTGGTGTGCACCCGGTACAACATCGGCCAGCTCGACGAGTTCAAGGCGCTGGCCGACCGCTACGGCGCCCAGCTCCGGCTCACCCGGCTGCGGCCGTCGGGCCGGGGCGCCGACTCCTGGGACGACCTGCACCCTCGCCCCGAGCAGCAGCGCGAGCTGTACGACTGGCTCGTCGCGCACGGCGACGACGTGCTGACCGGTGACTCGTTCTTCCACCTCTCGGCCTTCGGGCAGGCGCTGCCGGGGCTGAACCTGTGCGGGGCCGGTCGCGTCGTGTGCCTCATCGACCCGGTGGGTGACGTCTACGCCTGCCCGTTCGCCATCCACGACGAGTTCCTTGCCGGGACGGTGCGGGCACCGGGCGGCTTCCAGGAGGTCTGGCGGCACTCCGCGCTGTTCACCCGGCTGCGCACGCCGCAGTCGGGCGGGGCGTGCGCCTCGTGCCGGTTCTTCGACACCTGCAAGGGCGGGTGCATGGCGGCCAAGTTCTTCACCGGCCTGCCGCTGGACGGGCCGGACCCGGAGTGCGTGCAGGGCTACGGCGAGCAGGCGCTCGCAGCGGTGTCGGCCGCGACGAGCACGCCCCGCCCGAGCCAGGACCACTCCCATCGCACGGAGCGCAAGCGCCGCCCCGTCCCCGTGACGATCGGCCGCGGTCCGTCCGCGCCGCCGGTCTCGGCCTGCGCAGAGAGCCCGTTGGCGGGTTTCGAACCCGGGGGCGCGCTGCGCTGACGGGCCGGGACGGCGACGCGAGCGCCGCGAACGGTCGGGTCCACGCACCGACGCCGGCGGACCACGAGGAGACAGCTGAAGAAACGGAGACACGACCCATGGCAGGACGGGTGGAGGGCAAGGTCGCCTTCATCACCGGCGCGGCCCGCGGGCAAGGGCGCTCGCACGCCGTGCGGCTCGCCCAGGAGGGCGCCGACATCATCGCGGTGGACCTGTGCGCGCCGATGCCGAACGTGCAGTACCCGTCGGCGACGGAGGCCGACCTCGCCGAGACGGTGCGCCAGGTCGAGGCGCTCGACCGGCGCATCGTGGCGACGACGGCGGACGTCCGGGACGCCTCGGCGCTCAAGGCCGCGATCGACGACGGCGTAGCCCAGCTCGGCAAGCTGGACGTCGTCGTGGCGAACGCCGGCGTCTGCGTCATCGGCGCCTGGGATGACGTCAGCGAGGACGTGTGGGACCAGACGGTCGACACGAACCTCAAGGGCGTCTGGAACACCGCCCGGCTCACGGCGCCGCACCTCATCGCCAACGGCGGGGGGTCGATCGTCATGACGAGCTCGGCCGCGGGGCTCAAGGGGCTGCCGGGCCTTACCCCGTACGTCGCGTCGAAGCACGGCGTCGTCGGGCTGATGCACGCGTTCGCGACCGAGCTGGCCGTGCACCACATCCGGGTGAACTCGGTCCACCCGACGGGGGTGGCCACGCCGATGGGCGAGCTCGGCGGCGCGAACCCCTTCGAGCCCGTCCTCGCCCGGGACCCGCGCGTCGGCGCGATGCTCATGAACCTGCTGCCCGTGGAGGTGACGCAACCGATCGACATCAGCAACGCCGTGCTGTGGCTCGCCTCCGACGAGTCGCGGTACGTCACGTCGCACACGCTCGCGGTCGACGCCGGTACCACCGAGGTCTGACGCCGCGCCGCGCCCGGTGGACCGGCGGCAGCGCCGGCCCATCACTCCGCCGTCCGGCGGCCCGGCCCCCGTGCCGGTCCGTCACCGAACCGATTCCCGCACCGTCGAGAACCGATTCCACGACGACTGATTCGACGACGAACTCATCGAGCCGGGTCGTCCGACCCGGGGTGGAAGGAGCTGACATGGGACGAGTAGAGGGCAAGGTCGCCTTCGTGACGGGGGCCGCCCGGGGCCAGGGCCGCAGCCACGCAGTCCGGCTGGCGCAGGAGGGCGCGGACATCATCGCGGTGGACCTCGCGAGCCAGATCGACTCGGTGCCGTACGCCATGGCGACGCCGGCCGACCTGGAGCAGACCGTCAAGGAGGTCGAGGCGCTCGACCGGCGCATCGTCGCCACGCAGGCCGACGTGCGCGACTACGACGCGCTCAAGGCGGCGCTGGACGACGGGGTGGCCCAGCTGGGCCGGCTGGACATCGTCTCCGCGAACGCGGGCATCTTCACCGAGGGCCGGGCCGACGAGCTGCCGGAGCAGACCTGGCAGGACATGATCGACGTCAACCTGACCGGCGTGTGGCACACGGTCAAGGCCGCGATCCCGCACCTCAAGGCCGGTGGGCGCGGCGGGTCCATCGTCATCACCAGCTCGACCGCGGGGCTCGCCGGGTTCGAGAACTTCGCGCACTACGTGTCGGCGAAGCACGGGGTCGTCGGGCTGATGCGCACGCTGGCGCTGGAGCTGGCGGCGGACAGCATCCGGGTCAACACGGTGCACCCGACGAGCGTCAACACCGACATGATCCAGAACCAGATGACCTACTCGCTGTTCGCCCCCGACCTGCCGGAGGCGGAGCGCACCAAGGAGAACCTGGCGCCGCGGTTCCAGGGGATGAACGCGTTGCCCATCCCGTGGGTCGAGCCGGTGGACATCTCGAACGCGGTGCTGTTCCTCGCCTCGGACGAGGCGCGCTACATCACCGGCGTCCAGCTGCCGGTCGACGCCGGCTTCTCGGCGAAGTGAGGGCAGCCGGACGATGACGGGACGAGTAGAGGGCAAGGTCGCCTTCATCACCGGGGCCGCCCGTGGGCAGGGCCGCAGCCATGCGGTCCGGCTGGCCCAGGAAGGCGCCGACATCATCGCGGTGGACGTGTGCGCGGACATCCCCGGGGCCCCGTACGCCGGGGCCACCGAGGAGGACCTGGCCCAGACGGTGAAGGAGGTGGAGGCGCTCGACCGGCGGATCGTCGCGATGAAGGCCGATGTGCGGGACTTCGACGCGCTGAAGGCCGCCGTGGACGACGGCGTGGCCCAGCTGGGCCGGCTGGACATCGTGTCGGCCAACGCGGGGATCTCCACCCAGATGGCCACGGCCGACCAGCTCGACGAGGCCGCCTGGCGGGACATGATCGACATCAACCTCACCGGGGTGTGGCATACGGCGAAGGCCGCGATCGGGCACCTCAAGGCCGGTGGGCGCGGCGGGTCGATCATCCTCACGAGCTCCGAGGCGGGTATCCGTGGGTACCAGAACATCGCGCACTACGTGTCGGCGAAGCACGGCGTGGTGGGTCTGATGCGCACGCTCGCGCTGGAGCTGGCGCCGGACCGGATCCGGGTCAACAGCATCCATCCCACCCAGGTGGACACGCCGATGATCCAGAATCAGGCGACGTACTCGCTGTTCACCGGCCGTGACGACGCCACCAAGGACGACTTCGCCGAGGCGTCCAGCAAGGTCATCGCGCTGCCCATCCCGTGGGTGGAGCCGGTGGACATCTCCAACGCCCTGCTGTGGCTCGCCTCCGACGAGGCGCGCTACGTCACGGGTGTCCCGCTGCCGGTCGACGGTGGCAACTTCCTGCTGTGAGGCACGGCGCCGGGCGACGGGCGCGAAGGACGGAGGGGCTCCGAGGATGACGACGCAGAACGGTGCGACCGCAGCCACGAGCCGGACGGCCGACCCGATCGCGGCGCACCGGCGCATCCTCGGGCGGGTCGTCGGCCGCGAGCGCGAGCTGGAGCTGGTGCTCGCGGCCGTCGACGCCGGGCGGGACCTGCTGCTCGAGGGGCCGCCGGGGACGAGCAAGACGACGATCCTCAAGGCCGTCACCGCGGAGTGGGGCATCCCGCTGGTGTTCGTCGAGGGCAACGCCGATCTCACGCCCGGGAAGCTCGTCGGCCACCACGACCCGTCGCGGGTGCTGCGGGAGGACTACTCGGCGGAGAACTTTGTCGCCGGGCCACTGGTCGAGGCGATGCGCTCCGGCGGGTTCCTGTACGTGGAGGAGCTGAACCGCGCACCGGAGGACACGCTGAACTCGCTGCTCACCGCGATGGCGGACCGGACGGTCCAGGTGCCGCGGGTGGGCACGGTGACAGCGTTGCCCACGTTCCGCGTGGTGGCGTCGATGAACCCCTACGACAACGTGGGCACGACGCGGCTGTCCACGTCGATCCTCGACCGGTTCAACCGCGTGGTCGTCGGGTACCAGGACGCGGCCGCCGAGGAGCGGATCGTCGCGCTGCGTGCCGGGCTGGCCGGCGGCGACGGGTCGGCGGGCGCGCCTCCGGGCGACGACGGCGTGCGCCCGGCGGACGGCGCGCTGCGGGGCGACGGCGCGCTGCCGCCCGACGGCACGCTCGCGCGCCGGCTGGTCGCCGACGCGGTGGCCGTCACCCGCGCGACGCGCGAGCACGAGGACGTGCGCCAGGGAAGCAGCGTGCGGGGGGCGATCGACCTTGCCCTCGTCGCCGAGCGCCTGACGACGATGCGCGGCATCGTGGAGCCCGAGGACGAGCGCTACCCGGAGACGTTCTACGACGCGATGACGGTCGCGCTGTCCGGGCGGATCCTCGTGGACGAGGCGGTCGGCACCACGCCGGAGCGGGTGCTCCGGCAGATCTGGGAGGACCGCTTCGTGCTCGGTCCGGCCACCGCCGGTCCGGGTTGAAGGGAGGTCCCGGCCGACTCGCCGATCACGAGGCGGACCCCGGGACGGCACGATCGGACGAGGCGGCCGCTGCGCCGCACCCCCAAGCAGCTGACCGAGGAGCCCACGGTGTACGAGACGGTCCCGACGTCGGGCGGCGGCGGGCCCATGCTGCGCGTCCGTCCCGACCGTCGCCGGACCGGCCGCCCGGTACCCGGCGGTGCGGCGAGCGGGTTCACCGACGAGCAGGGCGAGCTCGTCGCCCCGGAGCCGCCCCTGGCCGGCCAGGCGCGGGCGGAGGACCCCGTGGTGCGTGCGCGTGCACGCTCCATCGCGGCCCGGCTCGCCGTGCGCCGGCCCCGGGCCGCCGGCAGCACCCGGCGCGGCCGGGGCGAGCTGGCCAGCGTCCCGGACCTCGGCGGGTCGGACGACATCGACCTCGATGCGACGCTGGAGGTCGTCATGGCGAAGCCGGACGTCGAGGAGCGCGACGTCGTCGTCCGGGACCGGGTGCGTGCACCGCGCACGGTCGTCCTCGCGGTGGATGTCTCCGGTTCGATGCGCGGGGAACGGGCCCTCACGGCTGCCGCCACCGTCGGGGCCCTGGCCGCCGAGCTCGACCGGGACGCGCTCGGCGTCGTCGCCTTCTGGTCCGACGCGGCGGTGCTGCTCGAACCCGGCGAGCCGGTGCGCCCCGACGAGCTCCTCGACGCGCTCGTCGGGCTGCCCAGCCGCGGGCTGACGAACCTGGCGTTCCCGCTGGCCGTCGCCACCGGCCTGCTGGCCCGTGCGCCCGCGCGCGACTCACGGGTCGTCCTGCTGTCGGACTGCGTGCACAACGCCGGGCCCGACCCCCGGCCCCTCGCCGCCCGGTTGCCGCGGCTCGACGTGCTGCTGGACGTCTCCGGCGAGCAGGACGTCGACCTCGGTCGGGAGCTGGCCACGCTCGGCCGCGGGACCGTCTCCCTCATCCGCACCTACCACGACGTCGCGCCGGCGCTGAGCCGGGCGTTCCGCGACGCACGCAGGCCGACCGCGGCCTGAGCAGAAAGGACCTCACCATGGCCCTGAAGGACCTCCTGTCCGTCTTCCGCCTCCCCGAGGGGGAGTTCCACCTGCGCGAGTGGAACCCGTTCGCGCAGAACCCGTGGTTCGAGTCGGTCGCGGAGGCACAACGTCGGGCACGCAGACGGCTGCCGTCCTCCGTGTACGGCGCCCTGGTCGCCGGGTCGGAGCGGGGCGCGACCATCACGGACAACATGCGGGCGTTCGGCGAGCTCGGGCTCGCCCCGCACACCGCAGGGCACCACGCGGAGCGGGACCTGTCCACGACGGTGATGGGCATGCCGGTGTCGTTCCCGGTGCTCATCTCCCCGACCGGGGTGCAGGCGGTGCACCCCGACGGCGAGGTGGCGGTCGCCCGCGCGGCCGCCGCGAGAGGCACGCTCATGGGGCTGAGCTCGTTCGCCAGCAAGCCCGTCGAGGAGGTCGTCGAAGCCAACCCGAACACGCTGTTCCAGATGTATTGGACCGGCACGCGCGACCAGATGGTCGAGCGCATGGAACGCGCCCGGAAGGCCGGTGCCAAGGGACTCATCTCGACGCTGGACTGGTCGTTCTCCGTCGGGCGGGACTGGGGCAGCCCGGAGATCCCGAACGAGATCAACCTCAAGACGCTGTTCCGCTTCGCGCCCGACCTGCTGCCCCACCCGCGGTGGCTGCTCGACTATGCCCGTGCCGGCCAGGTGCCCGACCTGACCACGCCGAACCTGGCCGCGCACCCCGGCGAGCCGGGCCCCACGTTCTTCGGCGCGTACCACGAGTGGATGACCACCCCGCCGCCGACCTGGGAGGACGTGGCGTGGCTGCGCGAGCAGTGGGGCGGTCCGTTTCTCCTCAAGGGGATCACGCGGGTCGACGACGCCAAGCGGGCGGTGGACGCCGGGGTCACCGCGTTGTCGGTGTCCAACCACGGCGGCAACAACCTCGACACCACGCCCGCGACCATCCGGGTGCTGCCGTCCGTCGTCGAGGCGGTGGACGGGCAGGTGGAGGTGCTGCTCGACGGCGGGGTGCGGCGCGGGTCCGACGTGGCGAAGGCACTCGCGCTCGGCGCGCGGGCCGTACTCATCGGCAGGGCCTACCTGTGGGGGCTCGCGGCCAACGGGCAGACCGGGGTCGAGAACGTGCTGGACCTGTTGCGCATGGGGCTCGACTCGGCGGTGCTGGGACTGGGGCATCGCACCGTCCACGAGCTCAGTCGTGAGGACCTGGTGGTGCCCGAAGGGTTCTTCCGGACGCTCGGTGGGGACTCGGACCCGGCGGCGCTGTCGGCGGAGGGCCCCGAGCAGACCGCCGTGGTGACCGACGGGCGGCCGCACCCGGACGAGCCGAAGCGCCCGGCCCGCCCGTGACGCCTGGCGGACAGGACCCGCGGGACGCCGGCGGAGCGGAGCCGGGACGGGCGGTGGGGTCGCAGGGGGTGGCCGGGCCGGAGCGTACGGCGGCGGAGCCGTCGACGGGACCGGGTCCTGCCGCGGGGCCGAGGGAGCGGGCGGTGCACTTGGGACGCTCCGCGTGGCCGCTGGTGGACGCGGCGGAGGACCGGCTCGTCCTCGTCCCGGTGGGGTCCACCGAACAGCACGGCCCGCACCTGCCCTTCGACGTGGACACGCGGGTGGCGGTCGCGGTCGCGCAGGCGGCCGCCTCGAGGCTCGGCACGCGGCCCGCCCCCGAGGTGCCCGGTCCGACTGGGGTGCCCGGTCCGGCCGAGGTGCCCGTTCCCGAGGCGGCGCCCGTCCTGGACGAGGGCGTCGCGCGGGGTGGGTCGGTGGTCGTCGCGCCCGCGGTGGCGTACGGGGCCAGCGGCGAGCACCAGGACTTCCCCGGCACGCTGTCGATCGGCACCGACGTGCTGACGTGGCTGCTCGTGGAGCTCGGACGGTCGGCGACGACGTGGGCCCGGCGGGTGCTGCTGGTCAACGGGCACGGCGGGAACGTCGAGGCACTCACGGCTGCGGTGACCCGGCTGCGTTCCGAGGGACGCGACGTGGCCTGGGTGCCTGCCCTGGCGCTGCGCACGGCGGACGTCGCCGCGGCGCCGACCGGGCAGGGGGCCCCGTTCGACGCGCACGCCGGCCGCACCGAGACCTCGCTGCTGCTGCACCTCGACCCCGCGGCGGTGGACCTCTCTGCGGCTCGGCCGGGGTCCGGTGAGCCGCTCGCACGGCTGCTGCCCGCACTGCGGGCCGGCGGGGTGCGGGCCGTGTCGGCGAACGGGGTGCTCGGGGACCCGACCGGGGCGGACGCCGCCCAGGGGCGGGCGCTGCTGGACGCGGCGGTCGCCGGGGTGGTGCGTCGGATCGAGGTCTGGCGGCCGGACGAGGCTGGTCGGCTCACCCAGCTCGGAGCCGCGGAGGCTGCCGAGGATCGGCGTGCCGCGGAGGCCCGGGCATGAGCCGGTTCCCGCACGGTGCCGTGGTGCGGCTCGACGTCAAGGCACGCGTCGCCGACGGTGGCCGGACGCTCCTGGGCGGCAACCCCTTCCGGGTGATGTTCCTGCGCCCGGCGGCCGCGGACCTGCTGCGCGACGGGACGCTACAGGTGACGGACGATGCGAGCGACGCGCTCGCCGCCCGGCTGGTCGACGCCGGCCTCGCCCACCCGGTCGCGGCGGCGCTGCCCCCCGTCGACCCCGCACTGGCCACCTACGTGGTGCCGGTCCACGACCGGGCGGCCATGCTCGCCCGGCTGCTGACGAGCATCGGCCCGGACGCCCGGGTCGTCGTCGTGGACGACGCCTCCCGCGACCCGGTGACCGTGGCCCGGGTGGCCGCGGCGCACGGCGCCCGGCTCGTGGTGCTGGAGCGGAACGTCGGGCCGGCCTCCGCGCGCAACGCCGGGCTGCGCGTCGTGACGACGCCGTACGTGGTGTTCGTCGACTCCGACGTGGTGGTCGACCCCGCGGCGGTCACCCTGCTCCTGCGGCACTTCGCGGACCACCGGGTGGCCGCCGTCGCCCCGCAGGTGCGTGGCCTGCCCCAGCCGGGCCGTCCGACGTGGGTGCGCCGGTACGAGGACGCGGCGTCCTCGCTCGACCTCGGCGTTCGCCCCGCGACGGTCCGCCCGCGGTCCCCGGTGAGCTGGGTGTCCAGCTCCTGCCTGGCCGCCCGGGTGTCGGCGCTCGGCGCCGGCTTCGGGGACGGGCTGTACGTCGGGGAGGACGTGGACCTGGTGTGGCGGCTGGTCGAGGAGGGCTGGACCGTTCGGTACGAGCCCGCCGCGGCGGTGCACCACGAGCACCGTGCCCGGCTCGGCGTCTGGGCGGCGCGTAAGGCGTTCTACGGCACGGGAGCCGACCAGCTCGCCCAACGCCACCCCGGCGACGTCGCCCCCGCGGTGCTCGTCCCGTGGAGCGCCGGTCTGCTGGTCGCCCTGCTGGCCCAGCGGCGGTGGTCCCTGCCGGTCGCCGCGGCGCTGACCGCGGTGGCCGGCGCACGCATCGCCACCCGGCTCGACCGGAGCGAGGAACGGCTGCGGCTCGGCGCGACGCTGGCACTCGGCGGGGCGGTCAACGCCGCCTTCCAGGGCAGCGCGCTGCTGCTGCGGCACTGGTGGCCGGCCGCCGCCGTCGCCGGGCTGGTGTCGCGGCGGGTGCGGCGGGCGATCCTGGTGTGCGCGGTGGCCGAAGCCGCGCTGTCCTACCCGGAGCACGCGCGGGCCCAGGGGCATCTGGATCCTGTTCGCTTCCTGCTGCTGCGGCGGTTGGACGACCTGGCCTACGGGGCGGGCGTCTGGTGGAGCGTGCTGCGGGGCCGGTCCTGGCGGGCGCTGGCCCCGCGGCTGCGCTGGCGCGGTTGAGGTCCGGCCACCGCGCCGGATGGAGCGGGGTCTCGCCGGTCGCGCGCGCGACCGCCGCGGGGGGTCGCTGGGCCGGCGCGGGGGGGCGCTGAGCCGGCGCGGGGGGTCGCTGAGCCGGCGCAGGGGGTTGCTGAGCCGGCGCAGGGGGTTGCCCGGACGGCGCAGCAGGGTTGCCGGACGGCGCAGCAGACCCGTTCGGGTGGTCCGAATTGCCCGATCTTGCAGGGCCGAACGGGTGGACGGACGATGACAGGAACCACCGGCCCGCACGGAAGGTCAGCCGATGCCCGACGAGCCCGTCTCCCCGATCCGTCTCGGTGCCCACGACATCGCCCTCGACCGGGAGCGGATGCGCCGGCGACGGGTGTACCGGCTGGCGGCGGTGGTGCTGGCGGCGGAGGCGTACGTCATCGTCGGGGCGTTCCTCGGCTGGCCGGTGGTGCCGAGGCTGCCCGCGATGGACCCGCTGGTGCTCGTGCCGGTGCTGTTCTTCGTCGCGTTGATCCTGCTGCTCGTCGGGACGCAGGTCGGCAGTGCGCGCTCGCCGCACGTCGTGTTCCGGCCGGAGCAGGTGGACGTGAAGCTGGACGACGTCATCGGCATCGACCCGGTGAAGGAGGACGTGCGCCGCTCCCTCGACCTGTTCCAGACCCACCGGCGGTTCGCCGAGCAGATGGGCGGGACGCCGCGGCGCGGACTGCTGTTCGAGGGAGCGCCGGGCACCGGCAAGACGATGACCGCGAAGGCCATGGCGGCCGAGGCCGGCGTGCCGTTCCTGTTCGTGTCCGCCACGTCGTTCCAGTCCATGTACTACGGGGCGACCGCGCGCAAGATCCGCGCGTACTTCCGGGCGCTGCGCGCGGCCGCCCGTCGCGAGGGTGGTGCGATCGGTTTCATCGAGGAGATCGACGCGATCGCGCTGCGCCGCGGGGGGATGTTCCCCGGTCTCACGGGTTTCAGCGGGACGGCTGCCGCGGGCCGGCCGGGAGAAACCGGGATCGTGCCCGGCGCGGGGTCCCCGGGGTCGGTAGGGCTCTCGGGTGCATGGCTCACGGACGCGGGGCTCGCGCGCGCCGGACGGGGTCACGTCACGAACGCCGTCGTGAGCGAGGGCACCGGTGGTGTGGTCAACGAGCTGCTGGTCCAGATGCAGTCCTTCGACCAGCCGACGGGCGGCGACCGGCTCGTCAACTGGGCGCTCGCCAAGGTCAACCTGCTTCTCGCCGCCGACCGCCAGCTGCGGCTGCGCCGTCCCGGGCGTGCGCCGATCCTGCTCATCGCCGCGACCAACCGCGCCGACGCGCTCGACCCCGCGCTGCTGCGCCCGGGTCGCTTCGACCGTCGGCTGACGTTCACCGCCCCGGACGCGCACGGCCGCCGGGCGCTGGTCGACCACTTCCTGACGCGGCGGGCGCACGACGCCGAGCTGGACGACCCGGTGCTGCGGGACCGGGTGGCCGCGGCGACCAACGGGTGGACCCCGGTGATGATCGAGCACCTGCTGGACGAGGCGCTGGTCAATGCCCTGCGTCGCGGGTCGACGACCATGTCGTTCGCCGACGTCGAGCACGCGCGGATCACCGAGATGGTGGGCATCGGTCAGCCGGTCCGGTACACCGAGGGCGAGCAGCGGCTCATCGCCACGCACGAGGCCGGGCACGCGACCGTCGCGTGGCTCGTCGCTCCGAACCGCACCCTGGAGGTGCTGACGATCATCCGGCGCGGTGAGGCGCTCGGTCTGCTGGCGCACGGCGACTGCGAGGAGGTGTGGACCCGCTCGCGCTACGACCTGCATGCCCTCGTGCAGATCGCGATGGGCGGCTGGGTCGCCGAGGAGCTGTTCTTCGGCCAGACCAGCACCGGGCCGGCGAGCGACCTGGCCGCCGCCACGCGGACCGCCGCGCAGATGGTCGGCGCGGCCGGCATGACCGGCTCGCTGGTGTCCTTCCTCGCCACCGACCGGGACCTGGTGAGCGCCGTGCTGGCGGACCGGGCGGCGCGGGCGGAGCTGGAGCGGGTGCTGGAGGAGGCGCGGGCGAGCGTGCGCCGGCTGCTGGCCCGTCATCTGCACCTGGTCGAGGCGCTGCGGGACGCGCTGCTCGAGCGGCACGAGCTCATCGGGCCGGAGATCACGTCCGTGCTGGAAGCGGCGCAGGCCGAGCACGACGGTGACGCGGCCGACGTGCCCGTGCTCACCGGGGTCGCCGGCGCGTGGGCGTCCGGGCGTGCGGCGGCCGGGCATGCGGTGCGTGGGCGTGCGGCGGCCGGACGGGCCGGCGCGGCCGACGGGGTGCGACTGGCGGCGGCCGGACGGGCCGGGGCGGCCGACGTGGATCCCCGTCCCGGCGGCACGTCGAGCCCAGCGCGCACCGGCACAGCCGTCCCCGCGCGCACCGGCACTCCGGACTCGGTGCACACCGGTGTGACGGGCGCCGCCGGACGCGGCCGTCCCAGTGCGCCTCGTCTCCCGTAACCTGCACCGGTGCCCGAGGGTCATACCGTCCACCGCATCGCCCGCCAGCTCGCCCGGGACTTCACCGGCCGCCCGCTGGCGGTGACCTCCCCGCAGGGCCGGTTCGCGGCCGGTGCCGCGCGCCTCGACGGCCGGGTGATGACCGAGACGGCGGCCGTCGGCAAGCAGCTCTTCTGCACGTTCGACGGCGGTGACGTGCTGCGCGTGCACCTGGGGCTGTACGGCGCGTGGGACTTCTCCGGGCGGATCTCGCCGATCGTGGACGGTCAGGCCGCCGTGGGCTCGATGGGCGCCCCGCGGCTGCGGCGGGCCGTCCGGATGGGTGAGGACGAGCGCGAGCGCCCCGCCGACGAGGGCGGCCTGCTGGCGACGTTCCCGCCGGATCCCGTCGGCCAGGTGCGGGTGCGGCTGCTGACCGCCGACTCGGTGGCGGACCTGCGCGGCCCGTCGGCGTGCGAGGTGCTCGACCCGGTGCACGCCCAGGCGGCGGTCGACCGGCTCGGACCGGACCCCGCCTCCACCGACGACCTGGCCGCTGCCGGTGAGGTCGTCGTCGAGCGGGTCACCGGCCGGGGCGTGCCCGTCGGCCAGCTGCTCATGGACCAGTCGGTGGTGGCCGGCATCGGCAACATCTACCGTGCCGAGCTGCTCTTCCGTGCCCGGCTCGACCCGCACGTCCCCGGCCGGACCGTCCCCCGCGAGACCGTCCGGGCGCTGTGGGAGGACTGGGCGGTGCTGCTGGCCGACGGCATCCGGACCGGGGTGATGCTGACCCGGGAGGACCTGGACGGGGCCGGCCGGCAGCGGGCGCTGTCGGACGTCACCGAGCGGCACTGGGTGTACGGCCGGGCGGGGCTGCCGTGTCGGGTGTGCGGCACGCCGGTGGCCGTCGAGGACATGGCCGGCCGCAAGCTCTACTTCTGCCCGTCCTGCCAGCGCTGACCCCCTGACCCGTGCCGGGTGTCCGTTCCCGCCGCTCTTCGTCCGGTTGCGGGTCCGTTTCCGCCGCTCTTCGTCCGGTTGGGTGTCGGTTCCCGCCGCTCTTGGCCCGGGCTGGTGTCGGGTTCCGCCGCTCTTCGTCTGGTTGGGGGTCGAGCGGGCGTCTGGGGGACCTCACCAGTCCCATGCGTCACAAGAGCGGCGGGTTCTGGACGGGGGCTGGGGCAAGAGCGGCGGGTTCGACGCGGGGGCTGGGGCGAGAGCGGCGGGTTCGACGCGGGGGCTGGGGCGAGAGCGGCGGGTTGGAACGCCTCGAACGTCCAGAGCGGCGGACGCGTCCGGTCGCGACGGCCTCGCCGGCCCGGTCACGACGGCGTCGCCAGACGGACGCGCCCGGCCAGGCGGCGGCGCCGGGCGCGGGCAGGGCCGGGGTCGTGCGAAGGTAGAGGTCATGGAGCTGCGCATCTTCACCGAACCCCAGCAGGGCGCCACCTACGACGACCTCCTCGCCGTGGCCCGTGCCACCGAGCAGCTGGGCTACGACGCCTTCTTCCGGTCGGACCACTACCTCAAGATGGGCGACGTCGACGGCCTGCCCGGTCCGACGGACGCCTGGATCACGCTGGCCGGGCTGGCCCGCGAGACGAGCCGCATTCGCCTGGGCACCCTGGTGTCCTCGGCGACGTTCCGCCACCCCGGCGTGCTGGCCATCCAGGTCGCTCAGGTGGACCAGATGTCCGGCGGGCGCGTGGAGCTCGGTCTCGGCGCCGGCTGGTTCGCCGCCGAGCACGAGGCGTACGGCATCCCGTTCCCCGCCAAGCGGTTCGGGTTGCTCACCGAGCAGCTCGAGATCGTCACGGGGCTGTGGGGCACCCCGGTGGGCGACACGTTCGCGCACGCCGGCGAGCACTACACGTTGACCGAGTCCCCGGCGTTGCCCAAGCCGGTGCAGCGCTCGCCGCTGGACCCGTCGCGGGCCGGGGTCCCGGTGATCGTCGGCGGTCACGGCCCGTCGCGCACACCGGCGCTCGCGGCCCGGTTCGCCTCGGAGTTCAACCTGGCCTTCCCCGCTCCCGACGAGGCACCGGGGCAGGTGGCGAACGTGCGCCGCGCGCTGGAGGAGGCCGGCCGGGCGCCGGAGTCGCTCACGCTGTCGGTCGCCCTGGTGCTGTGCGCCGGGAAGGACGAGGCGGAGGTGAACCGGCGGGCGGCGGCCATCGGCCGGGCGCCGGAGGAGCTGCGGCTCAACGGCCTGGCGGGGACGCCGGACGAGATCGTGGAGAAGATCGGCCGGTTCGCCGACCTCGGCTTCAGCCGGGTGTACCTGCAGGTGCTCGATCTGCACGACCTCGACCACCTGGAGCTGGTGGCGTCGCGGGTAGCGCCGCAGCTCGGCTGACGTCAGCGCGCCTCGTCGGCCGGGGTCTCGTCGGCCCGAGCGTGCGTGGTCGGTGTCTCGTCGGTCGGTGTCTGCGCGCTCGGCGTCTCGTCGCCCCGCCCCTCGCCGATCGGCGTCCCGTCGGGCGCGGGCTCGGGGCCGACGGGCCGCGGCCGCAGCAGCTCGACCGCGGTGTGCACCAGGAGCACGACGAGCACCGCGTTCCGGGCTGCCAGCAGCAGCGTGATCCCCGGCCCGGCGTAGACGACCTCCGAGTAGGCCCACGGGAAGACGACCTGCGTCGCCACGGCGACCCCGAGCACCAGCCAGGCCGTGGTGCGCCACCGCGGCAGCCCGAGCGCCAGCGCCACGGCCACCGGAGCGGCCAGCCACCCCATGTACTGCGGCGAGCCCACCTTGTTGAGCACGAGCAGCGTGAGCGTGAGCAGCATGGCGCCGCGGACGAGCAGCTCGGAGCGGGCCGAGCGGTCGGTGTACCAGGCGTCGCCGAGCCGGCGTCGGACGAGCAGCACCAGCGTGGCCGCCGCGGCGACCCCGACGACGAGCAGCACGGAGAGCACCTGGGCGGCGGCGGACGTCCCCGGCCCGACGACCTCCCAGGCGATGATCCGCTCGTCCATGATCCGCCGCACGGCCGGGGACCACAGGCCGACGAGCAACCACGGCGTGGCCCCCGGCGCCTCCATCTGCAGCCCGCGCCCGCCCTGCTCGGTGAGGAACGACGCGACGTCCGCGATCCCGCCCCCGGCGGTGACGGCACCGACGACGACGAGCGTGACGAGGACCGCCGGCAGCACCACGCGGCGCCCCGGCCGGCGCACGACCGCGAGCAGCGGCACGAGCAGCGCGCCGGGCGCGACCTTGACCCAGGCCCCGACGGCGAGCAGCAGCGCCGCCACCCGCGGCCGGTCCAGCGCGAGCGCGAGGGCGACGACCGTGGGGCCGGCGACCACGGCGTCGAGACGCCCGACGGCGATCGGCCCGAGCAGGGCGACGAAGACCACCCACCACCAGGCACCGGTCGGCGGGGCGCTGCGCGCCCGCGAACGGCGCACCAGGACGGCGAGGGCCACCGCGTCGAGCGCCGTCACCAGGACGCACCACGCTGTCGCGTAGCCCGGCCCATAGCCTGTCCCGCCGACGGCGGCCAGCAGCATGGGCACCACGGCCCCCGCCGGGTAGACCCACGGGCCGGACAGCACGGGCCACTGCCCGGCGTACAGCCCGAGCCACATCCAGTAGCGGTAGAGGTCGAGGTCCCAGAACGCCTGCTCCGGCACCAGCACCACGCCGACGACGGCGATCGCCGCGTGCACGAGGAGGAACGCCGTCCAGAGCGCCGCGGTCGAGCCGAGCAGCCGAGCCAGTCGCGGGGAACCGGCCAACCGGGTCGCGCCGCGCAGCCGGGCAGGGTCGAGGCGGCCTGCGCGGCTGGGCGGGCCCGCCGACGGTGTCCCCACCGGCGGCGCGAGGTGCGGCCGCACGGTCAGCCGGCGGCGCCGGTCTCGGCCGGCTCCGTCGGGGCGCTCGGCGGCGCGACGGTCGGCTGGATGGCGTCGAAGGGCGTGCAGCCCTCGGGGGCGGGCAGCGGCTGCGTGGCGTCGAGCACCACCTGGTCGGCGGGGGTGAGGCCGACGAACTGGCTGCCGAGGGTCAGGTCGACGGAGCCGTCCTCGCGCGCGTCGTAGACGAGCTCGGCGCTGGGGAGCTGCGCAGCGACGGTGTAGGCCGCGGCCACCCCGGCCGGTCCGAACGCGACGCGCGCGACGCCGGAGTACGCCGGGGCATTGTCGGCGACACCCGGGGTGAAGCCCCGGGTGCGCAGCGCCTCCGCGGTGTCGCCGGCCAGGCCGACCTGCGTCGTGGCGTTGTAGACGTTCACCAGCACGTCGCTGTACGCGACCGGCAGGGCACCGCTCGGCGGGCAGGGGTAGGGCGCCACGGTGGGGGTGGGGGTCGGCTGGGCGCTGAAGTCTCGGGAGAACAGGCCGAGGTCGACGCGACCGGTGAACACGGCAGCCGACGCCAGTCCGATGACAGCGAGCGCCGCGATGAGCACCCCGAAGATGACCGCCTGCCGCTCGTGCATGTGCCGGCGGCGCAGCATCCGCCCCCGGTCGGGGTCGCTCACTCGATCACCAGCACGCGCGCGTGCAGGACGGGCCGCTGCTGGAGCGCCGCGCGCACGGCCCGGTGCAGCCCGTCCTCCAGGTACAGCACTCCCTTGTACTGCACGACGTGCGCGAACAGGTCGCCGTAGAACGTGGAGTCCTCGGCCAGCAGCGCGTCCAGGTCGAGCGTGCGCTTCGTGGTGACCAGCTCGTCGAGACGCACGATCCGCGGCGGGACCTCGGCCCACTGCTTGTGCGTCTCGAGCCCGTGGTCCGGGTAAGGCCTGCCCTCGCCCACCGCCTTGAAGATCACGACGGCGAGTCTAGGTGGCCGGGCCCCGGCGGCTGGGTCGGACCGGCCCCGTCTCCCCAGGATCCTCACGTCCTGCTCGTGCGGGATGTCCGTTATAAGAGCTTTGGGTGGGGCGACGCGTCAGCCGGGATGCCAGCAGGGTTGCGTCAGGACCGATCGGACGCGCGTCAAGGACCCGTCAACGCCGTGGGCGCGGGTGCAGCGACGGCGTAGACCTTCGGATGCGGTCCTCGCAGGACCGTCGGGCGCCCCCGGGTGGTCGTCCGCCCTGCGTCGAAGGTGCTGTGAGCGTCATGGCCGATCTGGCCTTCCTCGCGCTGACCGTGGCGTTCTTCGTCACTGTCGCGCTCCTCGCCCGGCGGGCGGACCGGTCGTGAGCGGCTTCGACGTCGCCGGCCTGGTGCTGGCGGCCGGGCTGCTGGTCTATCTCGTCGTCCAGCTGCTGCGCGCGGACAAGGTCCGGTGAGCGCCGATGTCTGACGAGCTCTCCGCGCTGGCCCAGGTCCTGTTCGTGGCCCTGGTCGTCGTGGCGCTGTGCCGGCCGCTCGGCGACTACATGGCCCGCGTCTTCCTGTCCCCGCGCCACCTGCGGGTCGAGCGGGCCGGCTACCGGCTCATGCGCGTCGACCCCGACGCCGAGCAGCGCTGGAGCACCTACCTGCTCTCGCTGCTGGGTTTCTCGATGATGTCGGTGCTGGTCGTCTTCGCCCTCGCCCGGCTCCAGGACGTGCTGCCGCTGTCGATCGGCATGGCCCCGATGGACCCGGCCGGGGCGTGGAACGCCGCGGTCTCCTTCGTGACCAACACCAACTGGCAGTGGTTCTCCGGGGAGGCGGCCGCCGGTCACCTGCTGCAGATGACGGGCTTCGCGGTGCAGAACTTCCTGTCCGCCGCGGTGGGCATCTCGGTCGCGGTGGCCTTCGCCCGCGGCCTGGCGCGCAGCGGCACCGACGCCCGGGTCGGCAACTTTTGGTCCGACCTGGTGCGTGCGTCGGTCCGCATCCTGCTGCCCATCGCCGCGGTCGCCGCGCTCGCCCTCGTGGCGGGCGGCGTGATCCAGAACCTGCACGGGCACGTGGCGACGACCACGCTGGACGGTGCGACGCAGCACGTGCTCGGCGGGCCGGTGGCCTCGCAGGAGGCCATCAAGGAGCTCGGCACCAACGGTGGTGGCTTCTTCAACGCCAACTCCGCCCACCCGTTCGAGGACCCGGCGCCGTGGACCACCGTGCTGGAGATCGTGCTGCTGCTGGCGATCCCGTTCGCGCTGCCGCGCACCTTCGGCGTGATCGTCGGCGACCGCCGGCAGGGCCGAGCCGTCGCGGCTGCGATGGGTGCCCTGTTCGCGATCCAGGTGGGGCTGCTGACCTGGGCGGAGCTCGCGGGTCCCGGTGCAGCGCCCGCGGCGGCCGGCGCCGCGACCGAGGGCAAGGAGGTGCGTTTCGGCGAGGCGGTCTCGGCGCTGTTCGCCGCCGCGACGACCGGGACGTCCACGGGCGCGGTGAACGCGATGCACGACTCGCTGACCGCACCCGGGGGTGGCGTGGCGATGGTCGGCATGCAGCTGGGGGAGGTCGCCCCCGGCGGGGTGGGTTCCGGGCTGTACGGGATGCTCGTGCTCGCGATCCTCACCGTGTTCCTCGCGGGCCTGATGGTCGGGCGGACGCCGGAGTACCTGGGCAAGAAGATCGGCCGTGAGGAGATCACCCTGGCGGCACTGTCGATCCTCGTCATGCCGGCCGTCGTGCTCCTCGGCGCCGGCGTCTCGGTGGTCACCGGCCCGGGGCTGGCGGGGGTCCAGGAGGCCGGACCGCACGGGTTGTCCGAGGTCCTCTACGCGTTCACCTCGGCCGGCAACAACAACGGGTCCGCGTTCGCGGGTCTGTCCGTCGGCACGCCCTACTACAACACCCTGCTCGGCCTGGCGATGCTCCTCGGCCGCTTCGTGCCGATCGTCCTCGTGCTCGCGCTGGCAGGCCGCTTCGCCTCCCAGCGGACGGTCCCGGCGAGCGCCGGGACGCTGCCCACGCACACCCCGCTGTTCGTCGGGCTGCTCGCGACCGTCGCACTCGTCGTCGTGGGCCTCACCTTCGTCCCCGTCCTCTCCCTCGGTCCCGTCGTGGAGTCCCTGTCATGACCTCCGTCCTCACCCCGGCGCCGCGCCCCACCCGGACCTCCCGCCCGCGCACCGTCGGCGGCACTCCGCAGCGGCTGTCCGGCCGCCAGCTGATCGCGGCGCTCCCGGGCGCCCTGCGCGGGCTCGACCCGCGCGCGCTCTGGCGCGCCCCGGTCCTGTTCGTCGTGGAGGTCGGCGCGGCCTTCACCACCGTGCTCGCCGTCGCGGAGCCGAGCGTCTTCGCCTGGACCATCACCGTCTGGCTGTGGCTGACCGTGCTGTGCGCCACCCTCGCCGAGTCGGTGGCCGAGGGCCGCGGCAAGGCGCAGGCCGCCACCCTGCGCGCCACCCAGCGCGAGACGACGGCGCGCAAGGTCGACGCCCCGCTGGACACCCTCGGCACGACGAGCGGGCTCGACCGGCTGCCCACGGTCCACGTCGCGTCCTCGGCACTGCGGGTCGGCGACGTCGTCGTGGTAGCTGCCGGGGAGACCATCCCCGGCGACGGGGACGTCGTCGAGGGCGTCGCCAGCGTGGACGAGTCGGCCATCACCGGGGAGTCCGCACCGGTCATCCGCGAGTCCGGGGGCGACCGGTCGGCGGTCACCGGCGGCACCGTCGTGCTGTCCGACCGGATCGTCGTGCGGATCACCGCCCCCGCCGGGCAGACCTTCGTGGACCGGATGATCGCGCTGGTCGAGGGCTCGCAGCGGCAGCGCACCCCGAACGAGATCGCGCTCAACGTGCTGCTGGCCTCGCTCACCATCGTCTTCCTGCTCGCCGTCGTCACGCTCCAGCCGTTCGCCGTGTACTCCGGGGCCCGCCAGCCGCTGGTGGTCCTCGTGGCGCTGCTCGTCTGCCTCATCCCCACGACGATCGGCGCGCTGCTGTCCGCCATCGGCATCGCGGGCATGGACCGGCTCGTCCGCCGCAACGTGCTCGCCCTGTCGGGCCGGGCCGTGGAGGCAGCCGGTGACGTGGACGTGCTGCTGCTGGACAAGACCGGCACCATCACGCTCGGCAACCGGCAGGCCGCTGACCTGCTGCCCGCGCCGGGGATCGCCGCCGACCGGCTGGCGGACGCGGCGCAGCTGTCCTCGATGGCCGACGAGACCCCGGAGGGCCGCTCGGTGCTGGTGCTCGTCAAGGAGCGGTTCGGCCTGCGCGAACGGCCCGAGGGGGACCTCGTCGGCGCCGAGCTGGTGCCGTTCACCGCGCGCACGCGGATGAGCGGGGTCGACCTGGCGTCCACCGTCGACCGCCCCGCCCGCCGGGTGCGCAAGGGCGCCGCCGCCGCGGTGACGCACTGGGTGCACGCCACCGGCGGCCACGCGGGCCCGGATGTCTCCGCCACCGTGGACGCCATCGCCGCCTCCGGTGGCACGCCGCTGGTCGTCGCGGAGCAGCACGGGCAGCAGCCGGCCGAGGTGCTCGGCGTCGTCCACCTCAAGGACGTCGTCAAGCAGGGCATGCGCGAACGGTTCGACGCGCTGCGCGCCATGGGCATCCGCACCGTCATGGTCACCGGTGACAACGCGCTCACCGCGCAGGCCATCGCGGCCGAGGCCGGGGTGGACGACGTGCTCGCCGAGGCCACCCCGGAGGACAAGCTCGCGCTCATCCGGCGCGAGCAGGCCGGCGGGCGGCTCGTCGCCATGGCCGGTGACGGCACCAACGACGCGCCGGCGCTCGCGCAGGCCGACGTCGGGGTCGCGATGAACACCGGCACCACGGCGGCGAAGGAGGCCGGCAACATGGTCGACCTCGACTCCAACCCGACGAAGCTGCTGGAGATCGTGGAGATCGGCAAGCAGCTGCTGATCACCCGCGGGGCGCTGACGACGTTCTCCATCGCCAACGACGTCGCCAAGTACTTCGCCATCCTTCCCGCCATGTTCATGGTCTCCTTCCCGCAGCTCGGCGTGCTCAACGTCATGCGCCTGAGCAGCCCGGAGTCGGCGATCCTGTCGGCGGTCGTCTTCAACGCGCTCGTCATCGTGGCGCTGCTGCCGCTGGCTCTGCGTGGGGTGCGCTACACCCCGGCGTCGGCCGCGGCGCTGCTGCGCCGCAACCTCCTGCTGTACGGCGTCGGCGGGATCGTCGCGCCATTCGTCGGGATCAAGCTCATCGACCTTCTCGTCACTGCCCTGGGGATCCTCTGATGGCCACCGTCGTCTCACCCGTCCCGCCCCGCGCCGCCGGGGGCGACACGTTGTCCCTGCTGCGCCAGAGCTGGGCCGGCCTGCGCGTGCTGCTCGTGCTCACCGCACTGCTCGGCGGGATCTACCCGCTCGTGGTCACCGGGGTCGCACAGGTCGTGTTCCCGTGGCAGGCGAACGGCTCGCTCGTCGCAGCCGACGGCACGCGGGTGCGGTCCGCCGACGCGTCGGTCGGCTCGGTGCTCCTCGGCCAGCCGTTCGACGGGCCGCAGTGGTTCCACCCCCGGCCCTCGGCGGCCGGGGACGGCTGGGACACGCTGGCGTCGGGCGGCTCCAACCTCGGTCCGCTCAACCCCGACCTGGTGGCCACCATCGAGGAGCGCAAGGCCGCCATCGTCGCGCAGGAGGGCGTCGACCCGGCGCTCGTCCCCCCGGACGCGGTCACCGCCTCCGCCTCCGGTCTCGACCCGGAGATCTCGCCGGCGTACGCCCGGTTGCAGGTGGTGCGCGTCGCGCGCGAACGGCACCTGCCCGCCGGCGAGGTGGCGGCGCTGGTCGAGCGGCACGTGGTCGGCCGTGACCTCGGTTTCCTCGGCGAGCCGCGGGTGAACGTTCTGCGTCTCAACCTGGCGCTGCAGACAATGGGCTCGTGACCACCGAGGGTGTCGCGGCGGGCGCCACGTCCGCCGACGAGCCGGAGGGGCGGCGCACGAGGGGCCGGCTGACGGTCTACCTCGGCGCCGCGCCCGGCGTGGGCAAGACGTTTGCCATGCTGGATGAGGCGCATCGCCGGTGCGCGCGTGGGACGGACGTCGTCGTCGGCCTGGTCGAGACGCACGGGCGGGCCGGCACCGCCGCGCAGCTCGAGGGGCTCGAGGTGCTGCCGCGGGTGGTGCTGCCGTACCGGGGCCGTGAGCTCAGCGAGCTCGACGTCGAGGCCGTGCTGGCCCGGGCGTCGCAGGTCGTGCTGGTGGACGAGCTGGCGCACACCAACGTCCCGGGCAGCCGGCACGCCAAGCGCTGGCAGGACGTCCAGGAGATCCTCGACGCGGGGATCGACGTCGTCACCACGGTCAACATCCAGCACCTGGAGTCGCTGAACGACGACGTCGAGGCCATCACCGGCATCCGGCAGCGCGAGACCGTCCCCGACCACGTGGTGCGCGATGCCGACCAGGTGCAGCTTGTCGACCTCGCACCGCAGGCGCTGCGGCGTCGGCTCGCGCACGGCAACGTCTACCGGCCCGAGCAGATCGACGCGTCCCTGTCCTCGTACTTCCGGCTCGGCAACCTCACGGCGCTGCGTGAGCTGGCGCTGCTGTGGCTCGCCGACCGGGTCGACGACGCGCTCGCGTCTTACCGTCGTGACCACCGCATCGAGGCGTCGTGGCCCGCTCGTGAACGCGTCGTCGTCGCCGTCACCGGCGGTCCCGAGGGCGACACGCTCCTGCGGAGGGGGGCTCGCATCGCCCAGCGGGCGGCCGGCTCCGAGCTGCTCGCGGTGCACGTGCTCGCCACCGACGGGCTGCCCTCCGCGCGGCCCGCCCGTATCGCGGAGCAGCGTCGGCTCGTGGAGTCCCTCGGCGGGACCTTTCACACCGTCGTCGGCGAGGACGTGGCCAGCGCCGTCGTGGAGTTCGCGCGCGGCGTGAACACCACGATGATCGTGGTCGGTGTGTCCCGGCGCAGCCGCTGGAGCCAGGCGCTGTCGGAAGGCAGCGGGACGGGCATCGCACGGCTCGCCGGATCCATCGACGTCCACCTCGTCACCCACGAGCAGGCCGGCGCCGGGCGGCGGGCCACTGCTCCGCGCTCCGGGCTGTCGCCACGGCGGCGGGTCGCCGGGTGGCTGCTCGCCGTGCTGTCGCCGGTGGCGCTCACCGGTGTGCTGTGGCTG
>Ga0164243_10003228_pt1 | contig 26236 bp, 17 predicted proteins | sample OricompcompostOP_FD_108781 | JGI IMG/M metagenome (GOLD analysis project Ga0164243, IMG submission 108781) | Organic Plus compost microbial communities from Emeryville, California, USA - Original compost - Organic plus compost (OP) | ecosystem: Engineered > Solid waste > Mixed feedstock >...
CCTCGGAACGATGTCCCGAAAATCTGGAAATAATGCAGGAATGTTTATTTCCGGCAGAAATTCGCAAGAAGAGACAGGGTGTTAGCAGAAGCGCAGAACTAAAATCCCGGAATGGCGGCTACAGGTCCGCCGCAATTTGCCTGCTATTTGCCGGGAGACGCGACTTATGAAATCGATGGTGCCAGCCTTTTATCGTGAAGGATGCCGCGGGGACTTGTATCTGTTGAAAACCCTCCTTGCGACAGCTTCTGTCCTGGTTCTGAGTACCTCGGCCGCCCTCGCAGACTGCTCGCCAGACGATCCTGCTGATGGAGCGACAGTGGAATGTACCGGGACGACGCTCCTTGGCGATCCGTTCACTTCCGACGCGAATGATATCACCGTCAATGTGGAGAGCGGTGCCGAGGTTGGCCCGATACTTGGAATTTCCCATGCCATTCAGCTTGGGGGCGACGGTGTGGTCGTGAACAATCATGGCGAGATCGACACGTCGCTGCTGGGCCTGCTGTCGGTTGCGGGGTCGGGTATCCGGCTGGAAGGAAGCACGCCGCGCGATATCACCATCAACAATATGTCGGATGGGCTGATTCGAGGCCAAGGGCTCCTTGCCGGCGCCACTCTTTTTGACGGTGGCGGCGCCATCTATGGGCAGAACGCGGCCGGAGGGACGACGACCATCGACAATGCCGGTGAGATTGGCGCAATGTCGCTTCTCTCCCTGGGTGTTCTGGCCGACGATCAGGCGGCGATCGTGATCGAGGGCGATGGCGTCACCCAACTCACCAATGAAGCTTCCGGTGTGATCACGGGCCGTATCGCTCTTGGAACCGGTGCCGATGCTGTTGTCAATGCCGGGCACATTACCGGCAGTGTGCATCTGAACAGCGGTGACGACAGCTTTACGGCGATGACCGGCTCGGTTGTGGATGGCAGTGGCGGCCTGGCGCTTGCCATTCCCGGCATTCTCGGCACCAACATCCTGTTCGCGGCCGGCAGCACGGTCGATGGCGGCGACGGCACCGACACGCTGCTCCTCGACGGCCCGGACACCGGGACGGCCAGTGCGAGCCAGTATGTCAATTTCGAAAATCTGAAAGTGAACGAGGGCACGTGGACGCTGCAGGGCGCGCTCGTCTCGGACGAGTCCGAGCTGGTTGGCGGGACGGCGATATTCGACGATCCGTCTTCTTTCGGCACGAAGATCGTCGGCGATGGCGGCGCCATCGAGGCCAGCGGCGACCAGACGCTTCCGGCCGCCGTCACTCTCGCATCCGGGCTGACGGTAACGGGCGCGGATGATCTGAGCCTGTCGGGCATCGTGGATGGATCGGGAAATCTTGTAAAACAGGGCACCGGCACGCTCACGCTCACGGGGAGCAACACCTATACCGGCGAAACCACAATCGACGAAGGCACGCTGGCCCTGGGAACGGGTGGCAGCATCGGGCAGAGCAGCGGCGTCGATCTGACCGCGAGCGGTGCGACATTCGACATTTCCGCCGCAGGCGATCAGTCGGTCCAGGGGCTTTCGGCCGTGAGCGGGGCATCCGTCGCCCTGGGCGCCAACACCCTGACGCTCTCTTCGTCCGGCAACTCGTCATTCGATGGCGAGATCAGCGGCACGGGCGGTTTCGTGAAGGACGGAACGGGCAATTTCACCCTGGCGGGCACCACGAGCTATAGCGGCCCGACCACCGTGGCGGCCGGCACCATGACCGTGAACGGCTCGGCAACCACGACCTTCACGACCGTGGAGGACGGGGCCACGCTGGCCGGCACCGGTACGCTTGGCGATGTCGCGCTGAACGGCACCCTGGTCCCCGGCGACACGGCCGGCACCGCCGGTACGCTGACGACCGGGTCCCTGACCATGGCCGACACTGCCGTTCTCGATTACGACCTCGGGGCACCGGACCAGGTCGGCGGCGGCGTGAACGATCTCGTCACCGTCGACGGGGATCTGACGCTTGACGGCACGGTCAATGCTCACGATATCGGCGGCTTTGGCGTGGGGGTGTATCGCCTGATCGATTACAGCGGCACGCTGACCGACAACACGCTTGAGCTTGGAACCTTGCCGGACGGTTTCTCCGCCTCTGATATGGAAGTCCAGACGGGGGTCGCAAACCAGGTGAACCTGGTGGTCGATACGGCCGGTGACGACGGCAGTGGCAGCGGTGACGGCGATGGTGATGGTGACGGCTCCGGCGATGGTGACGGCACTGGTGATGGCGACGGCACTGGTGATGGCGACGGGGGCGGCGACGGTGGTGCCGGCCTGCAGTTCTGGGACGGCAGCAGCACCACGGCCAACAATGCGGTCGACGGCGGGGACGGGACCTGGACTGCGGCACCGCAAAACTGGACGGACGCCAATGGTACGGCCAACGGTGGCTGGAACGACGGCTTCGCCATATTCCAGGCGGAGGCCGGCACCGTTACCGTTGAAGGTCCCATCGCCCTGGCGGGCATGCAGATCGCAACGGACGGTTACAGGATCGTAAACGGAACCGACGGTGTTCTCATGCCCGAGGCGGGCTCGATCATTCGGGTCGATCCGGGCGTCACCGGCGAGATTGCGGCTCCGATCAACGGGGATGGCGATCTCGTGAAGAGCGACGCCGGTACCCTGGTCCTGTCCGGTGAGAACGGCTACACCGGCGGCACGACGCTTCAGGGCGGTACCCTGTCGCTGCAGAACGACAAGGCCCTGGGCACGGGCGATCTCACGGTGGCCGGCGCCGCCACGGTGGTGGATTATGCCGACGGTGTTTCCATCGGCAATGGTGTGGTTCTCGATAGCGCAACGGCGCTCAACGTGTCCTCGGGCGAGGCGACGCAGGCCGGAGCCATCAGCGGTACCGGCGGTTTCGCCAAGACGGGCGACGGCACGCTGGTGCTGGGCGGAGAGAATACATATTCCGGCGAGACGACCGTCGAGAAGGGGACCCTGCTGGTGAACGGCGCCGTTACGGGCTCCGACATCATGGTCAATTCCGGCGGCAATATCGGCGGCACGGGCAGCGTCGGCAACCTGACGGTGGCGGGATCGGCCACCACGGGTACGGACGGCCCCCTGCATGTCGAGGGCGACTATGTCCAGCTGCCGGGCTCCACCTATTATGTGGGGGTCGATCCGGACGGCGGTTCCGGTCTGCTCGATATCGCCGGATCGGCCGATATCCAGGGTGGAACGCTCCATCCCGTGCCGGGTGCCGGTACCTATCAGCCGGGTCTCAGCTATACGGTCCTCACGGCGGATGGGGGTATCAGCGGCGCCTTCGACAGTGTGGCCGATACCCTGCCGTTCCTGTCATTCAACATGAGGTACGGCGCCAACGCACTTTATGTGGATGTCGAACGCAGCCAGGCGTCCTTTACCGACTACAGCCATACGCCGAACCAGTTCAACGTGGCGCAGGCGGCGGAGACCCTTGGCCCGGACAATGATCTCTATGTCGCCCTGGTCAATCTCGACGGGGATTCTGCGGCGGGCGCCTTCGACAACCTGTCGGGCGAGGCATATGCCTCGGCGCTTTCGGCGGCCTTTGACGGCTCCGGCCGGTTCGGAAAGGCGCTTTTGGGTCATATGCGCAATGGCGGGGGCAGTGGCGATGTCTCCATCATCAATGCCAGCGATAGCGCAGTCGGGCAGATCGCCTTCAGCAATGACTTCAATTCCGGCGGACAGGCTTCCGGTGGTTTCGCAGATGACGGGCTGTCGAAGGCGGTCTGGCTGCAGGGGCAGGGGTCCTGGGGGCACTGGAACAATGACGGAAACGCCGCCGAGGCCGATACCAATCGGTGGAGCCTGACGGGTGGTGTCGACCTGCCGGTTGCGGAGAAGGTGACGCTCGGCGTCGCCGCCAGCTATGCCCGGAATTCCGCCGACATCGACATGCGGGCCAGCGACATCGACGTCGATACGATCAGTGTCGGCGTCTACGGGGGCTGGGACGGCGGAGCGCTGCAGGTTCGTGGCGGCGCGGCCTATTCCTGGCAGGACTTCTCGGTGGACCGGGTCATTACCGTGCCCACCCTGGAAGGCGTGGCCTCGGGAGATTTCGACGGCTCGACAAAGCAGGTGTTCGGCGAGGTCGGGTATCTCATTGCGAGCAAGGCGATCCAGGTCGAACCGTTCGTCGGCCTCAGCTACATCAAGACCAAGACGGATGCGTTCGTCGAGGACGGGGCGGGGGCTGCCAATCTTTCGGTGGGTGGCAACAGCCTCGACGCGGTCTACTCCTCGCTTGGTATCCGCCTGGCCAAGGTGGATTCCCTGGCCAACGGCATGGGCGTGACGCCTTATGCCAGCATTGCCTGGAACCATGCCTTCTCCAGCATCACACCGACGGCGCAGCTCTCCTTTGCCGGGTCCGATGTCTTCACGCTTCACGGCGTTACGCGAAACAGGGACTCGCTCGACCTCGACGCCGGTTTCGAGCTGAACGTGAGCCAGAGCATCTCCGCCTCGCTTTCCTATCAGGGGAATTTCTCCAGGCGTTCCTATGAAAACGGAGCGAGGGCAGGACTGCGGGTGAAGTTCTGATGATGCGGCAGTCCAAGGCCAGGAATGACGAAAACAGGGAGAAGATCATGAAAGGCATTCTGACGCCGGCAACTCTGGGGCTACTGGCGATGGCGGCACCGGCTGCGGCGCAGACCCAGGCCCCCGACCAGGGATGGTATACGGGCCTCATGGGTGGGCTGTCCTTCGCCGGGTCTTCCCTGGTAAAGGGCGAACCCGGCATCCTCGCCGACGACGTTGATCTTGGAAAGGATACGGGGTGGGGGATCAGTGCCTTTGGCGGCTACGACTGGGGCCTGTTCCGCACGGAGATCGAGCTGGCCCACCGTCATAATGCCGCGGAGGATTCCGGCGGCTACAAGACGTATAGCGCCATGGCCAACCTCCTCGCCGATATACCGGTAACGAAAGGCGGGGTGACCCTGTATGGTGGCGGCGGTCTGGGGCTTGCCAAGGACGTGTTCGATAGCATCTCCGCTTATACCGCCCCCTTCCAGGTGACGGGGGACGACACCGGTTTCGCCTATCAGTTCATCGGCGGCATGAGGGTGCCTTTCACGGATACGGTTTCGGGGCACCTCGACTACCGCTATTTCAAACCGAGTCATGCTGACATCAGGGACTCCTTCGGTAACGATCTGAAGGGGGTCTATAGCGCCCATACCATCATGGCGGGTGTCAGCGTACTGTTTGGCGGCCAGACCAAAGCAAGCCCCCCACCTTCACCAGCGTCTGCGCCGCCACCCCCACCTCCCGCGCCGGAACCGGTGCAGGAACCGGAACCGGCGGAGGAGGTGCCAGCCGGCCCGTTCCTGGTGTTCTTCGAATTCGACAGCGCGCGGATCACCCCCTCGGCACAACAGGTGCTCCAGCGGGCTGTCGAAGCCTACCGGCAATCAGGGCAAAGCCACATCCAGATTGATGGCTATACCGACAGGGCCGGCGACAGCATCTACAATCAGGCCCTGTCCCAGAAACGTGCCGCTGCGGTGCGTCAGGCCCTTATGGATATGGGGGTCGATCCGGGGGTCATTTCGACCCAGGGCTTTGGTGAGGAGAATCCCCTGGTGCCGACGCCGGACGGTGTGGCGGAAGCGCAGAATCGCAGAGCGGAGATTATCCTCGGCGATTAACTCCCCGGGAGGACTGAAAGGGGGAGCGGCTGCGCTCCCCCTTTTTTTGCTCATAGAAATGTTGCATCCAGATATCCGAATTCACGCAAATCCATCCAAAATGAATCCCCCAAAATGGATCAATAAAAGGAACTAATACTTTGAAATAATAATATAATTCCAAGACAAACAACGATCACTCGTTACAGATTATTGGGGGTACGGGTGGAATCAGAAGAGTTCAGTGGCAGGGAAACACACGGTATCGGTTGGCGTTGCCATAGCCGTCTTTATGCGACCAGCGATGGCCTTGGATGGCCCTCCCTATATGTATCCCGGCAATCGGAACGTCCACATGACGAAACGTATGAGGTGTGCCGGCATGTGCTGGTTGGACTGCTGCTCAACGGGCCCGTGAACATCCGGCAGCGTATCGGCGATCTGGACAGGAAGCAGCGGTTGGTGCCCGGTGAGTTCTGGCTGGTGCCGCCTGGGGCCATGTTCTCCATGAGCGTGGAAGAGGAGATCGAAACCCTCCACATCTACATCAGGGAAGACGCTCTTGATGCCGTCGCATCCGATCTTGGCGAAAGGCAGGGGGAATTGAGGCTGGTGCCGAGCTTTTCGGCCGTTGATCCGGTGATCGAACAATTGGGGCGGGCCGCCTACGAGGCGATCTTCGATCGTTCGGAAGGGGCTGCCCTTTATGTGGATCATCTGGCGCGTGCGCTGGCGGCGCATCTCCTGCGCAACTATTCCAACAGGACGAGCACGACCTCCATGCTGCAGGCACCGCAGATCGGGCTCAACCAGATGCAGTTCCGGCGCGTCACGAGCCTGATCGAGGAGAATCTCGCGCAGCACCTCACTCTCGCTGATCTGGCCAAGGAAGCCGGGCTCAGCAGCGGTCATTTCGTTCGCCTGTTCAAGATCAGCGCCGGGATGACCCCTTACCAGTATATCGTCTGGCGACGCATCGAGCGGGCCAAGCGGCTGCTTGCCGAGACGAATATTTCCATCACGCGCGTGGCGATCATATGTGGTTTTGCGGACCAGGAGCATTTGACCCGGGCCTTCACCAAGCGCGTGCGAATCACCCCCGCGGTTTTTCGCAAGCATTCTCCGAACCTTGCGGTTTCCCCAGAGACGCGCCGGCTGTTGCACGATGTGGACAGGGTGGCAGAGGAAATGTGGGCCTGACGAAAAGCAGATGCCGGCGGCGGCGCAGCCTGCCGGACGCTTTTTGCCGGTCTCGGCGCCAGGGGCAGATGTTTGCCGCCTGGAATTTCCGGTTATTGATAGGAGTTGAAAATCAATGAAGTAAAAGAATTCTTATTAAAACTAAGATTAAACGTAAAATTTTATTTAAATGAAGGATTCTGTTCTTTTGATTAAATTCATCCGTATTGGAGTGTGATGCGTCAAAAATGGATTATTTATTATCTGTTTGTGGGGAAGGCATTGACAGATAATTAGGAATCCGAACGGGGCCTCGCGGGCCATTTTCCGTCGAAACCATGGTGTCTATAGTTGGAGGGGGATGGTGCCTTGTAGCGTAGCAATTTTTGACCCGGATGAAGGTAATGCGCTCCATATCGAAAGAATAATAAAATCTATAGACATTAAATCTTTAGTAATATTCAAGGTGAGCGATATAATATCCGGCCTGTTGCAGGCCGAATTCGATATATTCATTTTTGATTTGCGCTCCTTCGCGGATGAGTATTGGGAGGTTATCGGCATCCTGCGTAGCCATTGGAAGCCGATCAGGCTGGTTGCGATGGCTGTCGAGCCGTCGGTCGATCTTCTCGTCAAGGCCATCAATTCCGGCGTTACAGGATTTGTCCGCAAGCCTGTCGAAGAAAAGGAGCTTCTTCTCAGAATTGCGCGTTGCGGGGGCTATAACAAGCCCGGGGAAGCCGCGTCCCCGCTTTACACCGATCAATCGGCCGGCGGCGCCATGGGCGCCCGCTCCGTTCCACTGGCAAGGGGGCGCTCCCCGGGCGCTGCGGTTGGGAGGTCCGGTGAGTGGAAGCGCAAGGATGCCAATGCGTCTGTGTTGCCCATTGTCCGGGAGCGCCGCGTCAGATCCAAATATTTTCCGGAATCCCTCTTCACCGACGCGTGCTGGGGCATGCTCGTCGATCTCGCCGATTCCGATACCAGGGGAGAACGGGTCGACGTTTCCAGTCTTTGTGCTGCCTCCGGCATCCCGCAAACCACGGCCCTGCGACGGATCGATGACCTGTGCATGGCAAGGCTGATTCGCCGTGTTCCCGACACGGCCGACGGCAGACGGGTCTTCATTGAATTAACGGAAGAAGCCAAAGAGCGCATCCGATGCTACGCAGAAGAACTTTCCATGCATCGGTTTGAAACAAACCTGGCGTGACGCAACTACGCTTTCGATGGTGAGAGGAGGCTGATTATGTGGAATGGCGAGTTTCAGATCCATGGGGCTCCCGACTTCTGGAAATGGATGCGTTTGGACGCGCATTCTCCCGCTGTATCCCCAAGGCTGTCCGCGACGGGCTCCATCGGTTCGGGCGATAACGAGAGCCGGAAAGACGAAAGGCCTTTCTTCGCATGGCCTCGGTCATGACGTCCGCCTTTGACCTGGATCGTGTCGTCTGGGATGAAGAATATCGCCAGAAGGTCAAGCGGTATTTCAGCGAACAGTCTGCCGCCAGCCGGAGCGACCCTGAAATCGATACCCTGCTGCCGCAAGACGATCAGGATTTCCTCTGCTCCTTCAAGACGGTATTCGAGCCTATCGTCAACCTGCGCACAGGCAAGGTGTTCGCGCACGAGGCTTTGACGCGGGGCATCAACGGTGCAAGCGTCGGTTATCTTTTCGATGTCCTGGCGGGCGCCAGGCTTTACCAGTTCGACCATCTATGCCGAACGAGAGCCATGAAGGAAATATCGCAGCGGCATATGGAGGGCAAGCTGAGCCTGAACGTCATGCCGGGCGCCATCGACCATCCCCGGTATGGTCTGCATGCCACCTTCGAGGTGATAAAGGAACTCGGGATTGCTCCTGATCGTCTCATCTTCGAACTGTCTGAGCGGGAATGCCTGGACGCTCTGGGAAACAGCGATCTTGCCGAATACAGGTCTCAAGGCGCTCTCTTCGCGATCGACGATTTCGGTACGGGTCATGCCGGCCTGCAATCCCTCCTGGGCTTTCAGCCGGATATCATCAAGCTCGATATCTCCCTTATCCGGGATATCGATAAGGATTCCGTCCGTCAGACCCTGCTCAAGGGAATCCTGAGCTTCTGCGCTGAGATGAATATCCACATCATCGCGGAAGGCGTCGAAACGCCTGCCGAACGGGAGGTGCTGTTTTCCCTGGGAGTTGACCTGATCCAGGGCTTCATCCTCACGGGCGGGAACTGAAAGATATCCGCTGAAGGCATCCGGGAGTGCTTCCGGACTGGCGATGATAGCGTTTCCCGCCGGCTAGCGGGCCATCGTGGCGGCGATGACGGCGATTCTGTCGACGCCGGCGTAGCAAGGGTTTTCCAGTTCCTCGCCGAAGACGTCGGGGTCCAGTTCCCGATAATGCAGGGTGCAGCCGGCCTGTCGGCAGAGATCGGCGAGGGCCGCGTGCAGGTGGTCCGTTCCATCCGCGATGGCGCTGCCGGAGTAGATGATTGCGCGGCCGCCCTTTGCCAGTCTGGCGACTGCCGCCGCGGCCATTGCGATGGTGACGCCGGCGCCGTATGGGCCTCCGCCATCCCGGTAAAGGCGTCCCCTGGGATCGAGAATGTAGGGCGGGTTCATGAATATGACATCCATCATATCTTCTGCTCCCGCCATCCCTGAACCGATCCTGGCATCGATGTGCACACCCGCCGCTGCCGCGTTGATGCGGGCGAAGTCGATGGCTTTGGGATTGATGTCCGAGGCGAGGATGCGGGCATCGGCGGGAGCGCAGCCGGCGGCGATGATGGCGCCGACGCCCGATCCCGTGCCCATGTCGAAGAGCCTCATGCCGGGCCGGCTCGGCTGGGAGGTCATTTCCGCTTCGATGAGGGTGGCGAAGCGGTAACTGTCCGGCCCGAAGAACACCGCGGTTTCCTCGACGGTCGGATAGGCCGAATGCAGGAAGAGACGGTCCTTGAGGGACGATACCCGGACGCTGCTCCTGTAAAGGTCTCCCGCCGGCTGAAGCGCCCCGCCGGCCGCCAGCATGTCGCGGATGGCCGGGGCCAGGACGTCATCGGAGAAGGGCAGGCTCCAGCCGAGCACGTCCCTCAGGTTCTTCGCCAGGCCATCCTTGCGGGCGATGACGCGGGCGTGGGTGGCCGGTGTCGGGGTCACGAACCCATAGCCTTCAGTCTTCAAATATTTGAGGAGGGCGAGCAGGGCATCCCGCTGATCCTGGTCCATCGCTGGGTCTCTTCTCTTAGGTGGCATATTGGGGCGGCTGGCCGGAACCAAGTCCGGGCCCGGGCGTTGAGCAGGGAACTGCCGAGAGGATTTGCACATGTACTCCGATTGTCGCTCAGAGGTCATTGACCGGTCCTACTGCACGACCAGGGCGCAGCGCGCCCTTGCCTTCTGGAATAAGCGCCGGATGAGCCCCGGGTTCCCGACAGCCGCCTGGCAGGACGAGGCCGAAGAGGATGCCCGCATGCTGCGCCAGGAGGGGGCTTTCATGGATGAGATGAGGGCGAGTGTCGCCCCTCTGCTCGCGGAGGTCCCGTCTGAGGCGAACGCCTTTTTCGACTGGTTCGAGAGCCTCAAGGCGCATGGGCCGGGGCAGGGGGACCCGCTGTTCCCCTGGCTGGCCAAGGAGGCGAGCCGCGACCAGCTTCGCTGGTTCTTCGAGCAGGAAGCGGCCGGCGAGGCCGGTTTCGATGATCTCGTAGCGCTGACGCAGGTCAAGCTGCCCAAGCGGGCGAAGCTGGAGCTGGCCCGCAATTACTGGGACGAGATGGGCCGCGGCAACGAGAAGGGGATGCACGGGCCCCTGCTGCATACGGTCGCCGAAGCGCTGGCCGTCAAACCCTCCATCGAGAACACCGTATGGGAAAGCCTGGCGCTGGCCAACGCCATGACCGCCATGGCGATGAACCGCCGGTTCCGGTGGCATTCGGTGGGGGCGCTCGGCGCCATCGAGCTGACCGCTCCCACGCGCGCCGTTCATGTGGCGGCGGGGCTGAAGCGTGTCGGCCTCAGCCACAAGGAGCGCCGCTATTTCGAGCTGCATGCCATCCTGGACGTGAAGCACAGCGAAGCCTGGAACGAGGAGGCCATCCGGCCGCTGGTGGCCGAGGACCCGCGCCGGGCGCCCGCCATCGCGGAAGGCGCCCTCATCCGCCTGGAATGCGGCAGGCGCTGCTTCCGCCGGTATCGGGAGCAGTTCGGATTGCGCCGTCCGGCGCCAAGCGCTGCCGTGATGCCCGGCGCAGCCCCTGCCATCTGACCATGTGATGCCGGCGCCGGCCGACAGCCGCCCGCCATGGCGCCACATCTGTGTGGACATGCAGCGCATGTTCCTCGAGGACACGCCGTGGCATGTGGAGTGGATGGGGCGCATCCTCCCGCAGGTGCTGGAACTCGCGTCCGTTCATCCCGAGGCGACGATCTTCACGCTGTTCCTGACGCCGGAAACGCCGGCGGCCGCACAAGGCGCGTGGAAGGAGTATTACCGGAAATGGTGGATGATGACGGGAGAGCATCTCTCTCCCGACCTGTTGCAGCTGGTGCCCGAACTGGCGGCGCTGGTTCCACCGGCGCGCATCTTCCAGAAAACGATCTATTCCCCCTGGCTGGGCGGGGAGCTCCATGCCGCGCTGCAGCGGGAGCAGGTGGAAAGACTGGTCATCTCCGGCGGCGAAACCGACGTGTGTGTCATGGCGACGGCCTTGGGCGCCGTTGACCTCGGCTATCACGTCACCCTTGTGGGGGACGCTCTTTGCAGCGGCGCGGATGAAACCCATGACGCCACGCTGAAGGTTCTCGGCGACCGCTTTTCCACGCAACTGAACGTCATGTCCACACGCGATGTCCTCGCCTCGCTGGCCTGAGGGGACGTCGCGCCACGGCGTGCCTGGGCGGAACCTTGCCGGCGATGCGCGGTTTCCCTCCGGTCGCCGAAGGCCCGTCGGAGAGCCGGGTGGATCGGGCCAGAAGGAGGACCCTCCCATGTCTCACAGTTCCGCACGATCTCAGTCTCCGTTGACGGATGGCCCCGGGCAGGCGGCCATCGGGAGAGACAAGGCGTTGGCGCAGTTCGACGGGTTGCCCCCCGTCGAGATTGGCGAGCTTGCCGGCCTGTGGCGGGGGGCGGGACTGCACACGGGCCATCCGCTGGACGGCCTGCTGGAGCGCTATGGCTGGTACGGCAAGGCCTTCATCACCTCGGGCGATGTCTATCCGCTGCTCTTCAGGCGGGGAGGCGAGCTCGTCGCCATCGAGCCGGCGGTACTGCCGGTGGGCGTGGCGATGAATTTTCCGCAATGGGTGAAGAGCGGGATCGCTCACCGCGCATTCTCCCTGGCCATGCCGCTCCTGGGTACGGACAAATCGAGCGGGCGGCTGCGCCTTGTGACATTCCGCGGGACGGTGAGCGCCGCCATCATCTATGACCGGCAGCCCATCATCGACCATCTGCGCCGGCTGGACGAGAACCGGGTGATGGGGCTCATGGAATGGCGGTCAAGGCCCGAGCCGTTCTTCTTCCTGCTGACCAGGGTGGGGGAGTCCTTGCCCGTCTTTGCCGGGCGCCCTCCCGTCTTCGTCCGTCCGGGTGGGTGATGGCCCGTCCTTCTGATCCGTCGGCCGGCAGGAAGCGATCCGTCGTGGTGATCGGCGGCGGTATTGCCGGCCTCACCTGCGCTGTCGGACTGTCTCTTCACGGGGTCGCCGTGACGCTTCTGGAGAGCGAGGGGATTCTGGGCGGACGGGCCTGCTCCTGGCGGGACGACGTCACCGGCGACGCCGTGGACCTGGGGCCGCATGTCTTCCTCAGCGAATACCGCAACATGCTGAAGTTCCTCGAAATCCTCGGCACCGGGGACCAGATCTGCTGGCGCATGGACGGTCTGCTGACGCTCTCGGCGCCGGACTACCGGACGGTCATCCGTGTACACCCGTTGCCGCCGCCGGCCCATCTGCTGCCCAGCATGCTGGCGGCGCCCGGCCTGGACCTGCGGGACATCCTCTCCAACATCCCCCTCAGCCACAGGGTGGCTACGATGACGGAGGAAGACCTGCAGCGGCTCGATGGCCGGACGGCCATGGACTTCCTCCGGCAGATGAAGGTGAGCCGCCATTTCATCGAATGGTTCTGGGCGGCGACCTCCATGGCCATCATGAATGTGCCGCTGGAGGAATGCTCGGCGGGGGCGCTGATGCGCTTCTATCTCAACGTCATGGCGCGCAACCGCCTGCGCATGGGGTTCGCCCGGTGCGGCCTCGGCGACCTGTTCACCGGTCCGGCGGAGCGGATCGTGAAAGGCGCGGGGGGAGACGTTCGCCGTCATACAATGGCGGAGGCCGTGGAGACGGATGCGGGCGGCCTTTCCGTCCGCGTGGCGGGAGGCGGGCGCTTTCGGGCGCGGCACTGCGTCATCGCCCTGCCGCCGGAGAGGACGGCAGCACTCCTGCCCGAGGGCATTACCGAGCCCGATCCGGCCGATCTCCGCCGTTTCCGGCCCAGCCCCTATATCAGCAGCTATCTCTGGTTCGACCGGAAGCTGACCGACGAGATGGCGTGGCTGCGGCTCTGGCGGCCGGAGAACCTGAACTATGACTTCTATGCTCTTTCCAATATCCGCGAGGGCTGGGGCGGGCGCGGATCGCTGATCGCCGGCAATATCATCTACAGCCATCGCGCCGAGGGCCTGAGCGACGAGCGCATTCTGGAGCGGACCTTGAGCGAGATCGCGGAGCTCGCGCCTGAAGTTAAGAATGCCCGGCTGCTTCACCATCGCATCCATCGGATTCCCATGGCCATTCCATGCCCTTACCCCGGCACCGAACGGCTGCGCCCGCCGACGGCCACCGCATTGCCCGGCCTCTACCTTGCCGGAGACTGGACGCGCACCGGCCTGCCGTCTTCCATGGAAAGCGCCGCCCGGTCCGGCTGGCTGGCGGCCGAGGCCGTATTGAGAGACCGGGGCGTGGAGGCGTCGCTGGCTTTGCCGGCGCGCCGGACCTGGGGCGTCATCGGCGCCGCCAGAGCCCTGCTCGGCCGCCCCTTGCGCATTCCGCCGGCTGCGTGATGGGCGGCGGCCGCTCCTATGACTTCGGGGAGGATTCGGCCTGCTGCATGCGTTCGAGCTTTTCCAGGATCTGGCCGATCGTATCCAGTGTGGTTTTCAGCTGGGTCGCGTCGATATCGGCGAAGAGCTCCTCTCTCAGGAGGCGCAGCTCCGCCATGATGTCGCGGGCCTTTTCCTGGCCCAGCTCCGTGATGCGATTGACCGTGATCCGCCGGTCGTAGGAGCTCTGGTGGCGTTCGATCAGCCCTTCCTGCGCCAGGGCATGGAGCATGTGCACCATGGTCGATCCCTTGACCGAGACAAGTTCGGCCAATTGGCTCTGGGTCAGTTCTTCGCCCGAATATCCGACGAGATAGAGAATTTCCAGCCGGGCCATGTTCTGGTTGAGGTGGCGCACACGGTCATTGGCGATCCGGCGCCAGCGGCGCGCCGCGACCACGATGGCGCGCGTCAACGCGAGATGGGTCTCGTTTCCGAGGTCTATCCCACTCTCCCGCGCGCCCTTTGCGAGAAGCTGCTGGGCTTCCCGCAGCCCATACCCGCCATAGGGAACGCGCAGGGTCCTCGCCGATTTGTGCCGGCGGTCATCTCCTGCCTTCAGGCGGCCCTTCTGGGGCCCCCTCTCATAGTCGCTTCTCGATCTCCTCTTTGCCGGCTTTGCTGCGTCTTCGGTCAATTCCCTGTCCATTCACATTACGCGGTACACATGGCGGCCATATCTGCGCCGCCGGCCGGAAAAGGCGGCGCCACTCTCAGGCAGTGGCGCCTCCCATTCCCGGCTTTTCGTCAGAACTTCATGTTCACACCGGCATAGTATCGCCGCCCGACCAGATCAAAGAAATAGGCATTGATGGGGTCGCCGCCGACGGTGTTGGCAAGCCCGTCCGTCGAGGCATTGTACTCGGTCAGCGGCGGGGCCTTGTCGAAAACATTGTCCACGCCCGCCCGCAGCGTCACATTGTCCCGGATCGCATAGGAACCGCTCAGATTGAAGAGATCATAGGCGGGGCTCCCGACAAAGGGCGTATCGTGGTCGAACGGATAGTTGATCGACTTCGCGCCGGGCAGGTGCTGCCATTGCAGCGAAACGGCGGCGGGGCCGACCGAATATCCGAACGTGTTGAACATCTTCCAGCGGAATGCGCCGGGGTTGAGGCCGTTCTCGGCGATGCCGTTGCTGCCCGCCGGGCCCAGGGTTCCGGCATATTCCACAAGCTGGCCGGCCGCGCCGGCTTCGGCCGGAAGCGGCGCCGATTTCAGCGTGATGAGGTAGTTGAACAGCGAGTTGACGCTGAAAATACCCGGCCCGAGCGGAACCTGCCAATCGATCTGGGTGTCGATGCCCTGGGTGCGGAAGCGGCCGTTGTTGAGGTAGGTCACCTGCACATTGCCCAGTGCGCCGTCGCCGGCGACACGGCCGATCGCCTCGCAGAACGGTGAGGCGGCGGCCGCTGCCGGGTCGGTGGTGATGGCAGGGTTGAAGGTGGGGTCGAAGCAGGCGCGCTGCACGCTGTCGAGCGTTTGCGGGCCAATGGCGTTGTTCACCGATATGTTGTAATAGTCCACCGTCAGCCGCAGGCTGCGCAGCAGTCCCTCCTGGAAAGGCGAGTTGACCACGGCGCCGATGGTCCAGGTCTTGGCCGATTCCGGCTGTACCTCCGGGTTTCCGATCAGCGTCGGAAAGGCGAAGGCCGGCCCCAGCGCGTTGTAGAATTGCGGGTTCGAATAGAATATGTCCCCGGTGTTGGGGATCGACTTGTTCATGAGGATGCGGCACACGGCCTCGACATTGGCCGCATTGGCGTTGAACTCCGGGTTGGCCGACCATCCCAGCGTGTTGTTGCGGCGGCACACGTCGCCGCCGCCGGCGGCGGTGAAGGTCTGCTGGGGCGCCAGATAGAGCTCCGCCACGTTGGGCGCGCGCACGGCCTTGTTGAAGCCGCCACGCACCCGCAGCCAGTCCACCACCTCCCAGTCCCCCATGATCTTCCAGGTGAAGCTGTTGCCGGTGGTGTTGTAGTCGGAGGTGCGGGCGCCGATGTTGAGCTCCAGCCTCTGGATGCCCGGCAGGTCGCCCACCACCGGGATCAGCAACTCCCCGTACAGCTCGTTCACCTTGATCTCGCCCGCGGAGCTGCCGCTCGGATAGATGCCGATGGCCTGGTCCTGGAAGGAACGGCCCTGGGAGGTCAGCGTGTCGTTGGTGAAGGTATATTCGTTGGAGCGGTGGCTGGCGCCGATGGCGGCGCGAACCTGGCCGGCCGGGATATCAAAGAGGCCGCCCTGGGCGTTGAACTCGAAGACCGTCTGCTTCATCACCGCCCGGGTTTGCAGGTCCGCCGAGATGGCTTCGATGCAGTCCTGCGAGATATCCTGGTCGAGGTCGAACGGATCGAAGCCGCTGGTGCAGGTGGCCGACGACGCGCCGAACCCGCCGAACAGTGGGTTGCCCTGCCCGCTGAAGCCGGCCCCCCAATCGGGGCTGGAGACCACCTCGCGGAAGCGCGTCAGGGACGCTATGCCCGTGGTCAGCGAACTGGTCTCGGATTCGCCGGGGGAGGCATAGAGCTCCCAGGTCCAGTCGGTGTCCGGGACGGTGCCCTGGAAGCCCGCGACGATGTTGTAGGTATAGACATCGGTGCGCGCGATGCGGTTGGCGTAGTTGAGATAGTAGGTGAGCTGCCAGTCGCAGCTCGCCCCCGAGCCGACCGCGCCGGCAGTGGCGAGAGCGGAGGGGTCGCAATGCATGGCATCCGCGAGCGCCTGGTCGCCGGTGGCCGGGAATATCCGGCTGTCCAGAATGGTGCGCAGCTCGTCGGGCACGGGGTTGGAGGCCGGCACAAGCGCCGCCCAGCCGTTCACCGAGGGGGACGGCTGCTGCACCGTCCTGGTCTGCACCCGGGTGAACGTCGCCTGGCTGAAAACGCCGATCCAGTCGTTGATCTCGTAATTGCCGCGCGCATAGACATTGTACCGGTTGAGTGGCAGGACGGCGTAGCCGTCGAGGAAGTTCTGGCCCAGCGTGCCGTCCGCCTGCAGCTTCCACTTGTCTCCGGTCAGGTCTCCATTGAACCGGCCAACGCCTCCCGGAGGGCTCTGGAAGAACCCGGTGAAGGCGGTGCCGTCCGCGTTGAAATAGAGCCGGTTGCCCGTCTCCACGGCCCCCGGGCCGAACAGCGCATCATAGGACGCCTGGCTGGGGTTGATGCCGCCATAGGGCTGAAAACCCGAGAAATCGGGGAAGAACTCGGTGCCCACGAAGCGGGGGTCCCTCCACACCTTCCGGTACCAGCTGCGCTCGTCCTGATCCGCGGCGTTGCGGTCGTTCCAGGCGAACCCGATGGTCACATTGCCGCGGTTATCGTCGAAATTGGTGCCCATGAGGCCGCTGATGGTGGCTTCGCGTCCATCGCCCCGCTCGGTGAGTCCCATGGAGCCGTCGAGCTCCAGGCCCTCGAAATCCTTCTTGAGGATGAAGTTGACCACGCCGCCGACCGCGTCCGCACCGTAGGTTGCCGATGCGCCTCCCGTGATGATCTCCACACGTTCGATAGCGGCGGCGGGGATGGTGTTGATATCGACCACGCCCAGGGCATTGGCGGGCGTGGCGCGGCGGCCATCCACGAGGACGAGGTTGCGGTTGGTGCCCAGGCTGCGCAGCGACACCGTGGCGGCGCCCGGCGTGCTGGTCGCCGTCGGCTGGACATCGCCGCCCAGCGATGGCGTCTGGGCCGGTGTAAACGCCGGCAGCTTGTTGAGGCTCGTCTCAAGGGCCGATGAAGCGCTGTTCTTCAGAAGGTCCTCTTCCACGCTCACGATCGGACTGTTGGCTTCGTAATCGCGCCGCTGAATGCGCGATCCGGTCACGGTGATGGTCTCCAGAGAAGTGTCGGCCGCAGCACCTCCCTGCTGCGCGAAGGACGGCGGAGCGGTCATCCAGACCGTCAGCGCGGTGCCGGTCACCAATGCAGCATGCAAGGCCCTGTATCGAAGTGAAGTTCCCATGATTCCTCTCCCATTTTGCGCGCAGATCCTTCGAGTTTTCTTTTTCACCGGAGGTCAGGGCACGGGCCGTCACATGGCTCGGGCCGGCCTGGCCGGATGGATCATGCGGCCCCGATATTACATTCATTTCTACATAATAATCCATTCATTTCTACCTATGGGCGAGAAAGATCGCAGAATGCTCTCTACTGGAGCCAAGGACGATTGGACTTCTCACCCTGTGTGCAGGCACGCGACGGCCTGCTGTCATGTCGAGGAGAAAGCGGTGCGCGCACCTGTAATGTGGTGGAGTATACTGCCCAGGCACCAGCCGGTTATGGACGGGGAATGGCCGGGCTTCTCTTTGATGGTTCAGACGTGCGATGAAATAGACGCTGTTAGGCCAAGACTTGTCTCTGTAATGCCGATGCAATTTTTACCTTCAATTAACCATGACCTGTTGCTACCCTTCAAAGAAGTAGGAGGGGCAGCGGCCAACAGCCTTATCTCTGGTAGGAGACTTTGAAGGCGGGCGGGCGTAAGAAGGGCAATGGGGGCCAATCATGACGATACAGAGCAGGCAGGTGCCGAAGGCCCTGCGCGAAAAGACCCTTGCGGGCGCGCGGCGGGCGGATTTCAGCCTCAGTGCAGGACTGAAGATGAGCATCTCCACCATGCCCTGGCTCCTGGGTCTGGCGGCTTGCGGAGGCGGCAGCACCACCGGCCCGACCACCAACCCACCACCTTCTAATCCAACCCCTGATCCTGACCCGACGCCGATACCGGATCCCGCTCCTCAGCCGGCTCCAGATGCCGCGACCCTGGATATCTCCACTGCCGGCAGCGTCGAATTCAATGTTCTTTCTAACGACGGGGGAGAGGGTGGCCGTTTAACGGATGTTACTGCACTGGAGAACAGCTATTGGCCAGACACTCCTGGAGTCCTGGAAGGATTTCTAGGTGAGATTTCCTATACGGAAGATGGGACCGTTACCTACGAGCAGGGCCTGTTCAGCCGAATCGGCAACCAACAATATTATGGACTGCAACTCGGGGCCGGTCAGTCCATCACGGAGCAGTTTGACTATACCGTAACTTACGAGGACGGGACGACTGGGACGTCCCATTTCACAATCACCGTAACCAACCCGGCCGGACTGACTGTGATCGGGGACGATGAGGCGAACCTGCTGGCTGCAAAGTGGGACGATACGGTCGTCGAAGGCAGGGCCGGCAATGATACGATCCATGGCGGTCATGGCAACGACACGCTCCGCGGCGGCGACGGCGATGACGTGCTTACGGCTGCCCTGCCAGGATTCGACGCCTATCTGATGTATACGGGCAGGGATCATTTCGAAGGTGGCGCTGGGGACGACACGATTATAGGCAGTCTCAACCGGACAGACTTTGCCATTTATTCCGGCAACAGGTCGGATTACAGGATCATTAATTCCGGTAACGAAATTACTGTCACCGATCTGAATCCCGGGGACGGTGATGACGGGACAGACCATCTGATTGGCATTGATGTTCTGGCATTTGCGGACAGGAATATCCCAGCCGACTACAATGCGCCTTATCCCTTAGAGGCTTACGGCGGTGGTTTGCCAAACGTCGCCGTAGATTTGACGGGCGGCGCTGACATCGTCATAACATCGCCGGGGCAGCCCTATGTCTTCTATGTAGATGATGTGGAAAAGGCTCAGTATGAGCTGGTGTCGGCTGACGGTACGCCGGCGCCGGATTTTCTGAGTTTCGATGCGGCTCAGCAAGCCATTGTCGGCACGCCGCCCACGGGCACGGAAGGTCTCTATTCCCTGGTTCTCAGAGCGGAATATAATGGCAGTGTGGGCACAGACCTGGCGCACCTCTATTTCTACACGCCGAGAGCAGGCGATTCTTTCGGCACGGGGACTGAAGGAGAGGTGTTCAACGGCACTGCCGGCGAGGACCGCGTATTTGATCTTGGAAAGGGCGATCATGTATTGGCTTCTTCGGGAGCTGATGTGTATGTCACGCAGGCGATCGATCCATTTTCCATCGATGATCCCGCCACAGTCGATTATTCCGGTTCTGATGAGGGAGTGACACTCGACCTTATCACAGCGGCCTCCAGCGGGGGCTATGCCGAGGGGGATATTGTCCTCGGGACCGTGCAAATTGTGGGCAGTGCGTTTGCGGACACCATAATCGGATCTGAAACTACACTAGCCGTCTATGGTGGCGCGGGAGATGACTATATCAAGATGGTCAACTCTCCTGCATACAACACCCCTGTAGAAGGAGGAGCCGGGGCGGATACCATTATCTATGCCGGCTACTACCCGGGAATCGCATCCTATGAAACATCGACGGAAGGTGTTTCTGTCAACATGCGAACCGGCGAAATGTCCGGGGGGGACGCCGAGGGTGACATCCTCGTCAATGTCGATCACATCATCGGAAGTGCTTTCAGTGACACTATCGTTTTTCCGGACATACCATCCAATTTTGCTGGGGGATGGGCGGAAGGCCGAGGGGGTGCTGACCGCCTGGAAGGGGGCATTGGCGACGACCGGCTTGATGGTGGCGCGGGGGATGACACGCTGATAGGTAGCGGCGGAGATGACTACTTCCTGCCTGGAGAAGGCAGCAATCACGTTGATGGTGGTGAGGGCGAAGACGAAGTCATCTATAATGACATCGGTCCCCTGAATATCAATCTGGTTACGGGAACGGCGTCTCACTTCGGTGGTACGGACACACTCGTCTCCGTCGAAAATATATCGGGGTCGTATAATGACGATTTCATCGTAGGAAACGATACGGCCAATCGGATCGACGGGAACAACGGCAGTGACCAGATTTACGGAGGCAAGGGAGACGACTATCTGAGCCATTCCGGCAGTTATGGCACGGCGCTCATTGATGGGGGCGCGGGCAATGACACATTTCACGCGCATCTATCCACCGACATCGATCTCATGGCAGGAACCGCTACAGGTGGTGGTGCTTCCATTACCCTCGTCAGCATAGAGAACGTTGCCGTGAACAAAAGCGGCACCGTTCGCGGAACGGACGGCGCCAACGAAATCACCAGCAATACCAGCGACGATGTTGCCTTCTATGGGCGGGACGGTAACGATCTGCTCTACGGCGGCTACGGGAATGACTATCTCGATGGCGGTACCGGAGATGACATCATATATGGTGGTGCCGGCAACGATACGCTTTTGGGCGAAGCAGGCGACGACTTCCTGGTTGATGGGAATACAAGCAGTTTGAGCGGCGGGACAGGTGATGACTTGCTCGTGGCACTTTCACGTACCACACCCAGCGTCATCAGTATGACCGGTGGGGAAGATGCTGACATGTTCATTCTGGCCGCCCATCCATGGAGCGAAGACCAGCATCTTTCCACCACTATCTCCGACTTCACCCAAGGCGCCGACTTGATCGACCTTTCAGACCTGCGAGACGCAGGAGGCACTGCTCTCGCGTTACAGGATATTCTGGATCATTCCAGCATGAGCGGTGGTGATACGGAGATTGACCTCTCGGACTTCTTTTCGGCAGACGGCTACGCGATTTCCGGAACATTGACGCTTTCGGGAATTTCTGACGCCCATAGTCTAGCCACATCCGATTTCATCTTCTCGGACGGTGTTGACTGGGAAGCTTTGGTGCCGGCTGACGTGAATATCGTGTGATGCGATTGCGGAGCACGACCGGTGAGTAGAATTGTTGCCGCCCTTTTCCTTGTCGTTGCGCTTGGTCCCGTTCAGGCTCAAGAGGCAGCATCGGACCATGTGGCCGGCCTGCTGGCGCCTTACGAGGCGAGTGCGGAGCAAGATAAGGCCTTCCGGCAACTCATTTTCGATGCCATTGCGGCGCATCCGAAGGTGCGCAGTGCCTTTGCGCGCCGGGGGCAGGCTTCTGCCGATCGGGATGCGGCCCGGGCGGTGCTGCGGCCGCAGCTCAGTGTGGAGATGCAGGGGCGGGCGTCGCTGGCCAGCGATTTCGGCAACGATTTCGACAATCTGGTGGATCGGTCGCAGTCGGATGATGACGCCAGGGCATCGCTGGTGGCGCGGCAGCTGTTGTTCGACGGCGGCGCCGCATCGGGCCGCGTAAGGGCCGCGGGCTTTGCGGAGGACGAGGCCTCGGCCAATGCCGAAGCGGATATCAATGACTTCGCCCTGCAGGCGATCACCGCTTATTACGATGTTGTTCGCTACCGGATGATCCAGGACCTGATGGCCGGCAATGTGGCGCGTCACCAGACGGTGCTGGACGATATCCGCTCCCGCCTGAGCCAGGGCGTGGCCGGGGCGCGGGACGAGGCCAGGGGACAGGCACGGCTGGCCGATGCGCGGGCCCGCCTGGTCGGAGCCGAACGCCAGCTCGAGGCGGCGCGGAGCCGCTATGTCTCCATATTCGACGACAGTCCGGCGATGGCCGTGCTGCCGGAGCTTCCCTACTCCGACATGCCGGACCGCGAGGGCGTCGAGGACCGGGCGCTGAAGGACAGTCCGCTACTGGAGGCCGCCGAGAACCGGCAGGAGGCCAGCGCGGCGGAGTATCGCGCCGCCAAGACGGAGCGGTATATCCCCAGCATTTCCGTGGAGCTGCGCGGCACGCGTTACAATATCGGCGAAAGCGGTGAGGATTACGACGTGTCCGCCATCCTGGCGGTCAATTACAGCCTCTATTCCGGCGGGCTGAAATCGGCGCGGGAGAACCGGGCGCTGCAGCAGCTGCGAGAGACCCAGTATGACGCCGAGGCCACGCGGCGCGAGATCCTGATGCGGGTCCGCACGGCCTATCAGTCCGTCGGCTCCCTGTCCGAGGAACTGCGGCTTCTGGAGGCGGCGGTGGCGGCCAATGCCCGCAGCCGCGATATCTTTCTGGAGCAGTATTCCGTTGCCGGCGGCAGCGTGCTGGATGTCTTCCAGTCGGAGGACGACTATGTGGCCGCCGCGCAGGCCTATATCAACGGGCTGGTGGATCATGCGCTTTCCGTCTACGCGCTTGAGGCGGAGACCGGGCAGTTGCTCCCCGAGTTCGATTTTTATCTGACGGACGGGCTTGGTGATGGAGGTGAATGAGGACCTGAAGGCCGGGGAGACGGAGGGGCTGGCCCGTCGCTTTCTCGGGCGGGTGGTCGCCCGTGTCTCGCGCGCCAGGCCGGCGGAGCAGGAGGACGAGGGGCACTGGTTCTGGAGCGCCTTTCGCTCCGACGCGTGGAGCTATGGACAGATCGCGCTGGCCGCCATCGTCATCAATCTCTTTTCGCTCGCCACCTCGCTTTTTGTCATGACGGTCTATGACCGGGTGATCCCCAACCGGGCCATCGACAGCCTGATCGCGCTGGCCATCGGCATGGGCTTTGTGCTGGTCTTCGATTTCACGCTGCGCACGCTGCGCGCCTATTTCATCGATTTCGCCGGGCAGCGGGCGGATCTTACGCTGGCGCGGCGCATCTTCAACAAGATCCTCGACATGTCCATGGTCCACCGCAGCGGCTCCACGGGCGGCATGGCCAGCCGTTTCCGCGAGTTCGAGACGCTTCGGGAATTCTTCACCTCGGCCACCCTGGTGGCCTTAGCGGACCTGCCCTTCATCCTGTGGTTCCTGGTGATCATCGGGCTCATCGGCGGGCCGCTGGTACTGGTGCCCGGTCTGGCGGTGCCGTTCGTCCTGCTGGTGGGATTGACCGTGCAGCCCTTCTTCGCGCGCCTGTCCGACAAGGCGTTCGAGCAGTCGCAGTCGAAGCAGGGCACGCTGGTGGAGACCATCGCGGGGCTGGAGACCATCAAGAGCGTGTCCGCCGCTCCCATGATGCGCGAACGCTGGCTCAAGGCGGTGGAGGATCACTCGAATATCGGCATGCGCAGCCGCATCTTCGGCCAATTGGCGATCAACAGCGCCGCCTTTGCGCAGCAGGCCAGCCAGGTGGGAATCGTCATTGCCGGCGTTTTCCTGGTGAGCGGCGGGGACTTGACCATGGGTCAGCTCATCGCCTGCGTGATCCTCTCGAGCCGGGCGCTCGGCCCTCTGGCGCAGTTGGCCAACGTGCTGTCCCGCGCCAATCAGGCACTGAGCTCATACAAGGCGCTGAACCGCTTCATGACGCAGGGGGGCGAGAAGGAAGAGGGCCGGCGCTATCTCAGGCGGCACGACCTCAAGGGCAAGGTCGAATTCCGCAACGTCACCTTCACCTATCCCGGCCAGTCGCGGCGCACGCTGGACGATGTCTCCTTCACCGTCGAGGTGGGGGAGAAGGCGGCGATCCTCGGCAAGGTGGGATCGGGCAAATCCACCATCATCCGCCTGCTCCTGGGGCTCTACCGGCCGGATTCGGGCAGTGTGCTGGTGGATGATACGGATATCCGGCAAATCCATCCCGATGATCTGAGGAGCGCCATCGGCAGTGTGCTGCAGGACGTGTTCCTGTTCTCGGGAACCATCCGCGAGAACATCGCCGTGGGCGGCACGGACGTCACCGACAGGGCCATTCTGGAGGCCGCGCAATTGAGCGGCACGCATGATTTCGTGGGGCAGCTTCCTGCCGGCTATGACCAGCTCCTGAAAGACCGGGGGGAGGGCCTGTCCGGAGGCCAGCGGCAATCCATCGCCATCGCGCGGGCGGTTGTCGGGTCGCCGGTCATCATGGCACTGGACGAGCCGACCAGTGCCATGGACGCGGGGTCCGAGCAGATGCTGCTGCGTCGGCTCGCCCCGTTTCTCGAGAAGCGCAGTCTTCTACTGGTGACGCACCGCACGCCCCTGCTGACGCTGGCGCAGCGGGTGATCGTGATCGATCAGGGGCGGGTCGTCGCCAACGGCCCCAAGGAACCTGTGCTGGCGCGCCTGCGCAAGGAGCCGGTCGTATGACCCGCCGGCCGTCCGTCGCCGCCAATAGCGTGCTGCTGGTGATCTCCGGCCTGGTGGTGGTGTTCATCGTATGGGCTTCGTTGACGGAGCTGGACCAGGTGACGCGAGGGCAGGGGCGGGTCGTGCCGTCCAGCCAGTTGCAGGTGATCCAGAACCTGGAAGGCGGCATTGTCAGTGAAATCCTGGTGCACCAGGGCGAACGGGTGAAGAAGGGCGATGTCCTGATGCGTCTCGATCGCACGCAATTCGGCTCGGAGCTGGATGCCAACAGGGAGCGCTACTGGCGGCTGGTGGCGCGGATCGTCCGCCTCACCGCCGAGAGCAAGGGGGAGGCTCCGGACTTTCCGGATGCGGTGCGCGAGGCGGCGCCAGATACCGTCGCCTCCGAGATGACGCTCTATCGCGCCCGGGTGAAGGACCTGGCGGCGCAGATCGAGGTTCTGGAATCGCAGCGCGACCAGCGCAAGCGCGAACTGACGGAAGCCATGGCGACACGCGATGAAGCGCAAGAAACGGCCCAACTGGCCCGCCAGGAGGTGGAGATGCTGGAGCCTCTGGTGGCCCGCAATATCCAGCCGCAGCTCGACCTTGTGCGCGCCCGCCAGAAGGCGGTGGCGGCGACCGGCGACTACAAGCAGGCAGGGCTTGCCATCAGCCGCCTGGAGGAAGCGGTGCAGCAGGTGGAACTGGAAATCGTCGCGGCGCGCGAAAGCGCGCAACGCGAGGCTGTGGAACAGCTTGCGGAAGCCCAGAACGAGCTCGTGTCGCTGGGCGAAAGCCTGCCGGCCCTGGAAGACCGGGTGGCCCGCACGGACGTCCGGGCGCCGATCGATGGTGTCGTGAACCGCCTCCTGGTGACGACCATCGGCGGGGTGGCCAAGCCGGGCATGCCGCTGATGGAGATCGTCCCCGTGGAAGATAGCCTGCTGGTCGAGGCGGACATTCGGCCCGAGGATATCGGCTTCCTTCGGCCGGGGTTGGAGGCCCGGGTCAAGCTGACGGCCTATGACTATGTGCGATATGGCGCGCTGAAGGGCGTTGTCGAAACCGTGGGCGCCGATGCCGTGGTCAATGAGGCGGAGCAGCGGGTCTACCGCATCTATGTGCGCACCGAGGACAGTGTGCTGCGAAACGGGGATCAGGACCTCACCATCATTCCCGGCATGGTGGCCGAGGTGGACGTGCTGAACGGCAAGAGGTCCGTCATGAGCTACATCCTCACGCCCATCGAGCGGGGGTCCGAACGCGCCCTTCGGGAAAACTAACGGCTCCGAGCCGGGGCCGGGGAGATGGTGCGGTGCCCCGCTCGCCGGGGGCTGGCCGCGGCCTTGGCCGTATCACACATCTGTGTACGCCCGGGGCTCGTCAGCCTGTCATCTTCATTGACTTCCCCGGAATCCGTGGGATAGGGTCTGTATACAAATAAAGGCTCCCCAAAGAAGGGAGCCGGAATTGATCGGCGCAATCGTGGTTGCGTTTAGGGGTTTGAGGGA
>Ga0164243_10003229_pt1 | contig 26234 bp, 15 predicted proteins | sample OricompcompostOP_FD_108781 | JGI IMG/M metagenome (GOLD analysis project Ga0164243, IMG submission 108781) | Organic Plus compost microbial communities from Emeryville, California, USA - Original compost - Organic plus compost (OP) | ecosystem: Engineered > Solid waste > Mixed feedstock >...
AAATAAAAAAAAATAAAAATTTTTTTTTTTCAGGGTGGTTTGTGCGCCCTGGGGGCTTTTGGGGGGGCTTGCCGTTTTTAAGGGCGTTTCCCTTTTTTCCTTTTTTTTATTTTAAAAAAAAAAAAATTTTTTTTTTTTTTTATGTATTTTCCGTTCGTGATGGGCAACACCGGACTCCGAAGATGAGAGGAGCCGCAGAGATGAAGAGATTGAACGATTGAAAAGATAGAGTGAAAACTGGTCGCGTCAGCCAATGATGCGACGGTAATACTGGCACTTGTACACTAGTACCGGCTGGGTGTGGTGCTCCTGGAGCCCGGTATTATTAGCAGACCAGAGAGGAAGGTACAAGGGTACTTCAAGCCATCCTTCTTCCTCTTGTCACTGGATCGTGGGCATTGCCCCTTGAACTCCACGGGGGAGGGTGCGACGCACGTACCAACTTGAGTGGGTCGCCGACAGCGAATCACAGGACGCGAAAACCCCAGCCTAGATGCCAACATCGATTGTGTATAAAATAGATGGCACTTTACATATAGAGCCGCCCGCCCCTCTGGACCATACCTGCCTCTTAGTATTACCCCTCTGGCCTTGCGCCGTGCGAAGCAGTCGAGCGCACCAGCACCTGAACAGCGATTCTCAGCTCGTCCTTTATGCGACCCATCACTGATACCCACCACCATTTTCCTGGGGTAGCACCACCACCAAATCGAGCATAATCGCTCTCAATCATCCTCATCGACGACTAATACCTTCGAGCATCGATACTCGAAATCTCATCACGTCTTTATTTTCTCGAATCAGTCTTAATTCTACTTATTTACCCCACCTCTCTGTCTTTCCACCAGTCTCATTCCCACCTTGTTTTATTTTGACGCCACGGAGCACGCTTGATGTCTACTCCATCATCTTGATTCAGGCCTTGAGATTAAGTAAGCCGTGGGATTCCATTACGCTGGATCTGTGATCCTCGCGAGCTCCTCTGCATCATATCGACCAGTCCCACCTTGGACATAAAGCGAGAGAAAAAAAAAAATTCAATTCGATTGAATTTGGCGTTGGTGATGCAGCCGCGCCAGGATTTGTGATACCCCAAACATGGCATCAAGGTAAGTGACTCCCCTGCCCTGTTTTCCTGTTTTTGGCCACCGAGCCTCGGTGTGCTCGGTGTGCTCGATTAATCCGTTTCCGTGCTGAGCTAACATCTCAATCCATCACAGACTTGACAGATTAGTCACGTGAGTATATTACCTCCCAATTGTTACATTGTCACGCTCTGCTTTCTTCTTATCCTTCCTAGTTCCCTCGAAGGAGAGTACTATTTGTTACTGACAACCTTTTAGTCTCCTAGAGACTGGCAGCACTCGTCTCATCCGAGAAACTGCCGTCAACCAGCTTGCCGACTGGCAAAAGCAACACCCCGATGAGCTCTTCAACATCCTGTCACGGGTTGTCGGTTACCTCTCACACAAGGACTGGGAAACCCGTTCGACAGCGGCAAAGGCGATTGGTAAGATCATAGAGCATGCACCTCTTTATGATCCTAATGAAGATGACGGTCAGCTCAGCAACTTGGCTGAGAAGAAGGAGGAACATCCTGAGAGGAATGGTCAGATAAAAAAGGAAGAGGGAGATGATGATGTGTCATTTGCATCAGCGGAGTTTCTCAAGCTCGAGAACTTTCCCGTCATCTCAATTGTCAAATATGGTCATGAGCTCCTCCGAGGCGGTCAAGTAGATTTCAACTTAGCCGCTTTAGAGCCTCATGAGCGTCTCACTTATCTCAAGAAAACGCTGAATGCTAGGCTCGGACTTCTAGGACGACGGGTCGAAGATGGCGAGCTTCCCCCAATTCCTCTCAATGGGAAGGCCCAAACTCTAGCCGGCCAGCTGGCCAACCACCCGACTCTCAACCGAAGCGACAGCCTCAACAGCAACAGCAACAATCAAGGAGGTGAGGAGGCCGGCCTAAGCTCGCGGCAGCTCAATGTCCTAAAGAGAAAGCGCAAACGGGAGGCGCAAAAGGCTGCCCAAGGCAAATCCGGGTTCGGCGATCTGTCTATTCGACGATCGGGCACGACAGGGTCCGAAGGTTTCGGTGGAGACGAGACGCCCTCCGCAGATCCGGAGTCGAAGAAGAACGGCAAACTTAACGATTACTTCAGTCTTGAACGCCCGGCAGATGTCGACGAGGACACCAAAGTCGTTACTGAATTCAAAGGTCCCGCGGTGGAAATCAAAACAGAGCTCCAGGCGGATGGTGGTCTCGAAGGTGCTGAATGGCCCTTCGAACGTCTTTCCGAGTTCCTCAAGATGGACTTGTTCGATCCCAAATGGGAAACACGCCATGGAGCTGCCCTGGCTCTTCGAGAGGTTGTGAGGGTTCATGGTGGTGGCGCCGGCCGCTGTCGCGGAAAGCCCAGGGCCGAAAATGACAAACTGAACAAGGTCTGGCTTGATGATCTGGCCTGTCGCCTATGCGCCGTACTCATGCTCGATCGTTTCACCGATTACAGTTCCGATACTTCAGTCGCTCCCATCCGAGAGAGCATTGGTCAAACTCTTGGCGCAGCCCTACGCCACCTTCCTCCTAGCTCTGTGTATGGCATTTACAATATTCTGTATCAGATGGTCATGCAAGAGGGGAGTCCATTTGAGCGGTCCGCCTGGGCTGTCTGCCACGGCGGCATGGTTGGACTCCGCTACGTTGTCGCTGTGAGGAAGGATCTACTACTACAAGACGCCAAACTGGTTGACGGTGTTTGCAATGCCGTTATGAAAGGACTCGGCGACATGGACGATGATGTCCGTTCCGTTAGCGCGGCCACCCTGATTCCCATGGCTAAGGAAGTTGTTATGATGCGTCCGGATTCCCTTGACGCTCTAATCAACATCGTGTGGGAGAGTCTTTCTAACCTGGGCGATGATCTCTCAGCCAGCACTGGCAAGATCATGGATCTTCTGGCCACTTTGTGCAGCTTCCCAGAAGTCCTCAACACCATGAAGGCATCGGCGGCCATGGACGAAGAACGGTCCTTCACTCTTCTTGTGCCCCGCCTCTACCCTTTCCTCCGTCACACCATCACATCAGTTCGCCTTGCTGTGCTTAAGGCACTTATGACCTTTGCCCACCTTGGGCAAGATGCGTCCCAAGGATGGCTCAATGGCAGGATTCTGAGGCTGATATTCCAGAATATCGTGGTTGAGAGAGACAAGGATACCTTGAATATGTCCATCGAACTGTGGCTCGCCCTGGTCCAATGCCTGGGTCAGAATCCCGGCAACTTGGCCGTCGAGGTCGGCCCACACGCCGATGCCATGATGGAACTAGCGCTCCATCCCATTGGTATCCACAGGCACCCCATCCCCATGAATGCCTCCCTCTTCCAGAAGCCATCAGGTGGAACATACACCATGCCGAGCGCTGCTGGCGCTGGTCCCCGGAGTTCTTCACCCGAACCACAGAGGGCCGCGAAACGAAGGAGGAAGTCAACAAAGGTTGAAGAGGCTCCAGTTCCGACCCACACTCACGATGTCGACGGACATATGATTCAAGGAGAGGTTGACTTGGTTGGCTTCGAGGTATTGATCCGCTCACGCGTCTCCGCCTCGCGCGCCATGGGCTTCTTGATGGCTTTGCTTCCCGCCCAGACCCTCTCACAATATGCACCCCCCCTTCTTCAAGGGCTGTCGTCACCCTACTCGTCAACACAAATGACAGCAGCTATTCTGATCGAGGAATTCGCGAAGAATATTCCTTCTCCCCAGATCGCGGAGGGCTTCGTCGCCCCTCTTCGCGAGATCATCGAGGCTGAGCGCCCGACCCATTATCGTGACTTGACGAGCTATATCCAGCGGGCTCGGTCTCAATGCCAGTCCCTCTTCTATTTGTTCCGCGATCACGGAAAGGTATCCCAGAGCAAACTTCCTGTCCTTCCCGTTGTGGTTCAAGGCGAGCCCGAGGCTGGACCAGGTGCATTCTCGATAGCGACTGCGGAGAAGTGCGTCAGTGACGATTTTGAGCGATTAAAGAAGGCCGTGCCGCCGGGCCAGAAGCTGATTGCGGGCAAGCAACTCGAAGAAACCCGAGAGTTGACACTGCAAACTATTGAGGAAGCAAAGCTCGCCAAGGGCACGCGGGACGTGAGGATCAAGGCCGCCGCCGCCGCCGCTTTGGTTGCCATGCAGGTATTCCCGAAGAAGCTTAGCACTTTGATCAAAGCGATTATGGATAGTGTCAAGACGGAGGAAAACCAGGAGCTTCAAAACCGCTCGTCCACGACTATCGCTGGTCTTGTTCGAATTTTCACCGAGAAGGGGCGCCGTGGCCCAGCCGAGAAGGTCCTCTCCAACCTGGTCAAATTCTCTTGTGTCGAAGTCGCTGAGACACCCGAGTTCTCTCCCCACGCTACCAAGAAGAACGTCATTCTTTCAATGCAGAAGGAAGAGGACCGAGTCGACCATGCCGATGCGGCCAAGTTTGCACGAGAAGCCAAAGCGGCTCGCATCACGCGTCGGGGTGCCAAGGAGGCCCTAGAAGTTTTGGCCCGTTCATATGGGCCGGATCTTTTGACGCATGTCCCTAGTCTCAAGGGCTTTATGGAAAACTCGCTTGTCAAGGGCTTTTCCAGCCCTACCCTTCCAGCGGAGGTGCATGATCCGGAGAGTATCTTTGGCCAGGACGTCATCGACTCGCTATCAATTATTCGAACGATGGCGCCCACACTCGATCCAGCCATCCATCCCTTCTTGATGCAACTGGTCCCGTACGTGACCAAGGCGCTTCACTCGGAACTCTCGGTTTTCAGATATATGGCGGCGAAGTGTATGGCAACGCTTTGTAGTGTCCTCACTGTCGAGTGCATGACCGTCCTAGTCGAAAATGTTCTACCATCTATCAACAATCCACTCGACCTGCACTACCGGCAAGGCGCTATTGAGGTGATATACCACCTAATCGCGGTTATGGGCGATGCAATTCTTCCCTACGTCATTTTCCTCATCGTCCCCGTTCTAGGTCGCATGAGCGATTCGGATAACGATATCCGCCTCATCGCCACAACGTCGTTCGCCACGTTGGTCAAGCTTGTACCGCTTGAAGCAGGCATCCCCGACCCCCCCGGCCTTTCGCAGGAGCTTCTCAAGGGCAGAGAACGTGAGCGCACGTTCATTGGCCAACTCTTGGACCCGAAGAAGATCGAGCCCTTCAAGATTCCCGTCGCAATCAAAGCTGAGCTTCGTTCGTATCAGCAAGAAGGTGTCAACTGGCTGCATTTCCTCAACAAGTATCATCTGCATGGTATTCTTTGCGATGATATGGGTCTGGGCAAGACGCTTCAGACACTTTGCATCGTCGCCAGCGACCATCATCAGCGCGCCGAGGAATTTGCAAAGACGGGAGCCCCCGACGTTCGACGGCTTCCCTCTCTCATTGTCTGCCCTCCGACGTTGTCAGGACACTGGCAGCAAGAAATTAAAGCCTATGCTCCCTTCCTTACCGTTTCGGCCTACGTGGGACCTCCCTCAGAACGACGGCTTCTCAAAGACAAGCTCGACCAGCCTGACATTGTTATTACTTCTTATGATGTCTGCCGAAACGATGTGGAGATCCTAGACAAGTACAATTGGAACTATATCGTGCTTGATGAGGGACATTTGATCAAGAACTCGAAAGCGAAAACATCGATAGCTGTCAAGAAGCTTGCCAGCAATCATAGACTTATCCTTACCGGTACACCCATCCAAAACAACGTGGTAGAGCTCTGGTCGCTGTTCGACTTTTTGATGCCGGGGTTCCTCGGATCGGAAAAGGTGTTCCAGGATCGATTTGCCAAGCCCATCGCCAATAGTCGTTTCAGCAAGGCGTCATCTAAGGAGCAGGAAGCTGGTGCACTGGCCATCGAGGCACTGCATAAGCAGGTTCTCCCGTTCCTACTCCGCCGGCTTAAGGAGGAGGTACTCAACGATCTCCCGCCCAAGATTCTGCAAAACTACTACTGCGATCTGAGCGACCTACAGAAGAAACTCTTCGAGGATTTCACCAAGAAGCAAGGCAGGAAATTGCAGGCGGAGGCGGGCAGAGACGACAAGGAAGCCAAGCAGCACATCTTCCAAGCCCTCCAATACATGCGGAAGCTGTGCAACTCGCCCGCTCTAGTCATGCGACCCGAACACGCACACTATGCCGAGACGCAACGAATCTTGGCAAAGCAAGGCACAAGCCTTGAAGACCCGGTTCACGCGCCGAAGCTCACGGCACTCAAGGATCTTCTCGTCGATTGCGGTATCGGTGTCGAGGGGGACAACAATGATCCACTCTACCAGCCCATCAAGCCTCACCGTGCCCTTATTTTCTGTCAAATGAAGGAGATGTTGGATATGGTCCAGAACACAGTCCTCAAGAAGCTGCTTCCGTCGGTGTCCTTCCTCCGAATGGATGGTTCAGTCGAGGCCAACAAACGACAGGATATTGTCAATAAATTCAATAGCGATCCTTCATACGATGTCCTCCTGCTTACGACAAGCGTGGGAGGTCTCGGACTTAACCTGACTGGTGCTGACACGGTCATCTTTGTCGAGCACGACTGGAACCCGCAAAAAGATCTCCAGGCCATGGACCGAGCCCACCGTATCGGGCAGAAGAAGGTGGTCAACGTTTACCGTCTCATCACTCGCGGCACTCTGGAGGAGAAGATTCTCAACCTCCAACGGTTCAAGATTGACGTGGCGTCGACGGTCGTCAACCAGCAAAATGCGGGTCTCTCGACGATGGACACGGACCAGATCTTGGATCTCTTCAATATTGGAGACGAAGGGTTAATTGCGCCTGATAAGCAGCAAGGTGCAGCGAGCATTGAGGGCCGTGAGGAGGACGTCATAGATGTTGAGACGGGAGAAGTGCGGGTAACGGGCAAGAAGGGTTGGCTGGAAGGGCTCGGAGAGCTCTGGGACAACCAGCAGTATGAGGAAAGCTTTGACCTAGATGGTTTCCTCAAGACTATGCAGTGATGAAGGGAGGCGGTTGCTCCTGGATGTTCGACATGGAATGGCGAGGGGAAAGGCTGGCTGTCTGTCCTTGTCAGCTGCATCTCGCCTCTCTAGTCGCAGGTCATCTTACGAGCTTTGTTCATGCCACTGTTATGTTTATGTTTCCCATACTTATGTTTCTTTTCCCCTCTTTTCTTTTTCTCTCTGTTTCTATCTCGGCTCAGGTACAAAACTGGCAGGGGCGTGATGGGGCATAACCAAAAGGCGGGTGCTGCTCCGCATCATGGCTAGACTTTGGGTGTCTTGATACTTGGTACTTGTAACAATAGCAAATAAAACATCTTTTCTACTCTTATGTTCTGCTCCACGGAGAAATCCGGCGATGACTGCTGATACCAAGGAATGTTCTGGTTTTAACGATAGGCATTTCTCTTGCTATGGCGGCTGTTGACCTGAAGTGCTCTTCCTCCTCTTATCCTTTGCCATACCCGCAACAAGTTATGACATCATTGGTGACTGCACTTATCAAAAATTGCAAAGAAGACAAGAAACAAGAAGAATTGTTTTGGTATTGTCTGTAAACTGCCCCTTTACATAATAATATGACCTGACGAGCTGGGTCAGGTCGGAGGCGGCAACTGGGGGCTGGGTGGAATGGAAAGCTGCGCTGCCTCGATGCCTGGGCTCTGTCTCGTTGCTGAGGGAGCTCCATTGTCCTTTGTCCAGTCCAGTTTTTGCGAGGCGGGCTTTCGACCCCGCTATTGTTACAGGAGCTCTAGTCCTATCCAGAACATTCTCTGCCCCGTTCCCCAGAGCCTTCTCCAAATATCAACGTTGAAAATAGTCAACATCAATTTCATTATCTATTACAGACTTTCTTGTATATCCTGCCAGCCTCGTTGAACCTGCAATCATCATCAGAACTCGATATTCCATTCACGAAGAGACCATGCCTGTTGATTACAGTAAATGGGTGAGTTGATATTTTTTTTTGCCCTGTCTCTGTTACCCCACCATCCAGAGCTCCTCACCCCACCATTTGGATCATCGACAAGATCTGCAGTAAACGAGCGCCAAAATGCAGGGGTAAAAGCCTGCTGACCTTAGGTTGTTTGCTTTCTAGGATGCTTTAGAGCTCAGCGATGACTCTGATATCGAAGTCCATCCCAATGTGGACAAGCGGTCCTTCATCCGCGCCAAGCAGAACCAGATCCACATGGAACGCGAGCAGCGCAAGCACCACATCGCCACTCTAAAGTACGAACGTATCATCAACGACGGCCTTCTCAAGCGCATCTCCGACCTCCTAACCTCCCTTAAGGCCCACGCCTCCGACGCTCCAGCCTCATCCTCGACGTCACCGGTTCAGCATGCTGCCCAGATCGCCTTCAAGGCCGTCATGGAGACGGCACCGAAAAACCCTGACGATGACAAGCCGCCCCCGAAGCCTGAGGGGGTACATCCCGATAGCGAACCGCTGCCTACGTATTCGAAGATGATGGCGTCCGTGTTGGATCAGGTGAATAAGGCGTTGGAGGAGAAGAAAGTTACGCCTGAGAAGAGGTTTGACGCCATGGTGGAGGAGGTTGGTGTTCATTTGAAGCGCGTGGAGGGCCTGCAAGAGGAGCTGCAGAAGAAGTTAGACGAGCTCGAGGAGAAGGATAAGAAGAAGATTACGAGCGAAAGCTATCATACGGGCTTTGATAGCTCCTACGTGAACAAGTCTAAGTCGACGTCCTCAGATTCGAAGTCCACTGCCAAGCAGTCGCAGCCGGAGCTACTGAACCCGAACTACGAAAAGATGCTTGCAGCACAGTCCGAATCCGCAAACACGAGCAAGGCGAACAATGACGAAGATGACGACGAACCCGTGGAAGCGTCCGCCGACGCCAAAGAATTTAGCCGAATCCCCATCAACGACTACCGTCGAAGCTTCGACTTCATCACCGCTCACCCTGCAATCCTCGCCGAAAAGGAATCCGACGGCCTCCTCGTCGAAGCATTCGACGCCAGCCTAGAGGGACACGAGCAATATGCTCGCCAATGCGTGCACCAAGCGTTGCTATTACAGTACTGTCGCGCCCTAGGCAAGGATGGCGTGCCCCTCTTCTTCAAGCGCATCAGCCAAAAGACCAACGCCCACGACATGTTCTTCAAGGACGTGCAGGATACGTATGCGAAGATCCGCACCCGCACGCGCGAGATTGCTGCCGAGCGGGCGAACGAGGCGGCTACCGGCGGCGTGGAGCAGATTCAGCTGCATGCTGTGGAGCCCGGTACCACGATTAACATTACGATACCCGATGCGAATAGCGAGGATGAGGAGGTGAGGAAGGCGAGGGCTGTGTTTGAGGGGTTCAAGCCGGAGCTCAAGAAGGCGCTCGAGTCGGGTAGTTTGGATGAAGTGAACAAAGTCCTTGGAGAGATGAAGATTGATGAGGCAGAGGAAGTTGTGGGTCTTTTAGGCGAGGTGAGTCCCTCATTCATTCTCCTCGCGATGCATAAGAATGACATGAATCCAAACGAGGAATTACTAACTCCATCCCCCACCCAAACAGGCGGGCTGTCTGAGCTTGGAGGAGCAGATTATCGACACCACCACCGAAGAGGGCAAGAGACAGCTCGAGGAGTTGGGAAGGTCAACGGAAGGTAGTGCAGAGGCACCTCCCGCAGCTTCCAAGGAGGCCTACCCGGACCCTGAGTAAACCACAGATTGGTTAGTTGGTTAACTGGCTAGCGTCATTCCACGGCTGTATGTAATAATAATAGACCTTGACGTCCCCTACACTAATTCTGAGACACCCTGAATCTGTGACTTGTTCGTGGTGCTCATCTCGAAGGCTCGAGTACTAAGTGAGGTACTGTGAGTGAGGTACTGAGGTACAGGACGAGTTGGTGTTGCAAAATCGAGCCTTTGAATGGTGACATCAGTGCGATGGATGTGCCGGGTGTATCTGTACTGCTCCCAGCTGCTCAAGAACGTGGAATTCATTCGTAGTCGTGACTCGAGCGGTGTAAAGTTTAGTTTTCTTTCAAGTGGTGCAAGGTCCGTGTCTTGGTCTTGTGACTGATGCAATTAGTGGCTAGAATCGTCCCGCAAATCCCGGTTTCCGCCCCACTTTTCCACTTCTCAGACACCCCATTTGACCCTGCACCGCTGTGGCCTGGAAGGAGCTCCCTGTCATTTCCAACTCCCCAAGACATCTTCCACTTTTCCGTTATCGATAAGCATCATCCAAGCTTCAACCTTAACAGGACAACCGTTTTTATCTTCTTTATCGCCCTGCCTATGCACGAGACAGGTGCCAAATGCTGGGATTGCACCATCTCAAGCTTCACATGGGTGCTAGTCTAGAGTACGCCAAAACTCCCCATTGATTTATTCCGCTATATCTTTCCCGTTATCCTCGGCATTTGGCACACTTAGACGCTTTTATCAGATCAGCGGCTGCCTATAGCCTTGCATTGCGCTGGCATGAATCAAAGACTATCTTTCCCCCGTAATCATATTTCCTTCGCAATCAATCATTATACGCCTGTGGCGCGCTTGTCCAGCAGCTCATAGCTGCCTTTGAATTGCCTCTTCTTGAAAAAAGAACGCTCACGCTCTTCAGCCATGGCTTCCTCATCATCCCACCGCTCCAGCCGGAGCAACGCGTCCTCTCTCCACCACTTCCATCAAGCACCGATTCACCACACCGAACCCGACCCCGAAGACCATGACGTAACCAACATCCCCATCGAGACCCTCGTCGAGCACCTCCTCGCCGCGAAACGCTCCCTCTCTACCATGACGGCCGTCGTACGCGCCAATGAGATATGCACCGCCGCCCTCCTCGCCTACGAGGAATCCGTCGTCCTCTCCGCCGAGACGGAGTATCTGCGACGTGGCATGGCGAGGCAATTATCGGTGTTAGCTCGCGTGAAGCGCAGCTTGAATAGGACGTACGACGCCGGCAAGAAGGAGTTCAAGCAACTAATACGGATGATGGATGTGGCGGATGGTAAGATGAGGACCACGACGACATTGTTGAGGGAGAGGGGTGTGCCGAGGGAGTTTAGGGAGGGGGAAGGAGACGAAGGGGAGAAGAATTTGATGGATTTTGTGGACGAGAAAAGTGTGTTGGCGGTAGTGGATGCTTTGAAAGGAAGTGTGAAAGAGCTGCAGGTGTGTCCAACCAATTCAATTCCCCCCACCTTTTTTTTTTTTTTTTTCCCTACAAGGGACGCCGACTGACCTAGTTTGCTCCAAAGAGTATACAAACATCCTTTGACGGCGACATCCTCCGCTTCGAAACCGAAATCCGAAACCTCAAGAAAGCCGTCATTGCAACCTCAACAAATACCCCCTCCCCATCAGGCTCGCGTCAACCCATATCCACACTTCTCTTCTCCCTCACCGACCACTCGCAGAACATGGCGGACCTCTTATCCTCGCTCACAAAGCACTTCGATCTCTGTGTAACGGCCGTCCGCACAACCGAGGGCGGCGCCGCGCTAGCCCGTAGAAGGGCAGCCGAGGCAACCCAACAGCAACAAGACGGGCCCAACGTCTCAATCTCCGGAGTCATCGCCGAGCAGGAATCGCATGTTTCCGACTTGGAGCCCATCACGTCGCAGGACCGCGCGGACATGATTAAAATCGTCGTCGAGGACGCCTCCGAAGTCGAGGGCGTCGTGCGCGAGATCAACGATCGGCTCGCGGCTATGGAAAGCGAGTTCGACGCGCTCCAGCGCGAGGCTGAACATGTTCGTCGGGCTTACACGGGAACGCATGAGGCGTTCCGCGTGCTCGAGGATATCGGGAGCAAGTTGGTCATCTACGTCGCGGCTGAGGCGGAATTCCTGGCCCGATGGGACGACGAGAAGGAGGCCATCTTTTCGAAGCTCGAGGAGATGGAGCAGCTTAGGGAGTTTTACGAAGGTTACGCGAATGCCTACGAGCGGCTGATTCTCGAAGTCGATAGAAGACGCACCGTCGAGGACCGCATCCAGATGATATGGAAGAAAGCCAGGGAAAACGTCGACAGGCTCGTGCAGGAAGATCTTCAGCACCGAGACAACTTTATGCAAGACGTGGGCGAGTTCCTACCGACGGATTTGTGGCCCGGTATGAATAAGGCCATGAAGCGGTGGGAGGTCACACCTGCCATGGTTGAGGGGATGGAGGCTCAGAGGAGCACGCCGGCTCTTTCGAGGAGTGTTGTTGAGGGAGCGAAGGTGAGGCTTACTGGGGGAGGTGGTAGATGAGGGCTCTACTAGGTGGAAGAATACTTGAAGCTTCACGGTTAACGGAACGTGGGCTCTGTAAGTTCGCGGGTTTACATTTTCTCTTTCTGTTTTGGCTGGTTTCTTGATGCTTATGGTTGGATGGGAGTTTATTGCCTCTACAAGACTGCGAAGACTCCGTAGATTGCTAAGATTGCTTACCGTCCTTGACATGATTTTTTTTTTTTTCTTCTTTGGAATACGGATCAAGTTTGGAGTATGAGAGGGCTGGGGATATTATACTTGTCTGACTCGGAGTCCATCCTTTTGTCATTTGAAAAGCAGTTATTGCTAAGGAAAAGGATGACGGACATTTCTGTATGATTCGGTTGCGGCATCTTGGAAGCGATGGCACGAGTTTCTGTATTTTGAATGGATATTATTATTCTGATTCGAGCGTTGTCCTCTCTTCTTTCTTCGTTCAGATACTTTGGAACCCTTCTTGTTACCGGGACAAAAGCACTAAGAGTGCTAAGAGCGATGATTTGGAGAGCCATGGAGAGACCCAATGGCGATTCACGGATGAAATCCGTGAATCGCTTAGGGGGCGGCGCATGGTTCCGTCATCTCATCCTTGCGGTCAAGAAACTCATGGGTCCTCCCCTGCATCGTGCCCACACTGCCGTCTGCATATTCCGGCCTGAGCGGGTTGCAGCTTCACACCACTTGCACCGGTCTGATCGTCGCGTCTTGCTACTGCTGCCTATCCCCTCGCTTACCGAGAAAATCTGTCTCTTAGCCCTTGGTGAGGAAGGGAGGGTGAGGCGCAGCAAGCCTCGCCGAGAACTGCAGGCCTTGTGACACCATCGAGTTCCCGAAGAAAGGCACCCCCCCCCACCCCCCCCAAACACAAAACAAACCGGGTCGAGACATTATTTTCCTAGTCTCAATTCGTGCGCCCAACCACACTTAGGGCCAAGTGCGCCTCGATTGGGCGGATGAGGGTGCGGGAAGGAAACTCTGAGCTGGGAAGGGTTCTTGTCCTATCGTGATGGTCAATCCCATTTGACGATTAAACTCAACAAGGTAATCAGAGGTTGAACAGTTTATAGCACGGACTGCCCAATGAAATTTTCGGGCAGCTTATAGTAGGAGAGTGTGGAAGGCAATATATTGGTCATTTGGGATGCTCGGCGTTCTCTATTTTCAAGGGGTTGGGTCATGTCACTTGCAAGATGGTCGAGTTATAGCTGTTATTACTATTATGTAGGATATCCCTCGCCGGACGAAACTAACAGTAGTGCCAACATTGGCTATTGTGAAGGGCTAAGCTGTTCGCTCATACACATCATTACCACCCCTCCCATTCCTTCTTCCGTACCATCCACCTGTTAGCGTTTCCAGATCCAGGAATGGTGTCTGATTCTCGCCTTTCCCCATCCTCTTCCCTACTCCTTCTTCATCCCATCTTGCCCCCGCCTAAGCTTGAAAAGGGGCCGGAGTGCATCCTGATATGTCCGTAAGGCGAGCCGGGCACTCCACTTCCTTGTATTCGACGTCCCACCCCGTGATTTCGCCTCCGGCCCAGTTCCAGCGCCAGTAGCACCCTCCCTGGAGGTTCTCGGGAAGCTGCTCGCAGTCTGTCATGCTTGAAACACCGCCGTAGTCGTCGCCCCTGTAAACCCTCCGGCGTAAGTTACTTCCAACTTCTTCAAAATAACGGGACACGATGCAAGATCTAAAAGAAAGAGGAAGAACTCACCACGTAGATCCGTACTGCCTCGTACACCCCCGCGAATGAGGCCCACTCCCACCACCCGGCGTCAAAATAGCAAAGTCCCCAGGCTTCCCCGCATCCGTACCCTCCTCCTCATCGGGCATCCAGTTGACAACCTGCACGACCATCCGCTTGCCCGCCGCATAGCCGTTGAGCCAAAAGAGCTCGTAGCACTTACAGCAGTTGTACCCGGGGGCGACTGCGAAGCCATAAGTGAAGTCGTCGGCGATGGGGATCGGGAGGTAAGTGTCGCACATGTAGGCACCGCCGTTGTCGCAGCCCGAGGCGACGTTTCGCGAGTTGCTGAGAGGTTGGTTGTTTACGTTGCAGGAGGTGACGAGGCCGCTGGACGGGAAGGTCTATGTTTTAGTGGGAGATGAGAGGAGGCGAGGGGTGTTGGTTCTTACTTGGCGTTTGATCGGTCGATGTACTTGCTATCTGCGCACGCAGGTTTACAGCTAGGTGCCGTCGAATATTAGTCTCCAGATGGATGGGCAGGCCGCTTCCTCTCGAGGGTTGACTTGCCAGTCCCAGCTTGTAAAAGTCCGTCCCCTCAATCCCAAAACAAGACCAGGAAGCCCAAGGGCTAGTGTCGAAAGAAGGTTTGTTGTAACCATGGTGTAAAGATCAATATTAAGATAACTTAACGAATGAACTTGGTAGAGGAGTATATATCGCAAATGTTAAGGGGAACTGGAAAGGGAGGAGCAAGACATGCGAACTAAGCCCGCAAGGCACAAGGCCGGCGACTCGCTACCCCTTTATAGGATGGAAGCGAAGCATCCGATCCTTGCTAAACTCCCATGCAGGCTTCGGTCAACTGACCCCCATTCAAGATATAGCCTCGCATTTCGTAACGAGGAACGATGGTGCCGGCTCACAGAGAAGGAACTACGAAAAGAAGGAAAAGAGGCGAGGTGGGCGTCGGACAATTCCCGCGGCCGGACCAAGGATGGTCTCGGTTCGACCTTGGCAGGCGATGTATCTCTGTGTTGTCCGCTATAAGAGCGGGCCACATTCCGGAGACGGCCAAGTACCGACAGCCAGGAAATGTACAACGGTCGAGTGTTCCTGGCACTTTATCCAGGAAGAAAAAGAAAGCTACGCATGGCCATGATGGATGCTCTGATCCTGCCACCGGAAACTCATAAGTCATGATCCTGTCTCCGGAGAGGCTCTGTAGACAACAGCAGGCCCGATATCTCTTAGGCGCAGTGCAGGATCCCGGCTTCAGAATTAGTTAATAGTTCAACTTGATGATTTTACAGCTTGTGGCCCATATCCGGCAGACTACTGTAGTTCGTGGTTCGTGTTAACCAGGTCGCGTTGTTTTCCCTTGTGCTTGCATGATCATAAAAGACAACTTACACGTCCCCCACTTCGCCGGACGGGAGATGCTGACGAAGTCCTGTAGATACATACAGCGGAGAATAGGGAAAGGGAGAGTCCAAATACTGACGGTTCGGGTCATTCTAAATTGAAAAGTCCCCGTTGCCTGGAAAGCCTAATCCCTGTACGTGGTTATAAACGGGAACACGGCAGGATGTTTGTAAACAGCCAAAATAGCTACCCGGCCTTTTAACGAGCCATGAGAGCATATCCGCCTTTCCTTGTTCGTCATCGTGAGTTTTACCCGGTGCTGTAGGGGGCGAATGGACCAGTTTTTGGTTGTTGAATAACAGCTGTCTGCCCGGTGGTCGCGCGAAAACAGATTGGTTTACCTGCCAGGGCAATATATCGGCGAAGACTCTGGGCCGATCAGATACCCAGGTTGGAGATTAGGCATTCTATTGTCCACTTATAAACATGACCAGGTGCTATAAACCAACGGAAATGGTGGGCCTTCGCGTAGGATTACACGCAATGCGGTTTAAACAGTGAATGAGTCGTCTTAGTTCTGTTTTTAGAAGCTCGGTTGGATGAATTCTTATCCAGATAGTGATGCTCTCTCACTACCTTGGGAATTTATTCGCCTCGTTTTCGCGCTCGGGAAGCTGTGATTTGGCTTAGGGAGGTGGTGAATCTCCATGCCTCTCGTGATATTCGGCCCCAGCTACAATCTCGTCACTGATGAACGAACGGGAGCGGCACCTTGATGTTAGTAATTGAAAGTAAAATAAAAGAAGTCTAGTAGTCAAGCGCGGGTGGAACTCATCACTCCGGAGACGTTCTCGACAAGACACTATCGACCAACGCTGGTAACAGCTCACTGCTTAGCCAGCTCAGTGAGATCGTCTCATCGTCTCACGAAGAAAATAGCTCAGTCCGGATGATTGCGGTCCGAACGGGCTCGACTTCTTAACCTCTAGGAGCTCTCCTCGGTTTCCCGGTTATTCAAAAACGGCATCCCAGTGCTCACGAGGAGGGTGGCCTCTCTATACCGGGCCGTACGGCAGCTGGAGGGGCAGGTAGGTACAAATGCTAGAAGGAGATCGTCAACTGCTTACGTGTAATAGTCATACGACGCAAAATCCAGCCGCTCCTCTCAAGCGAGCTCTTGGGCACGGGAGATAAAATTCCGGTTATGGTGCTGAAGCGAGCGAGCTAGCGGGTATGGTGATGCAATCCTTGGGTATCGGGATGATGCAGGTTAGGCTCGTCATTGAGACATCTAGAGCTGGGCATGGGGGGCAGAAACACTATACAAAATCATGCTGCGATTTTCTATCTTTTGGTAGGAAGATAGATGTCGAGATCTGCTAGGGAGAGAGACGAGACACGGAGGAGTATTAGGGTTGACCAGAGGTTATACAAATTTAGTGAAGAACAATAATTATTTAAGCTATCAATTCAGACCCGGAGATAGTTACGAGCCGAAAATAGAAACATACTATCAATGTGTGCTTTAACCTGGGACACTTATATTGACACTTGCACGAAGTAGATAGAGGCAGGCCTCACATCAAATCTACTCTAGGATTGGAGATCTGCGTAGGGAGTTTGAAAGACAAAACATTATGAGCCGAGGTATATACAAAACGCCCAGAAACTTGCTTTAGACCATCTAAATTCTGGATTTACAGAAGTTCAAGAGTTAGCCCCAACTCCCTTGTCAGATCTTGCCTCTAACTGCCATACATGGAAGGCAGATAAGAGCTGAGCTGTAATTACTACCTCGCAATATAAAGTTCCGTTCGGTTGAGGGACACAAGAGTATCTTTGCAAAAGTTCCAGAGCTCAATAAGTCCCCGTTTGTCAATCCGAGCCGAACACACCGAGATACGGGAATGAACGATTCTAAGGATCAGGTATCGGTGGGTTTTCCGAATCGTTCAGACCATAACGCGGTGCAAGGCGGCCGGATCCCGTTCAGGTCAAACCCGCGTGGTGTGTGCGAGGCAGACGTTTCCCGGTCCAAACATCGACCGGCTCGGGGCTTCGACAAGCAACTGAAATAAGGACCTTATGATCGGAAGTATGTCGTATCGGGCCAAGAAGCTTTCCAGAAGAGCTGAGGATGCTTAACCTGAACACAACTGGTGGCCTGTCTTGGAATCACAGGCCAAGTTGTCTGTATAGGTTGATATACATTGGTGTAGTATTTCGGCGGCGTCCACGTCGGAGATGGCCGACCCTGAGCATCTAAACTGAACTACGAAGGATTGTCCAGGAACTGGATCGATATTGATGTATGAGGGGTGTTGCAATCGTTGACACTCTGCAAGGGGATCACTTCTGATTCGGCGGACATCCGACTTCCATGATGTCGTCTCGTCTCAATCTGGCAGGCGTCAATCAGGTCACCGCCAATAACAATGCAGCTTCGTCGGCTCCAGTCGGTGAATTCTCGTAGAGCACTAATGCTAACGTTCATGCAGGCAACCAGGCAGTGTCCAGCCGATAGGAGCCGGAGACCACATGCTTCGAGATGCGACAGTCGCTGGCTGCGTGGTGCCTTTGTGGTAGTGTTGACCTTGATAAAGGCAACTGTTGTAGGTGTACCTTCGTACTTGGTATCTTGGGGCATCACGAGAACGCGTTGGTCAGCCAAGATCGTATCTCGGGATCAAGATCCATTGATTGATCCCTCTCTCTCCAACATTTCTGTGAACATCAATATCCAAGAGACCCCAATGCCCAACTAAATAAACCGCTGAATTTCCAGGAACCCTTTGCCCGGGATTTTAGTACTCATGGTGTTTATTTACACGATCTTTGATTCGACTTCGGTGCTGACACTAACAAACTAACCCCACCGTGCCACCTCAACCCCGCCATCACTATTTTGACCGTGCTCAACATTATCACCATGTCTGCCCCACACGACCTCCCCATGGAACTTCCCATCATCGACCTCGACGTCTACCTCGACCAGGCTCTCGACTCGCCTCTCGTCCAGGAAGAGTGCAAAAAAGCCGCCCAGGCCCTCATAACCTATGGCGCTCTAGTCCTCCACGATTCGCGTGTCTCCGAAGATGACAACACGACGTTCCTCGACCTACTCGAAGACTACTTCGCCCAGCCTCAGGACCGGCTAAAGGAAGATGAGCGTCCTGAGCTGGGGTTCCAAGTGGGCGTCACGCTCGAGAATACCGAGAAACCCAAGTGCGCCGTTGACGAACCGTGCCTCGACGTCATCCAGAGGCTAGCCGAGTCGGAGCGACCCCTGGACATATCTGCTCATCAGCCCGATCCCAAGTGCCGCTTCTTCTGGCGGATGACCGAGAAGCCGCCCTACGAGACAGAGTTCCCCGGCTTAAATGCCGAGAATGTCGTACCACAAGCCCAGACCATCAAGAATCGATGGGAGCCTGTAATGAACAAATGGGGAACGTCAATGAAGAGCGCGTTAGTGTAGCCCCCTTCGTTCCTTCGAAATTTCTTGAAGATGCTGTGCATAATCCCTCAGCTACCCGCGAAACGTAGACTACAATGCATGTGCGTAAGCTAACCATCTCCTCGGTCGGGCGATTAGGGTTACCGGTCTTGCAGAGATGGCAGCCGTCGGGCTCGGCCTCCCGGCGGAAACATTTAGCGCAGCGGGAAAGTACGGGTTAGTGAACTCCGATCCCTGACCTTTTTACGAAGGATCGATCAGTTTTGTGGCTTGCTTTAATTCACTTGCTGACGACATACCCCATGTCCTTCCTCCTGAGTCTAGGCCTCACCTGCTAGCCCCAACCGCCTCCGACTTGGAAAAGTACGGCGAGAAGGACACGATACTTGCAGGGTTCCACACCGACCTGAACTTCCTGACCATCCATGGTCGCTCGCGATACCCCGGTCTTCACATATGGGCCCGCAACACCGGAAAGCGCATTGCCGTAAAAATTCCCCCAGGAAACTATCTTTTAGTCCAGGCTGGAAAGCAGCTTGAGCACATCACGGGAGGGCTCGTTAAGGCTGGATATCATGAAGTTGTCGTGAACGAGAAGACTCTGGACGTTATCGCCCAGCGCAAGGTCGACTACCCCGCACGACCTCTGGTCCGCATCTCCTCGACCTTCTTCTGGCACCTGTCGTCTGATTTTGATTTGGTGCCCATTCCGCAACTTTCTGAAAAGGCCAAGGAGATCCGTGCCCAACAGCTTCAGATTGGGAGAGATGAAGGGAAGGAGGTAGAATACCTACCAATGAAAGTGGGCAAACAAGTTCAGAAGTATGTGTGCCCGGCCGAAGAAATCAAAAAGAAAAAAGCTTTCGCGTTCTGCATTCCTAAACCGCCTCCTTGCGCCGTTGTTCTGTGGCTGGCTAACACACTCGCGTAGTGAACTGAGACACATTGCATTGCTGGCATGAGGCGCCCAACATGTCTCAAACAAGTCGTGATGGTCGTCGATGATGACATGAGGCGCTAAATGCGACGGGCCGAGACCAAAGGGGCTTTGTTTGTCCTGTACGTCGTACTACATAGCACATGCCATGAGTGCATATTTTCACAAGGAAAATCTATACCTGGTTGAGATCTATTTACGAACGGGACAAGAGGAGATTGAAGGTTTGTATTCTTCGTGTCTCTCGGAAGTATACCTCCCCTCCCTACATGAATAGAATGTCCGTTTGCCCACCATCCAAGCTTCTGGAATCAATCATGTTTCCGTATGCAGTAGGTGCCACTTACAAGCAGTTTTTTAATATATTGGAATTTTCGGTATATCCACGCATTGGGTTGGTGATCAATGTCAAACATTCTTCATAGCCTCCCTTGCTTGCATCACCGATCCAAGATAAAGCGCAAGGTCTAAGCTCAGGCTACGAACGGATCCGTCGGATTGGCAATCAGAAGTGCCGACAGGCATGATTGCAACATACCTCCTCGTACACGGTAGAGCCACATCTCGACACACCGCCGGAGCAGATGACGAATCAATAGCGACAAACTCTCAAGAAGCAAAATTTTTCTTCTGTTTGTTGGGTCTGAATGCCTCTGGCAAATTACGAAAAGTCGGAGTGAATGAGATAACTGCTGCGGCTTATTTGCTACGATGATATGTGAGAATTGCACGAAGTACTACTCGCATACTGCGGCTGCTATAAGTCTGGTGGTGGCTTGCTTTTTTGGAATGACGCGAGTATTCTCCTATGCCAGGCTCTCATTCGAGAGTAACTCGCACCTCCTCGAGATAACTGCTGCACCAAGCGGGAAAAAAAAGGAGAGGAACACGGCTGGCTGTTGTTCATGAAACATGAGTCAAGGGCTCTTGACCGATTTCTCAATCTTCGACTGGTCCACAGGAAATGTCACTGGCTGAAAGTGCTCGGAAACCCGGAAAATGATGTTGGTGTCACCGCTGAGTTGTCCCTTGAGCTGACTTGGAGGGAAGGTAAGCCGATATATCTTCGAGGGGTCCCCTGGTAGGTTGCGAGGGAGGATGGCGCAATCGGGCAGGGCAGCCAGGAGCTTGCCCTTGCAGTCCAATCGGCGACGGGGAAGAGGCTCGAAACGGAGAGAAAAAATTTCGTGATCTTCCGTATGTTTCAAAACGGATCAATGGTGTTTTGTCTCAACGGAGGATCTGATTCTTTGGAATATGTTGAGGCCGTCGCTAAGCAGGTATTTGATATGAAATTGCAAATGTTTGGCATGTTAGTTCTCTTGACTTCTTGGGCACACACATTCGGGCTGGCCACCCTGTTTATGCGATGCCAAATATGATCTGTCGAAAATAAGAGCTGGTGGCTTTCGTCGCTTTTCATATCTATGGGATTGCTTCGTATTATGACCATCGAAGATAGCCTCTATCTATAAGTAGTTTAAAAGGTCGATTGTGCCTGGTGCGTAGTGGGCCAGATAAGAAGACAAAGCTAAAGATAACAAGACTCGACATTATCGCCGAATGGACGTCCCCGATTTCATCACTTATGAGCAATTTAATTCCCCGGGGACCATAAGAAGCCCGATGTCTTGCCACTAGCGAGGTTTACATAAGGCTTTAAAGCATAAACTTGTGAAGTTTCTTGGACGCCAAGCAAAGCCTTCTCCACTCATTGGTTCGCTTGACAGCCGCATACCCCAGCTTTTTATCAGCCTGGCAGTTGATACCACTTGCGGCGCGGTGAGGCTCGTGACCGAAAAGGAAATAACGCCATTTTCGTTCAAAAGCACCCAAAAAGCTGAGGATATTGCTACTTGGCTGCGCGATGACTCCTCTCCACTCGAGACGACACAGCGTTACGTCTGAGGTGCCCATTCCCGACAACAAGGCACCACCACCCCAGCCTTTGATCATTCCGTGCACTTCTATTGAGGCAATATCATAACTCCGTTGCGACCTCTAGTGCAATCCTTGGGCCCCTTTTAATTCCCAAAGTGCCAAACGCTTCCGAGCTAGTGGTGGCCGGGAAAGTCTTTTTTCTTTTTTTCTTTTTTGCCCTTGTGCCTCAGCCGTTTTGGAGATCAACCGACCGTCTCGGATCGCCGTGGCATCCGCCCGCCCCTAACAAGTCGAAGTAATATACACCCTTCCGGAGGATTGCGTGCTTTGCTGCCCGGCTTTGCTCAACCCCTCTGTGTACCTCGACGACAGATCAGCCCGCCCCCGTAAGATTTAACACAAACGGTACGAGACGGGTACTGCCCCTTCCCGCCGGGGCCTCTCTCTTTGTCCTTCCTCCCAATTCCTAGCACGCCATTGTTATCAAGTTCGCTGGATCAGAAGTGTGTCTCTTTCCGCCAGTGTCTTTCAAATGATTGACCTGGCCACACGGCGAATGGCAACATAGCCCCTCCGGGTTGCGAGAATCTGGCGTGAACAATAACCTTTCTTTGGCATTCGACGACGCCATAGGGCTGGATTACCAATTCGTTCCCCTTTCCCCCTTGCGTGTGTGTCGTTGTCTTTTCTTCTTTCCCTTTTATCTGCTTTCTTCTGGAAGCCCCGTGGCTCATTTTCCCGAAGAGCCTCGTCATCATGGTTTCCCATCAAAACCAGACGTTTGGGACAACGTCTTCTTCCTCCACCTCACATCCACCCTCTTTGTCCAATATGCCCGCCGCCATTATCGATCAACCCTCACGAGACAACTGTGACCGTCGGAGATCCCAACATTCGTCTGCCTTACGACTGCCTACCGTTGCGCCAGAGCTGGTTGGCAAAGCAGTAACCCCGTTCTTAAGGGACCACATTCCCGGACTATACTCTCCCTTCGGAAAATCACAGCAGCAGCAGGAGGGGCAGCAACTGCATAATCACCATCACCATCACCATCATAGTCATAGTCATAGTCATCAACAAGATCAGCAAACATCATCGATGGAACTGCTCGCCGAGAAACAACCTTCCAATACGAAATACTGCTACAGACACCGGCCCGATGCGAAATGTCGAAGAGTGGCAGACGAGACAAAGATGGCGATGATTCAGAGGGTAAGTTAAGAGTTGATTTTCTCCGGGTGCCGTTCTCTGTTAGCCCTTTATGTATGCCATAATACATGTACCAGGGTGGAGTGACCCCCACGTTAACAAACTCCGATGTATATAGGAACTCGACACACTTCCCTCCAGTGATCGAGAAGCCATTTCAAACTTTTGGTCTCTCTTTTCCGCATCGCCTGCTAAGCATCGAAACCTGATGCTGCAAGGAATCATCACACAATGTTGCTTCCCGCAACTCTCCACCGTCGCACGTGAGGTCCACGAACAACTCAAGATCGATTTCCTAACAGCGCTGCCGCCCGAAATTTCCTTCAAGATCCTCTGCTACCTCGACACGGCCTCACTATGTAAGGCTGCACAGGTCAGTCGACGCTGGCGTGCGTTGGCTGACGACGATGTGGTATGGCACCGGATGTGCAAACAACATATTGATAGGAAGTGCACGGCATGCGGTTGGGGTTTGCCGCTGCTTGAGCGCAAGCGACTGCGGGACTGGACGAGGCAACGACAGCTGGCCAACAGCATCCGCGCGACCCGAGAGGCCGACGGTGCCGACAGCGAAGATGCCCGGCCCGCAAAGAGACAGCGCCGTGACAGTTCCTCGGACGGACAACAGTCTGTCGAGGTTGTTGAGAAGCAACCCAAGTTCCGCCCCTTCAAGGATGTATACCGCGACCGCTTCAAGATTGGATGGAACTGGAAGTACGGGCGATGCGCGATCAAGACATTTAAGGGGCACACTAACGGTATTCTCTGTCTGCAATTCGACGATAACGTTCTTGCGACCGGCTCGTACGACTCGACCATCAAGATTTGGAACATCGAAACCGGCAAGGAAGTCCGGACGCTGACCGGCCACACTGGTGCCGTACGCACGCTGCAGTTTGACGACAACAAACTCATCAGTGGCAGCTTCGATAACACCATCAAGATTTGGAACTGGCAGACGGGCGAGTGCGTCAATACGCTCCAGGGCCACACGTCAGGAGTCATCTCGGTCCACTTTGAGGACAAGTATCTCGCGTCGGGCTCCATAGATAGGAGTGTCAAGGTCTTCAATTTCGAGACGCGTCAAACTTGGTGCTTCCGGGGCCATGAAGACTGGGTCAATGAAGTGCGCATGGACTTGCCATCCCGCACAGTGTTCTCCGCCTCGGACGACTGCACCATCAAGATGTGGGATATGGACTCGAAGCAGTGCATTAGGACATACACCGGCCACCTCGGCCAGGTGCAGCAACTAGTCCTCCTCCCCGATGACTTCGAGCCGGACGAGGATACCGACACGATGGACAACGTCTCCGTCACTAGCGGCCGTGGGGGAACACCGTCCGGGTCCCAGCGCCATGGCTATCATGGCCATGACCACTCCCACCGTGATCCGACTCCGCACCAGGAAGATCGTGCTGCTTTCGGTCCTCTCTTCGAATACGATTCTCAGCGACCGCTTCCCCCGCGATACATGCTCACGGCCGGCCATGATAACAACATCCGCCTCTGGGAAATCGCCACGGGCAGGTGCATCAGGACCATGTTCGGCCACCTCGAGGGAATCTGGGGTCTCGCGGGAGATACCCTGCGTTTCGTCTCTGGCGCCAACGATTCGAGCATCAAGGTGTGGGACGCCCGCTCCGGAAAATGTGAGAGGACGTTCACTGGGCATGCTGGTCCGGTCACATGTGTGGGGCTGAGCGATAGCCGGATGGCGAGCGCGAGTGAGGACGGTGAGGTGCGAATCTACATCTTTGAAGGAAACGGCAACAACCTGGAGGAATACGGCACCCCGGCCTAGAATGTCTGCCTTCAAGACATCGGTCTCTTGGCGGATCGGGCCTTGCTGCCCCTATTTCAACCCATTTTACACGCGATTTCTATCTATGTTCTTTCCTAGCGCGGCGTCTTTTCCTTTCTTCGGCGCTTGGAGTTCTCTTGCTGTTACAGACCGTGTTAGACGCCTTCAACGGCTGGCTAGTTTCTATTTCAGGGTATTCGGAGTCTGGGATACCCCTATTTATCTCTTTGATTTTCCTATTCCCCCTTGTTCGATAGCGTCATATTGATGGTCGGTTACTTTTGCAAACAAAACTAGGAAGGAGTTTTTTGACGAAAAAAACAAACCAATTTAGGAAGGAAAACGGGCGTCTTATTAAGAACGGATTATCGACCAGTATTATTTCTTTGGCTTGGGATAATGGAGGAGTCTTATTGGGATTGATGGCGATGATTTCTTATGATTTGAAGCTTCGGGTTTATTAACTAGTCCGAAAGCATAATGCCATATCTGCTTAAACCATGAAGATGATGAGACTAGAGATGGATTTGTGCTTGTTGCCTTTGTGAATAATACTTCGTCGCCAATGTACTTCTGAGACATAGACATGAGACCTCAGACAATCCGCCGAACCCTAAGCCGCGCCCATCAATGTCGCCATCGTCCTTGGCAGGACGGAGATGGACGTGAACAATACGGCTTTACAGCTGGCAAGTTATCATTACCAGCTGGAGGTCCTGAGATTGATGGCTGTCATTGGTGCGGGTTCTCAAATCGTGTTTTCTTTCTCTCTTTTGCCAATGCCTCGGCAAACCCCCGGCAAACCCCCCGCCGATAATCCGTCGGAACCTCGCCGAGTGCAGCTCAAGGAGCTCCGAGCTCTTTCCAAGACATTTTCTCGGGAACGAGCTCTCTCTCAAAAAAAAAAGTCAGGGCAAAATTGCCCCGCAGGCCACTCCGCTTCCAATAATTGCAACCTGCATCCTAAACTTACAAAGTACGTACCGATCTGGTGCCAATTGTTGATTTCTGACTTTCATTTTGTTTTTGTTTTCCAATCAGCAGCTCTTGATTATCTAAGAAACTCACGCCTTCATCTTTTCGCCTCCCCCCACCCCGCAAAATCACAAGCTCGGCTCGTGGTCGGTAAGCCGAGGGGTAGATCCAAAACGGCGAATGAACTCTCGTGGGTCGCGGTTTTCTCCCACCACGAGACTTGGATACTCGAGGTACCCAGTTATTCGTTAGCTGGGCTTTTATCGATAGCCGAGCCACGTCATAATCACGGGCATTTCATAGTCTTCGGCAAAGGAGAGGGAAAGATGAGAGAGAAAGATAATTTGCAGGAAGTTTTGGCAGAGAGATGCAAGCAAGCTTTCACAAGGGGGGGCGTGTGTGGAAGAGGGAAATGTAGAGTGGGATTACTGGATAGGGTACAATACCCTTGGATATGTCAAATGGCTTCATGAGGGGAGTGTGACTCTTTTTTTCCACAAGACCTCTAGGCGTTCGGATTCCGAGCGGAGAAGCAGTTGGGGGAAAAGTTGGAGAAAACGATCGTTCGGCTTGTTTAATAGCGAGGTATTCTGCTACATTACCTCGCTCTAGGTCTACACTAACCAGTATGGATCTGCTTCTTTCGTGGGGATGGACCCTTGTGGGACACACTCCGTAC
>Ga0164243_10003232_pt1 | contig 26222 bp, 28 predicted proteins | sample OricompcompostOP_FD_108781 | JGI IMG/M metagenome (GOLD analysis project Ga0164243, IMG submission 108781) | Organic Plus compost microbial communities from Emeryville, California, USA - Original compost - Organic plus compost (OP) | ecosystem: Engineered > Solid waste > Mixed feedstock >...
GAAACCGTGGCGCTGACCGCCGGCGGCCACACCATCGGCAAATGCCACGGCAACGGCAATCCCGAGGACCTGAGCCCGGACCCCGAGGCGGCCGGCCCCGAATTCCAGGGCCTGGGCTGGATGAACACCAAGGGCCGCGGCATCGGGCGCAATACCGTGGTTTCCGGCCTGGAAGGCGCCTGGACCAGCAATCCGACGCAATGGGACAACGGGTTTTTCGAGATGCTGTTCAAGCATGAATGGACCCTGACCCATAGCCCGGCGGGGGCCTCGCAATGGGTGCCGATCGACATTTCCGAAGAGGACAAGCCCGCCGATGTCGAGGATCCGACGACCCGCGTCATGCCGATGATGACCGATGCCGACATGGCGCTGAAGGTCGATCCGATCTATCGCGAGATCTCGCTGCGGCTGATGAACGACCAGCAGGCGTTCAGCGATGCCTTTGCCCGCGCCTGGTTCAAGCTGACCCATCGCGACATGGGTCCCAAATCGCGCTATCTGGGCCCGGACGTCCCGTCCGAGGATCTGATCTGGCAGGACCCGGTGCCGCAGGGGCCGGTCAGCTACGACATCGGCGCGCTCAAGCGCCGGATCGCGGAATCGGGCCTGAGCATCGCCGAAATGGTCTCGACCGCCTGGGACAGTGCCCGCACCTTCCGCGGCTCGGACAATCGCGGCGGCGCCAATGGCGCGCGCATCCGCCTGGCCCCGCAAAGGGACTGGGAAGGCAATGAGCCCGAGCGGCTGGCCCGCGTCCTGTCGGTGCTGGAGCCGCTGGCGGCCGAATATGGCGCCAGCGTCGCCGATACCATCGTCCTGGCCGGCAATCTGGGCGTGGAGATGGCGGCCAAGGCCGCCGGCTTCGACATCGACGTGCCCTTCGCCCCCGGCCGCGGCGATGCCACGGACGAGATGACCGATGCCGAAAGCTTCGCGGTGCTGGAGCCGATCCACGACGGCTATCGCAACTGGCTGAAAAAGGACTATGTGGTCGCCCCCGAGGAACTGATGCTGGACCGCACCCAGCTGATGGGCCTGACCGCGCCGGAAATGGTGGTGCTGGTCGGCGGCATGCGGGCCATGGGCACCAATCACGGCGGCAGCAAGCATGGCGTCCTGACCGAACGCGAAGGCGCGCTGACGACGGATTTCTTCGTCAACCTGACCGACATGGCCAATACCTGGGCGCCGGCCGGGGATCATTACCAGATCCGCGACCGCAGGACCGGGGCGGTGAAATGGACCGCGACCCGGCTGGACCTGGTCTTCGGCTCGAACTCGATCCTGCGCGCCTATGCCGAGGTCTATGCCCAGGACGACAATGGCGGGAAATTCGTCAAGGATTTCGTCGCCGCCTGGGTCAAGGTGATGAACGCCGACCGCTTCGACCTGCGCGCCTGAGCGCGGGCACGGGTCCGGGGGCGGGAAGCGCGATCCCCGCCCCCGGACCCAGGGCAGCAAGGATCACGACCCGGGGGGCCGGCCCCGGGTTTCTTCGTTCCTGACTGCGCCCCCGCGCCCGCCCGGTCCGGTCCCCGTGGAGCCGGAGATCATCCGGGCGCGGCGGTCTTTCGCGGCCGGGCTCTCATCCGCGATCTCGGCGCTGCAGGAAAGCTTGCGGTGGGTATTTGCAGAACGAAGAAGATGCGGGTTGGGCGCTTGGCCGGCCGGCCGCTTGCGCCTGTCATGCGAATTGCGGCAGGGCCAGGGCGCGGCCTGCGCTTACAGAAAGCTTTGCGGGTCGATGTCCACCGCCAGCCGCAGGTTTGCGGGCGGTTTCGGCGCCAGGGCCAGCCATTGCGCGATGGCGCCCTGCACCGGCGCCTGGCGCGGGGCGCGGACCAGCATCCGCACCCGATAACGCGCGCGGATGCGGGCGATGGGCGCGGGCGCCGGGCCGAACAGTTCGGCGCCGATGGCGCGCAGCGGCTCGGCGCGGCGGGCCATTTCGCGGGCGTAATCCTCGACCACCGGCTGGTCGGGATGCGACAGGATGATCCCCGCCAGCCGGCCAAAGGGCGGCATGCCCGCCGCCTGCCGCGCCGCCGCCTCGGCATCCCAGAACGCCTCGTCCTCGCCCGACAGGATGGCGCGGATCACCGGGTGGTCGGGCTGGTAGGTCTGCAACAGCGCCAGTCCCCGCGCCTCGCCGCCCTCGCGCCCCGCGCGGCCGGCGACCTGGCGCATCAGTTGGAAGCTGCGCTCGGCCGCGCGCAGGTCGGCGCCTTGCAGGCCCAGATCGGCGTCGATCACGCCGACCAGCGTCAGGCGCGGGAAGTTGTGGCCCTTGGCGACGATCTGCGTGCCGATGACGATGTCGGTTTCGCCCGCGCCGATCTGGGCGATCGCCTCTTTCAAGGCCCGCGCCGAATGGAACAGGTCCGAGGACAGCACCGTGGCCTTCGCCTCGGGGAAACGCTCGGCGACTTCCTCGGCCAGCCGTTCCACCCCCGGCCCGATGGCGGTCATCTTGCCCTCGACGCCACAGGCGGGGCAGGCAGTCGGGATCGGCCTGGTCGCGCCGCATTGGTGGCAGACCAGGCGGTTCTGGAAGCGATGCTCGACCATGCGGGCGTCGCAATGGTCGCAGCCGATCTGCTGGCCGCAGGCGCGGCAAGCGGTGATCGGCGCATAGCCGCGCCGGTTCAAAAACAGCAGCGACTGCTCGCCGCGTTCCTTGCGGGCGCGGATCTCGGCGGCAAGCCGGGGGCTGATCCAGCGGCCCTTTTCCATCTCTTGCCGGCGCAGGTCGATGGCCGCCATCTCGGGCAGGTCCGCGGTGCCGTAGCGCGCCCGCAGATCCAGCCGGCGGTATTTCCCCGAACCCGCATTCACCCAGCTTTCGACCGAGGGCGTGGCCGAGGCCAGCACCACCTGCGCCGCCTCGACGCTGGCGCGCAGCACCGCCATGTCGCGGGCGCTGTAATAGACCATATCCTCCTGCTTGTAGCTGGAATCGTGTTCTTCATCGACGACGATCAGGCCCAGATCGGCAAAAGGCAGGAACAGCGCCGAACGCGCGCCGACCACCAGCCCGACATGGTTCTGCGCCGCCATGGTCCACAGCCGCCGCCGTTCCGTGCGGGTGATGCCCGAATGCCATTCGCCGGGCCGGGCGCCGAAACGCGCCTCGACCCGGTCCAGGAACTCGGCCGACAGCGCGATCTCGGGCAGCAGCACCAGCGCCTGCCGGCCCTGGCGCAGGCATTCCGCCACGGCTTCCAGATAGACCTCGGTCTTACCCGACCCAGTGACGCCGCGCAAAAGCGTGGTGCCGTAGCCGCGGGACTTCAGCGCATCGCGCAGGGCATCGGCCGCCTGGGCCTGATCCTCGGCCAGCGGCTTGCCCGGCAGCGCGGGGTCCAGCCGCGGATAGGGGGTGTCGCGCGGCGCCAGCACCTCGGCCAGGGTGCCGGCCTTGACCAGGCCCTGCACCACCGACGGGCTGACCCCGGCCAGTTGCGCCAACTCGCCCGGCGCGAAGCCGGCGCCGCCGTGATCCTCGATCACCCGCAAGACCGCGGCGCGGGCATCGGTCATGCGCGCCGGCGGCGGTCCCGCGCGATGGATGATGCGCCGGGCCGAGGGCGGCTGGTCCAGGTCCGGCGCCCGCGTCGCCATGCGAAGCAGCGACGGCAGCGGCGTCAGCGTGTATTCGCCCATGCGGGCCAGGAATTCGATCATCCCCGGCGCCAGCGGCGGCGCATCGACCAGCCGCGCCACCGGCCGCAGCCGCGCCGCGTCGAAATCGCCGATCCCCGGCCCCCAGACCGCGCCCATCACCCGGCGCGGACCCAGCGGCACCACCACCAGCTGGCCCAGCCGCACGCCGCCCTCGGGCGCAAGATAGTCCAGGATGCCGACCACCTCTTGCGTCAGCACCGCGATGCGGGCGCCATGGGGATAGAAAAGCGGCGGCGACATCAGACCGGCAAAGCTGCCCAGCCGATCAGCAGCAACAGCGGCCAATTGCCGGCCAGCAGCGGGCCGGCGACCAGAAACGGCAGCATCTCGATGAAATCGGGCTGAAAGGCTTCCACGGCATTCCTCTTGCAACGGCGGCGGATGAACCTGCCCCCCGGGGGACCCGCAACTAGTGCCATGCCCGCCCCCCGCCCCGCAAGGCGGGCCGGCATGGCGCTCGGCCAGCCGGGCTGGCGGCCCGGCAAGTCGGGCATCGAACCGCCCGCCCGCACTTCACCCGCCGGCTGTTATGCGCTAAACCCGCGACAAAACCTCAGCAAGGGCTCCCTGCCATGAAATTCTTTGTCGATACCGCCGATGTCGCCGCCATCCGCGAACTGAACGATCTGGGCATGGTGGACGGCGTCACCACCAACCCGTCGCTGATCCTGAAATCGGGCCGCGACATCCTGGAAGTCACCAGGGAAATCTGCGATCTGGTCGAAGGCCCGGTCAGCGCCGAGGTCGTCGCCGCCAAGGCCGAGGACATGATCCGCGAGGGCGAGCACCTGGCCAAGATCGCCCCGAACATCACCGTCAAGGTGCCGCTGACCTGGGACGGGCTGAAAGCCTGCAAGGCGCTGTCGTCCCAGGGCCACAAGGTCAACGTGACGCTGTGCTTTTCGGCCGCGCAGGCGATCCTGGCCGCCAAGGCCGGCGCCACCTTCATCAGCCCCTTCATCGGCCGGCTGGACGACATCAATTTCGACGGCATGGAGCTGATCGCCCAGATCCGCGAGATCTATGACAATTACGACTTCCAGACCGAAATCCTGGCCGCCTCGATCCGCTCGGTGAACCATATCACCGACGCCGCCCGCATCGGCGCCGACGTGATCACCGCACCGCCCGCGGTCATCAAGGCGATGGCAAACCACGTCCTGACCGACAAGGGGCTGGACCAGTTCACCGCCGACTGGGCCAAGACCGGGCAGAAGATCGTCTGATGACCCAGGAGCCGGCGGCCGAACTGACCGACGAGATCCGCGCCCGGCTGCTGGCGCGGCCCGAGCTGATCCTCTCTGACCGCGACCTGATGCGCGCGCTGATCGGCGCGCGCGAGGCCGAGGCGGGCGAAAACGTCATCGACATCCGCGGCCGCGCCATGCAGGCGCTGGAGGCGCGGCTGGACCGGCTGGAGGCGGCGCATGAATCGGTGATCTCGGCCGCCTATGACAACCAGTCGGGGATGAACACCATCCACCGCGCCGTGTTGTCGCTGCTGGAGCCGATGGATTTCGAGGAATTCCTGGACAACCTGGACATGGCGGTGGCGCCGATCCTGCGGGTGGAAACCCTGCGGCTGGTGATGGAATCGGGCGGCGGCATCCCCGAGCCGGAAGACGACGGACCCTTGATGATCGCCCCGGCCGGCACGGTGTCGCGGCTGATCTCGGGCGGGCGGCGGATGCCGCGCGGCGACGACATCGTGCTGCGCCGGACCGCGCGCGAAACCCTGCCCTTCCACGGCGAATCGCGCGCGCCGATCCGCTCCGAGGCGCTCTTGCCCATCGACCTCGGCCCCGGCCGCCTGCCGGCGCTGCTGCTGATGGGATCGGCCGATCTCGGGCGCTTCAACCCGGCCCAGGGCACCGACCTGCTGCGCTTTTTCGGCCAGGCCTTCCGGCTGGTGCTGATCTCCTGGCTCAGGAAATGACCGGCGGGGCCGAGCCATTGGCGCTGGCCCCGGCCATGGCCGACAATCTCGCACGCTGGCTCGACAGCGAACGCGCGGCGCGCGGGCGTTCCGAACATACGCTGCGCGCCTATCGGTCGGACCTGCTGGCCTTTCTGGCCTTTCTCGGCGGCTATCACGGCACGCCCGCCCTGCCCGCGACCCTGGCCGGGCTGACCCAGACCGACATGCGCGCCTTTGCCGCCGCCGAACGCGGCCGCGGCCTCTCGGCGCGTTCGCTGGCGCGCCGGCTCTCGGCGACGCGCAGCTTCATCCGCTGGATGGCCGACCGCCACGGCTTCGACGCCTCCAGGGCACTGGCCTCGCGCAGCCCGAAATACACCCGCTCGCTGCCCCGGCCGCTGGCGCCGGAACAGGCAGGGGCGGTGCTGGACATCGCCGCCAGCACCCATCCCGAAGCCTGGATCGCCGCCCGCGACGCGGCGGTGCTGACCCTGCTCTGGGGCTGCGGGCTGCGCATCTCCGAGGCGCTGGGGCTCGACGGCGCCGACTGGCCGCTGCGCGAGGCGCTGACCATCCGCGGCAAGGGCGGGCGCGAAAGACAGGTGCCGGTCCTGCCCGTCGCATATGACGCGATTGCCGCCTATCTGCGCCTGTGCCCCTATCCGCTGGAGGCCCGCGCGCCGCTGTTTCGCGGCGCCCGGGGCGGCCGGCTCAGCCCGACGCTGATCTCGGGCGTCATGCGCCAGGCCCGGCAGGTGCTGGGCCTGCCGCCGACCGCGACACCCCATGCGCTGCGCCATTCCTTCGCCACGCATCTGCTGGCGGCGGGGGGCGACCTGCGCACAATCCAGGAATTACTGGGCCATGCCAGCCTGTCCACCACCCAGGTCTATACCGGCGTCGACGACGCCCATCTGCTGGCCGTCTATCGCGCCGCCCATCCGCGCAGTTGACGCGCGCCCATCGCCGGCCCCGCGCCGCCCCCTCCCCGGCGCCGGTTCAACGGCACCGATCCCGGCCGCCCCAGGCCCGCGGACCGGAGCGGCCCCGGCCTTCCTTCCCCGCATTCCCCCATGGTCCTGCATCCGCCCCTCCGGCGGCGGCTTTACATTTCTCGCGCCGCAGCCCAAAGGGGCGCCATGCTCGACCTGTCCCTCGATCTCTTGCTCCTGCTCGTCGGCGCCGCATTCGCGGCCGGCTTCATCGACGCCATCGCCGGCGGCGGCGGGCTGATCACCGTGCCGGTGCTGCTGCTGGCCGGGCTGCCGCCCGCGCAGGCGCTGGCCACCAACAAGGTCCAGGGCGTCTTCGGCGCTGCCACGGCGGCGATCTCCTATGCCCGGCACGGGCTGGTGGACCTGCGCCAACAGACAGGAGCCGCCGCGGCCGCCTTCGCGGCCGGGCTGTGCGGCGCCCTGCTGGTAACCTGGCTTCCCACGCAGCTGCTCCGCCACGGCCTGCCGGTCCTGCTGGTCGGCGTCGCCGTCTTCTTTGCCCTCAAGCCGGGGCTGGACGACACCGATCGCACGCGCCGCCTGGCCCCTTCCGTCTTCACCGCGACCATCGTGCCCGTCATCGGCTTTTACGACGGGCTGGTCGGGCCGGGGACGGGATCGTTCTTCATGCTGGGCTTCGTCATGCTGGCGGGTTATGGCGTTCTCAAGGCGACCGCGCATACGAAACTGCTGAATTTCGCCTCGAACCTGGGCGGGTTGATCGCCTTTGCCGTGGCGGGCAAGCCGCTCTGGCTGCTTGGCGGCGCCATGGCCGTGGCGCAGATCGGCGGCGCCATGCTGGGCGCGAAACTCGCAATGCGGATCGGGGCGCGGGTGATCAAGCCGCTCCTGGTCGCAACCTCGTCGGTGCTGGCATTGCGGCTGATCTGGCAATCCCTCCAGGGATGACCCGCCGCGGGAATGAAAGACCTTGCCAAGATGGGGGCTTTGCGCCCCCACGTCCGCCGGGCAGGCCCGGCGGCCTTCCCCCGCAGGATATTTGTCCACGAAAGAACCGGATGCCGACCGGGCCCGCGCTGCGCATTCTTCCGTGTCGAAATATCCTGGGGGAGCGCGGAACGCGCGGGGGCAAAGCCCCCATCCGCACCCTTGCGGGCAAGGCCGGGCGTCCCATCCCGGCCGATCCCGTCAGCCTGGAAAGCCCTCGGCGCGGCGCGATTCGCCCGTCGCCAGCCCGCGCCAATTCAGCAAGGGGTCGGCAAGGTATTTCCGCACGACCGGGTCGCCCTGTTCCAGCAGGCCCAGATGCAGCATCAATGCCGTGATCGCCGCCTCGGCCCCGCGGGTGCCGCCATCTGCGATCTTCAGCGCGATGCCCAGGCCCCTTTCGGGCAGGGTGCCGACGAAAACCGCCTCGGCCCCGGTCTTGACGACGGCGCGGCCCTTCATGGCGCGCATGAGCTCCGTGCAGGCCCGCCCCTCGCCCGCGACCAGTTCCGGATGGGTCCGCATCGCCTCGACCAGCCGCCGTTGCGCCTGGCCGCACCGGCCGGGCCCCAGCCGCGCGAAAGAGGCCATGGCATGGGCCAGTCCCTCGACGGTGCAGGCGAAATTCGGCGCCGAGCAGCCGTCGATGCCCAGCCGGCGGCGGTCTCGCCGGTCACTTCCTCGAAGGCGCGGCGCACGGCGCGCTGCACGGGATGACCGATCTCGACATAGTCCGGTCCCGCGTTCATGTGCCGGTTCAGCGTCAGGAAACCCGCATGCTTGCCCGAGCAGTTGTTGTGGACCTGGCAGGGGCTTTGGTTCGAGCAGATCAGCCGCTTGCGCTCGGCGGAATCGCCCGGCAGATGCGCACCGCAACGCAGGTCGCCGTCATCGAGCCTCAGGCCGGACAACCAGGCCGCGACCCGCTCCGTATGGATGCGCCCGCCGCCATGGCTGGCGCAGGCCAGCGCCAGATGCTCGCTTCCCAGCCCCGCCGCATCGGCGGCGCCGCTTTCGACCAGCGGCAGCGCCTGGATCATCTTGCAGGACGAACGGGGACAGATCACCGCCCGGATCGCCCCATGCCTCGACGATGCCGCCTGCATCCGCGATCACCGCATGGCCCAGATGCGTGCTTTCGCATATTCCGCCCCGCCACAATTCCACCAGCCTGGCTGCAGTCATGGCTGCCTTTCCTCTGACAATCGCGCGATTTTCCGCGAACGGGGGTTTTTCATAGCTTCCTTTTCGCATTATCTTGCCGCCAGATGGTTGAAAACACCACCGTCATCGGCAACAAGCCGGAACAAACCGGACCATGGCAGGAGGCCAGAGCATGTTGAAATTCGCGCCGCGCGCCGCAGCGGCAGCCGCCGCAATTGCGATCGCCGCGTCTTCGCCGGTCCTGGCCCAGGACTCGACGAACGTAATCGGGACCGAGGGCGACTGGACCGTTTTCTCGGCGAACAGTCCCAAGGAATGCTGGGCCGTGTCGGCCCCGAAATCCACCCAGAACCTGGACGCCAACGGCAAGCCCAAGGAAGTGACGCGTGGGGACATCCGGCTTTACGTCGCCTATCGCCCCGGCCAGTCGGGGGAGGTCTCCTTCTCGGGCGGCTATCCCTTTGCACCGGATTCGGCGGTCGAGGTGAATGTCGGGGGACAGATCTTCAAGCTCTTCACCGAGGGCGAAAGCGCCTGGACCGGCTCTCCGGCCGATGACGGCAAGCTGGTCTCGGCCCTGCGTGCCGGCGCCACGGCGGTGGTGACCGGACGGTCGGCGCGGGGCACGATCACCAAGGACACCTTCAGCCTTTCGGGCATCACCGCCGCGACGAACCAGGCGCAAGCGGCCTGCAAATAAGCCGCATCCGCCGGAAACGACGGGAACAGGGGCCGGTGCCCCTGTTTTCTTTTGGGCCGTCCTGCCCTATATAGGCCCATTGCCCCTCTCTCGCCGCCCGGACCCGCAGCCATGAACGCCCCGACCCCAGTCGCGACCGCCGCCCCGATCACCCAGGACCTGCTGACCATCCCGCGCAGGCTGCCGCAGGCGGCGCGCATCAACCTCGTCGGCCTGACCCGCGAACAGCTGCACGCGGCCCTGATCGAGGCCGGGACGCCGGAACGGCAGGCCAGGATGCGCCTGGGCCAGATCTGGCAATGGATCTATCACTGGGGCGTGCGCGATTTCGCGCAGATGACCAATCTGGCCAAGGATTACCGCGCCCTCCTGGCCGGGAAGTTCGATATCGCGCTGCCCGAGATCGTCACCCGCCAGGTCAGCGCCGACGGCACCCGCAAATACCTGCTGCGCATCAATGGCGGACATGAGGTCGAAACCGTCTACATCCCCGAGGACAACCGCGGCACGCTTTGCATCTCCAGCCAGGTGGGCTGCACGCTGACCTGTTCCTTCTGCCATACCGGCACGCAAAAGCTGGTGCGCAACCTGACCGCGGCCGAGATCGTGGGCCAGGTCATGGTTGCCCGCGACGACCTGGGCGAATGGCCGAAACCCGGCGAACCCAAGGACGAAACGCGGCTGGTCTCGAACGTGGTGCTGATGGGCATGGGCGAGCCGCTTTACAATTTCGACAATGTCCGCGACGCGATGAAGGTGGTGATGGATGGCGAAGGCATCAGCCTGTCGCGCCGCCGCATCACGCTGTCGACCAGCGGCATCGTCCCGGAAATCGCCAAGACCGCCGAGGAGATCGGCTGTCTGCTGGCCGTAAGCTTCCACGCCACCACGGACGAGATCCGCGACCGGCTGGTGCCGGTGAACCGCAAATGGAATATCGAGACGCTGCTGAACGCACTGCGCGACTATCCGCGCCTGTCGAATTCGGAACGCATCACCTTTGAATACGTGATGCTGGACGGGGTGAACGACAGCGACGAAGATGCGCGCCGTCTGGTCCGGCTGATCCGTGGCATCCCGGCCAAGGTGAACCTGATCCCCTTCAACGAATGGCCCGGCTCGCCCTATCGCCGCTCGAGCTGGGAGCGGATCGAGGCTTTCGCCGACATCGTCCACAAGGCCGGCTATGCCTCGCCGATCCGCACGCCCAGGGGCGAGGATATCATGGCAGCCTGCGGCCAGTTGAAATCCGCCACCGAGCGCGGCCGCAAGACCGCCGCGCAGATCGCGGCCGAGACCCGCGCCTGAAGGCGTCATGCCTTGCGCCTGCGGCTCTGCCGCATGGGTATTTATGGAACGAAGAAGCCCGAAGCCGGGCCAGGGACTTCTTCGTTCCATAAATACCCATGCAACAGCACTGGGGGGCGGGACGGGGCGGGGTGCCTTCACGAATCCGGCAAGACCCGTGGCGACCTTGCCCCGCGCGCCTCGCAGTCGTAGAAGCGTCGCGACCCGCGAAAGAGGTGCCGCATGACCCGTCCGAAACCCGTCGTCCTTTGCATCCTCGATGGCTGGGGCATTTCCGCCCGGCCCGAGCAAAGCGCGCCGGACCAGGCCGCGACGCCGAATTTCGACCGGCTCATGCGCGACTGCCCGCATGGGACGCTGGTGACCTTTGGCCCGGATGTCGGCCTGCCCAAGGGGCAGATGGGCAATTCCGAGGTCGGGCATACCAATATCGGCGCCGGCCGCGTCGTGGCCATGGACCTGGGCCAGATCGACCTGGCGATCGAGGAGGGCAGTTTCTACGAGAATGCCGCGCTGGGTGAGTTCATCCGCAAGCTCAGGTCCAGCGGCGGCACCGCGCATCTGATGGGCCTGATCTCGGATGGCGGCGTGCATGGCCATATCCGCCATGTCGTCGCCGCCGCCCGCGCGGTGGCGGACAAGGGCGTGCCGGTGGTGGTCCATGCCGTCACCGACGGCCGCGACGTGCCGCCGCAATCGGCCGCGGGTTTCGTCACCGAGCTTCAGCGCGCCCTGCCCGAGGGCGCCCGCATCGGCACCGTCGTCGGCCGTTACCATGCCATGGACCGCGACAATCGCTGGGAGCGCGTCGCCCGTGCCTATGCCGCCATGATCCAGGGCCAGGGGCTGGCGGCGACGGATGCCGGGCAGGCCGTGCAGGACGCCTATGCCCGCGGCGAGACCGATGAATTCATCCAGCCCGCGGTGATCGGGAACTATGCCGGCGCGCGGGATGGCGACGGGTTCTTCTGCCTCAATTTCCGCGCCGACCGGGCGCGCGAGATCCTGGCCGCCATCGGCCAGCCCGGCTTTTCGGCCTTTGACACAGGGCGACGTCCGCAATGGGCGGCGCTGCTGGGCATGGTCGATTATTCGGCCGCACATGACGAATACATGGATGCCGCCTATCCCAAGCGGCAGGTGGTCAATACGCTGGGCGCCTGGGTCGCGGCCAAGGGCCTGCGCCAGTTCCGCCTGGCCGAGACCGAGAAATATCCGCATGTCACCTTTTTCCTGAACGGCGGCAAGGAAAGCCCCGAGCCGGGCGAGGATCGTTTCATGCCGGCCAGCCCCAAGGTCGCGACCTATGACCTGGCGCCCGAGATGGCCGCGCCCGAGGTCAGCGCCAAGCTGGTCGAGGCCATCGAGGCGGGCTACGACCTGATCGTGGTGAACTATGCCAATCCCGACATGGTCGGGCATACCGGCAGCCTGCCCGCCGCCATCCGCGCCTGCGAGGCGGTGGACAAGGGGCTGGGCATGATGCTGGAGGCGCTGGAAAAGGCCGGCGGTGCCGCGGTGGTCATCGCCGACCACGGCAATTGCGAGACCATGATCGACCCCGAGAGCGGCGGGCCGCATACCGCCCATACCACCAATCCGGTCCCGGTCGTCGTCTTTGGCGGACCGGCGGGGGCGAAGCTGCGCAACGGCCGGCTGGCCGATGTGGCGCCCACCGTGCTGGACCTGATGGGGCTGGCGCCGCCGCCCGAGATGACCGGCACTTCGCTGATCGAGCGCGCATGAGACCCAGGCTGCTATTGCCGGTGCTGGTGGGCCTTGCCATCGGCGCGATGGGACCGGCCCGGCCGGCGCTGCCCGCGCAGGGTGATTCGCAGCTGGGCCAGGCCGCGCAGGAGGCGGCCGAGGCCGCCGACATGCTGCGTGCCGCGGTGGGCCAGCTGGACCAGGCGCTGACCGAGGACGACCAGGTCGCCTCGCTGACCCGGATGATCCGCGCCTATGAGGAGGGCCTGGCGGCGCTGCGCGAGGGGCTGCGCCGCGCCGGCATCCGCGAACAGGAGATCCGGGCCGAATTCGACGCCCGCCGCGAGAGGCTGGGCCGGGTGCTGGGGGTGATGACCTCGATGCAGAAATCGCCCGAAACCATGCTGCTGCTGCATCCTGCGGGCCCCGAAGCCTCGGCCCGGGCGGGGATGATCCTGGCCTCGGTCGCGCCGGGACTGGAGGCGGAGGCCCGCGACATGCACCAGAAGCTGGAGGAGATCCGCACGGTGCGGACCATCCAGCTGAGCGCCGCGAACACCCTGGCCCAGGGGCTGGGCCAGGTGCAGGAGGCACGGCGGCTGCTGGCCTCGGCGGTGACCGACCGTTCCAGCCTGCCGGTGCGCTTCGGCGAGGATCCCAAGGAGCTGACGGCGCTGGTGCAATCGGCCGATACGCTGGACGCCTTTGCCTCGGGCATCGTCGGGATGGAGCAGGACGTCGGCCCGCCCATGGCCGATTTCGAGGGCGCGCAGGGCAGTCTGGCGCTGCCGGTGCTGGGCAGGGTGCTGCGCCGCTATGACGAACCCGATGCCGCGGGCGTGCGCCGGCCGGGGATGGTGATTGCCACCGCGCCTGCCGCGCTGGTCACGGTGCCCTGGCCTGCGACGATCCGCTATCGCGGACCGCTGCTTGATTACGGCAATGTGATGATCGTTGAGCCCGCGCGCGGCTATCTGATGGTATTTGCCGGTCTGGCGCAGGTCTTCGGCGAGACGGGCGACGTATTGGCGGCGGGCGAGCCGGTCGGGCTGATGGGCGGGCAGGAACCCCCCGCCCAGGAGTTCGGCGCCGAATTCGTCGCCAATGCCGCGGCCGGAGGCGGTGCTGGACAGACGCAGACACTGTATGTTGAACTTCGCAAGGGCAAGGAAACGCTGGACCCGGCAGAATGGTTCGTGATGAATCCCATTGTCGGAGAGGCCGCGGACGGGACAGGCCGCAACGCAACCGGGCAGGACAGGAACTGAATGAGACATTATCTTCTGGCAGGGGCGATCGGCACGCTTGCGGGCATTACCGTCGCCACCCAATTCGCCGGCCCGCTGGTCGCGCAGGAATCGGGCAGGAATGCCTCGGTCTATGAACAGCTGGACCTGTTCGGCAATGTGTTCGAGCGGGTGCGGGCCGATTACGTCGAGCAGGTGGACGACAAGGAACTGATCGAGGCGGCGATCAACGGCATGCTGACCTCGCTTGATCCGCACAGCTCGTTCCTGTCGGCCAGGGATTACGACGACATGCAGACCCAGACCCGCGGCAGCTTCGGCGGGCTGGGCATCGAGGTCGGCCAGGAGGACGGGCTGGTCAAGGTCATCTCGCCCATCGACGACACGCCTGCCGCCGAGGCCGGCGTAAAGGCCGGCGATTACATCACCCATGTGGACGGCGAATCGCTGATGGGGCTGACGCTGGACGATGCGGTCGAGAAGATGCGCGGGCCGGTCGGCTCGGAAATCAAGATCACCATTCTGCGCGAGGGCGAGAAGGAGCCCTTCGACCTGACCATCACCCGCGACACGATCAAGCTGACCGTGGTCAGGACCCGCATCGAGGGCCATGCGGTGGTGCTGCGCGTCTCGACCTTCAATGACGAGACCTTTTCGACGCTGAAGACCGAGATGGAGAAGGCGATCGAAGAGGCTGGCGGCATCGACAAGGTGACGGGTTTCGTTCTGGACCTGCGCAACAATCCCGGCGGGTTGCTGAACCAGGCCATCGAGGTGTCGGATGCCTTCCTGGACAAGGGCGAGATCGTCTCGACCCGCGGCCGCAAATCCGAGGACAGCGAACGCTGGAACGCCAAGCAGGGCGATCTGGCGCAGGGCAAGCCGATGGTGGTGCTGATCAATGGCGGCTCGGCCTCGGCCTCCGAGATCGTCACCGGCGCGCTTCAGGACCATCGCCGCGCCATCGTCGTCGGCACCAAGAGCTTTGGCAAGGGCTCGGTTCAGACGGTGATGCCGGTGACGGCGGACAGCGCCATCCGCCTGACCACGGCGCGCTATTACACGCCGTCGGGCCGCTCGATCCAGTCGCTGGGCATCCAGCCGGACATCATCGTCGAACAGCCCGAGCCAAAGCCTCAGGACGAGGAGGAGGACGGCCAGCCGCGGACCGAATCGAAGTTCCTGAACTCCGAGGCCGATCTGCGCGGGGCGCTGAACAATGATTCGATCAGCGACGAGGAGCGCGAGCAGATCGAGCAGGAGGCCGAGCAGGTCGAGGCCACCGCCAAGCTGCGCGAAGAGGATTATCAGCTGGCCTATGCGGTCGATATCCTCAAGGGCCTGGCGGCGGTGGACTATCATGCCCAGGCCGTGCCCGAGGCGGCAAAGCCGGCGGTGACCGGCGAGGATGCCACCCAGGGGGCGCAGGCGGAATGAGCGCGCAACTGCTGGGGCCGTCGGGCCTGCCCTATCGGCCCTGCGCCGGGGTGGTGCTGGTCAATCCGGCCGGGCTGGTCTTTGCCGGGCAGCGCATCGACAATCCCGGCCCGGCCTGGCAGATGCCGCAGGGCGGCATCGACGAGGGCGAGACCCCGCGCCAGGCCGCGCTGCGCGAACTGGTCGAGGAGACCGGCGTGACCCCCGACCTGGTCGATATGCTGGCCGAGACGCAGGATTGGGTGACCTATGACCTGCCGCCGGAATTGCTGGGCAAGGTCTGGAAAGGCCGCTATGGCGGGCAGAAGCAGAAATGGTTCGCCATGCGCTTCCTGGGCGAGGATGCAGCGGTGCGCATCGCCACCGACCATCCAGAATTCGACCGCTGGCAATGGATGCGGGCGGCAGAACTGATCGACAGCATCGTGCCCTTCAAGCGCGATGTCTATGCCCGGGTGCTGGGCGAGTTCCGCGACATGCTGGCCTGAAGGGCGCGCGCCGCGCCTTGTGGCACGGGCGGCAGGAGTATTTGGGAAACGGTGAAACGCGCAGGCGGCTTTCGGGGCTGCCCCGTGCCTTAGCTGCGCAGCATGGCCAGCAACCGGGTGTCGGCATAGCCGTCCGGCGTCACGCCGCGCGACCGCTGGAAGGCCCGGATCGCCTCGGCCGACTGGCTGCCGAGCTTGCCGTCCACGCCGCCGGTGTCGAAGCCGCGCGCCATCAGCAGGCGCTGGATTTCCGCCTTTTCGCTGTTCGAAAGCGTGCGGTCGCCGCGCGGCCAGTCGCCCTGGATGCCGGGGCGGCCGGCGATGGCCTCGGCCAGATAGGCCACGGCCAGGGCATAGCTGTCCGAGGCATTGTATTTCAGGATGGCACGGAAGTTGTCGGTGATCAGGAAGGCCGGGCCGCGGGCGCCTGCCGGCGCCAGGATCGAGCCCGAGGGCAGGGTCGCGCCGCTGACCGCGCGGACGCCCATCGCCGCCCATTGGCTGCCCGAATGCTGCACGGATTTGCCGGCCTGGTTGAAGTCGAAGCCGGGGGGCAGGATCACCTCGGTCCCCCAGCCCTGGCCGGGACGCCAGCCGTTCTGGCGCAGGTAGCTGGCGGTCGAGGCCAGCGCGTCGGTCGGGTCGTCCGACCAGATGTCGCGCCGGCCGTCGCCGTTGAAATCGACGGCGTGGCTGAGGAAGGACGAGGGCATGAACTGCGTATGCCCCATGGCCCCGGCCCAACTGCCGACCATATGGGCGCTGTCCACGTCGCCCGACTGGATGATGCGCAGGGCCGCCACCAGTTCGCCGGCGAAGAATTCGCCCCGGCGCCCGTCATAGGCAAGGGTGGCGAGCGCCGGCACGATCCGGGTATTGCCGCGGCCGGCGCCGAAATTCGATTCCATCCCCCAGATGGCCAGCACGATTTCGCGCGGGACGCCATAGCGCGCCTCGATGGCCGAGAGCGTGCCGGCATATTGCGCCGCCTTGGCGCGGCCCGTCGCACCGCGCGGGCCGATGGCGCCGTCGAGATAGTCCCAGATCGGCTTGGTGAATTCGCTTTGCTTGCGGTCCAGCGCCACGATGTCGGGCAGGTAATGCGCATCCGCCATGGCGCCGTCGAAGGTCGCGGGCGAGATGCCGGCGGCCAGCGCCCGCGGGCGGAAGCTTTGCACCCAGTTTCGCAACCCCGCCTCGGACCCCTGGCCGCCGGCGGTGGGCAACCCGCCGAACTGGCCGCCCATGGCGCCCGGGGACTGGTTCAGCGACATGCCGCAGCCGGCCAGCGAGCCGATCAGGATGGCCATGGTCGCGATGCGCGAGATGCGTCTGGTCATTCTGCCTGTCCGTTCCGTGTTCTTGTTCTGCTTGTTCTGCTGGCCGCCAGTCTAGCCCAGCATGGCGCGGCTGGATAGGGGCGGATCAGGCCTGATCGCAAAGCGGCTCCATCTGGGCGACGATCACCGCGTTTTCGGCCAGGGCGCGATCCATCAGCGCGCGTTCCTCGTCCGGGATCTCGTGGCCCTCGGCCAGGCGTTCGTCGATGCTGCCATGGCTGGTGACTTCCAGAGGCGCAAGGCCGGCCTGCTTCAGGATGGCGACGGTCTCGCGCACCGCCTCGTCCTCGGTCACGCCCGAGGCGTAGCAGACCAGCGCCGCGCCGCTGGCGCCCTTGGGCAGGCCGTCATCCGCGGCGCGCCCGACCTGGACCAGAAGCGTATAGACCTGTTGCATGGCTTTCCCTTTGTCGCGATCTGCCGTCATATCGCCCGAAACGGATGGAGGAGACAATGAGCAAGAGCTTGCGCCGGGTGCAATCGGCGCTGGAGGCAGCGGGCTTGGCGGTGCTGATCCGCGAAACCGACGACAGCGCCCGCACCGCCCAGGGCGCCGCGGCGGCGGTGGGCTGCGAAATCGACCAGATCGCCAAGTCGATCATCTTTCGCGGCGAGGAAAGCGGCCATGTCCTGCTGTTCCTGACCGCCGGCGGCAATCGCGTCGATCCGGGCAAGGCGGCCGCGCTGGCGGGGCAAAGGCTGGGCAAGGCCGATGCCGGCCTGATCCGCAGCGAGACCGGCTTTGCCATCGGCGGCGTGGCCCCGGTCGGGCATCTGCGCCCGATCGAGGCCTGGATGGACCCGCGGCTGCTGGAATTCGGGACGGTCTGGGCGGCGGCGGGCACGCCGCGCCATGTCTTTGCCGTCCCGCCCCACGAGCTGTTGCGCGTCACCGGCGCGCGCCAGGCGGATTTCACCGCCTGAAAGGGCCGCGCGAAAGAACCGGGCCCGCCTGCACGCGGTCTTTCGCTATCCCGCGACGGCGCGGTAGAGCCAGATCAGGACCACCGCGCCGATCAGCCCGGCCACGCCCTGCGCCAGCCAGCTGCCCGCCTGCGCATTCAGCCCGAACAGGCCCAGCAGCGCATTGCCAACCACGGCGCCGACGATGCCCAGGACGATGTTGAGAAAGATCCCGGTATCGGCCTTCATGATATTGCTGGCGATCCAGCCCGCCAAGCCGCCGACGATGATCGCGGCCAGCCAACCCAAACCCTGCATGTGAAACCTCCGATTGCAAGACGACATGCGGGATGAACGCAGAAGGGCCGCTTGGGTTCACGGCCGCATCGCGCCCCGAAAGGGGTGATGCGGCCATGCCACGGTTCAATCGCGCAAAAGCTCGTTGATCGAGGTCTTGGAGCGGGTCTGCGCATCCACCCGCTTGACGATCACCGCGCAGTAAAGGTTCACGCCGTTCTTCGAGGGCATCGAGCCGGCGACGACCACCGAACCCGCCGGAACCTCGCCATACATGACCTCGCCGGTCTCGCGGTCGACGATCTTGGTGGACTTGCCGATGAAGACGCCCATGCCCAGGACCGAGCCTTCGCGGACGATGCAGCCCTCGACCACCTCGGAACGGGCGCCGATGAAGCAGTTATCCTCGATGATGGTGGGGCCGGCCTGCATCGGCTCCAGCACGCCGCCGATGCCGACGCCGCCCGACAGATGCACGTTCTTGCCGATCTGCGCGCAGGAACCGACAGTGGCCCAGGTATCGACCATCGTGCCCTCGTCGACATGGGCGCCCAGGTTCACGAAACAGGGCATCAGCACCACGCCCCTGGCGATATGGGCCGAGCGGCGCACGACGCAATTGGGCACGGCGCGAAAGCCGGCGGCCTGCCATTGCGCCTCGCCCCAATGGGCGAACTTGCTGTCCACCTTGTCCCACCAGGTGCCGCCCTGCGGGCCGCCCATGTGAACCTCCATGTCCTTGAGGCGAAAGCCCAGCAGCACCGCCTTTTTCGCCCATTGGTTCACATGCCAGTCCGCGCCGCGCCTTTCGGCGACGCGCAGCACGCCCTTGTCCAGCGCCTCCAGCGTGGCCTCGACGGCATCGCGGATTTCGCCCTTGGTGGCCGGGGTGATCTGGTCGCGGATCTCCCAGGCGGATTCGATGGCGGCTTCAAGTGCGTCATTCGACATGGTCTGGCCCTCTCAACGGTGGAAACTCTGGCCCAAGGGCTATAAGCCGAGGGCTGCGGCCGCGCAATGCGGCGGTTTCGGCCAGAGGTTTGGATGACAGAACTTGACGAGCGCAGCCACCCGTTTCGCGACAGCCATCAGGATGTCGAGGTTGCGCGAACTATTCCCGATACGCCCCAGACCCGGGCGCCGGCCTATCGGCTGGCCTTTACCGATACCGAATTCCTGCTGCGCGAAGAGTTGCGCCCGGTGCGCTTGCAGCTTGAACTGCTGAAGCCGCAGATGATCATGGATGCGCGCGGCATCCGTTCGACCGTGGTGATGTTCGGCGGCGCCCGCATCCCCGCCCCTGAACGGCGCGAGGGCGCGCGCACCCCGACGCTCGCCGCCCTGTCGCATTACTATGACGAGGCGCGGCGCTTTGCCCGGCTGATGACCGAGCGCAGCCTGGAAAGCTATGGCGCCGAGGATGTCATCTGCACCGGCGGCGGGCCGGGGGTGATGGAGGCGGGCAACCTGGGCGCGCACGAGGCCGGCGGCGCCTCGATCGGGCTGTCGATCGTGCTGCCGCATGAACAGGCCCCCAATGCCTATGTGACGCCGGACCTGTGCTTCAATTTCCACTATTTCGCCATCCGCAAGATGCATTTCCTGATGCGGGCCAAGGCGGTCACGGTGTTTCCGGGCGGGTTCGGCACCATGGACGAGATGTTCGAGGCGCTGACCCTGATCCAGACCGGCCGGATGAAGCGCGTGCCCTTCATCCTGTTCGGGCCCGAATTCTGGCACAAAGTCATCAACTGGCAGGCATTGGCCGAGGCCGGCACGATCAGCCCCGACGATCTGGAGCTGATCAGCTTCGTCGAAAGCGCCGACGAGGCGGTCGAAATCATCGACAGCTGGACCGAACCCTGCCCCTGATGCCTGAGAGCTAAGGCCGGGCGGGCCCTGCCCCGGGGGGAACGAAAGCATCGCCGCAATGGTGCAAGCCGACGGGACCCGACACCCGCCCGACCGCTGTCCTGCCGCAATCGCGGCATCCGCGGCAAAGGTCAGTCGCGATGATAGGGGCTGCCGGCCAGGATGGTGGTGGCGCGATAAATCTGTTCGGCCAGCATCACCCGGACCAGCATATGCGGCCAGACCATGCGGCCAAAGCTGATGGCCAGATCGGCGCGGGCGCGCAGGGCGGGGTCGATGCCGTCCGCGCCGCCGATGACGAAAGCGACGTCGCGCGCCTGGTCGCGCCAGCCGGCGATGCAATCCGCGAATTCGGGGGAACTCAGCATCCGGCCGCGTTCGTCCAGCACCACCAGGGCGGCGCCTTCGGGAACGGCCCTGGCCAGCAGCGCCGCCTCGGCCGCCATGCCGCCGCCGCGCCTGTCCTCGACCTCGGCCAGGGCGACCGGGGGCAGGCCCAGTGCACGGCCCGCCTTGGCGTGGCGGTCCAGGTAATCGGCGATCAGCTTCGCCTCGGGTCCCTGCCGCAGCCGCCCGACCGCGGCAATGACCATGCGCATGGATCAGATACGGGGCTTGCTGGCCTCGGCGGCCGCATGTTCGGCGCGCATCCGGTCAAGCGTGGCCGAACGCAGCGCGTCGGCCGGCATCCACATCTTTTCCAACTGATAGAATTCACGCACCTCGGGGCGAAAGACATGCACGATCACGTCATCGGTGTCGATCAGCACCCAATCGCCGGTCTCCTTGCCCTCGACACGGGCCGAACGGCCGGTCTGTTCCTTCAGGCGCTCGACCAGCTTTTCGGCGATCGAGGCCACCTGCCGCGCATTCCGGCCCGAGGCGATCACCATGTGATCGGCCATGGCCGAACGACCGCGCAGGTCGATGGTCACGACATCTTCGGCCTTGTCGTCATCCAGAGAGGCAAGGATGCGGTCCAGTAGCTGTTCGCTTTCCAGCCCGGATTCCGCGGTGGTCGCAGCCGGCGCAGCAGCCGGCGAGACGGTATTGGACAGGGGTTCATCCTCCGGTCATCACGCCGATCTCCCCCGGCGCAGGGGCCATATCAATGTAGCACGGAATCGCGCCCGCTCAATGCAGCGCGGACGGATTTCTGGCGGCATTGCCCGCCGCGCAGGCGGAAACCGGCAGATTTCCCCAGGGATCGGCGCAGCTGACCTGCCCCGCGGCCCAGGCCAGGTGCCGGCTTTCGGCATCCGCCGCCGCCCGCGCCTGCTTGAGAGGCGTATCCGTCCAATGCACCGCCAGTGCAAAGGCGGTCGCCGCGACCAGCGGGATCGCCCGCAGGATGATGCGAATCAGCATGATCGGTCCCCTTGCTTGTGCGTCCGACCGAAAATAGGGCCGATTTCCCGAGTTGGAATTAACAGGACCGTGTGAGGCTGTTGAACATGCAGCGAAATCGACCTATTACTTCTGTCATGCAAGGATTCGTCTATTTCGACATTCACGACCGCGCCCGCCTGCCTGGCCGGTTCTACGGCGAAAGCCTGTCCGTCACCGCCCGACTTTGACGGCGCGGGCGCCTGCGCGCGCCCCTGGCCGCAAGCTGCGGCGCCCTTTTCCCGTTTTTCCCAGCTACTCTTCCAGAAAAGAGACAGCCATGACCGGCAATACCAATGCGGGCGCGCCCCGCACCCTGTATGACAAGATCTTCGACGCCCACGTGGTCGAGCGTTCCGACGACGGCACCTGCATCCTCTATATCGACCGGCATCTGGTCCACGAAGTGACCTCGCCCCAGGCGTTCGAGGGGCTGCGCATGGCCGGGCGCAAGGTGCGCCGCCCCGACCAGACCATCGCCGTGCCCGACCACAACGTGCCCACCACCGCCGACCGCGTGGACGGGATCGAAAACCCCGAAGGCCGCATCCAGGTCGCCGAACTGGACAAGAACGCCCGCGATTTCGGGCTGAACTATTACCCGATGAACGACATCCGCCAGGGCATCGTCCATATCGTCGGCCCGGAACAGGGCTGGACCCTGCCGGGCATGACCGTGGTCTGCGGCGACAGCCACACCGCGACCCATGGCGCCTTCGGCGCGCTGGCGCATGGCATCGGCACGTCCGAGGTGGAACATGTCCTGGCCACCCAGACGCTGATCCAGAAGAAATCCAAGAACATGAAGGTAGAAATCACCGGCAAGCTGCGTCCCGGCGTGACCGCCAAGGACATCACCCTGTCGGTGATCGGCGCGACCGGCACCGCCGGCGGCACCGGCTATGTCATCGAATATTGCGGCGAGGCGATCCGCGGCCTGTCGATGGAAGGCCGCATGACCGTCTGCAACATGGCGATCGAGGGCGGCGCCCGCGCCGGGCTGATCGCGCCGGACGAAAAGACCTTCGCCTATGTCAAGGGCCGTCCCCACGCCCCGAAAGGCGCCGCATGGGAAGCCGCCGTCGCCTGGTGGAAGACGCTGTTTTCCGACGAAGGCGCGCATTGGGACAAGGTCGTGACCATCCGCGGCGAGGATATCGCCCCGGTCGTGACCTGGGGCACCTCGCCCGAGGACGTGCTGCCGATCACCGGCACCGTGCCCGCGCCCGAGGATTTCCACGGCGGCAAGGTCGAGGCCGCGCGCCGCAGCCTGGACTATATGGGGCTGAAGCCCGGCACGCCGCTGAACGAAATCAGGATCGACGCGGTGTTCATCGGCTCTTGCACCAACGGCCGGATCGAGGACCTGCGCGCCGCCGCCGGCATCCTGAAAGGCCAGAAGCTGGCGCCGGGCGTGCGCGGGATGGTCGTGCCCGGCTCGGGCCTGGTCAGGATGCAGGCCGAGGAAGAGGGGCTGGACAAGATCTTCATCGACGCCGGCTTCGAATGGCGGCTGGCCGGCTGCTCGATGTGCCTGGGCATGAACCCCGACCAGTTGGCGCCGGGCGAACGCTGCGCCGCCACCTCGAACCGCAATTTCGAGGGGCGCATGGGCCGCGGCGGCCGCACCCATCTGATGTCGCCGGTCATGGCGGCGGCGGCGGGGATCAGGGGCCACCTGACCGATGTGCGCGAACTTCTGGCGGAAACCGTCTGATGGCGGGCGGCGGGGACAGCTATCGCCCCCGCCGCAAAAGCAACAGGGCGTTGGCAGCGATCAGCAGCAGCCCCGCGTTCTCGAACCAGAAATTGTATCGAATATTCGCGAAATCGGCGCTGATGAGCCTGTCCACATGATGAAACCCCACCGCGCGCACCAGAACAAAGCCGCACAGCACCGCCAGCCCCAGCAGGGCAAGGCCGTTGTGGCGCATATGCCCGCGCAGCGCCCTGGCCGTCCAGGCCAGCGCCAGGACCACGCCCAGCAGCAAGCCGGCGATAAAGGCCAGTTGCACCAGATAGCGGCTGTCATACCAGCCCTGGGCGCGGGCCATGCAACGGCCGGTGGCGGTCAGCGCCGTTTGCAGGTCCAGTTGCTTGTTCAGGCCCAGAAATCCCATCAGCCCGGCGATCGCCAGCCACAGCCCGCGTGCCGCGCCGGCCGGCCGGCGGCGCAGCACCATGACCGCCAGCACAAGGCACAGGCCATAGGACAGCACCGTCAGCCAGCCGGTGATCTCGGGGTCGCCGATCCGGGGCGTCCAGTCGCGCGCGATACAGGCGCGCAGGGCCGAAAGGCTGGAAAAGCCGAAAGACATCAGCGAAACCCGTCTTGCCATGGCGCCAGGCGCCGGATGGGTCTCGGTTAACGGGCCGCTGCGGCCCAAGTCAATTCTGCAAGGATCAAAGACATGGACAAGTTCACCACCCTGACCGGCATCGCGGCCCCCATGCCGCTGGTCAATATCGACACCGACATGATCATCCCCAAACAGTTCCTCAAGACGATCCATCGTTCGGGTCTGGGCAAGAACCTGTTTGACGAGATGCGCTACAATCCCGACGGCACCGAGATCGCCGATTTCGTGCTGAACCAGCCCGCCCATCGCAGCGCGGAAATCATCGTCGCCGGGGATAACTTTGGCTGCGGCTCGTCGCGCGAGCATGCGCCCTGGGCACTGCTGGACTTTGGCATCCGCGCGGTCATCTCGACCAGCTTTGCCGACATCTTTTACAATAACTGCTTCAAGAACGGCATCCTGCCCATCGTCATGCCGCAAGAGGCGGTGGACGTGCTGATGGAGGACGCCCGCAAAGGCGCCAACGCCCGCATGACCATCGACCTTGAAAACCAGACCGTCACCACTTCGGACGGGCAAAGCTTTGGCTTCGACATCGACCCCTTCCGCAAACATTGCCTGCTGAACGGGCTGGACGATATCGGCCTGACCATGGAAAAGTCCGCGTCGATCGACACGTTCGAGGCGCAGATGCAACAGAGCCGGCCTTGGGTCTGAATGCTTTCGCCGGGCTGGCGCTGATCCTCGCGCTGGCCCAGGGCACTCTGGCAGAGCCTTTGCGGATCGCCACCTATAGCCCCGGCCTGTCACGCGACGGGCCGGGGTTATTGCTGCGCGATCTGACCCGCAAGGACAGCCAGATTGACGCCGTAATCCGCGTCATCGCCGGGACACGGCCCGATATCCTTTTGCTGACCGATTTCGACTGGGACTACGACAGCAAGGCGTTGGATGCATTTGCCGCAAGGCTGGCCAAGGCGGGGCTGGATTATCCCCACCGTTTTGCAGCACGCCCAAATTCCGGCATGGCGACCGGGCTGGATCTGAACGCCGACGGACGGCTTGGCACAGCAGATGATGCGCAGGGGTTTGGCAATTTCACCGGTCAGGGCGGTATGGCGATCCTGTCACGCCACCCGATAGGCTCAGTCCGGGATTACAGTGGTTTCCTGTGGCGCGATCTGCCCGGCAACCTGATGCCGCCCCTGCCGCCCGAGGTCGAGGCGGCGCGGCGCCTGTCCTCGACCGCGCATTGGGATGCTGAAATCACCATTGCGGGTCAGCCGCTGCACCTGCTGGCTATGTCAGCAACCCCTCCGGTCTTTGACGGCCCCGAAGATTTGAACGGGCGGCGCAATCACGACGAACTGGCCTTCTGGCTGCACCATCTGCCCAAAGGTCCCTTCGTGCTTGCCGGAAATCTGAACCTTGATCCGATGGACGGCGACGGCCGACCCGAGGCTTTGGCCCGGATCATGGCCCATGTCACCGACCCCCTGCCCCGCAGCACCGGAGGGACGGCGGCCAGGGGGGGCGTGAACGACAACCATAAGGGCGACCCCGCGCTGGATACCGGCGACTGGCGCGACGACCGTCCGCCGGGCAACCTGCGCGTCGATTACGTCCTGCCCGCCAAGGGGTTAGAGGTGCTGGGCTCTGGCGTCTTCTGGCCTGCCGAGGGGCCACTGGCCGAGGCCGCGCTGAAAGCCTCGGCGCATCGGCTGGTCTGGGTCGATGTGGATTGGCCACCCGCGCCCTGACCGGCCTGCGACGAGACGGCACCCGATTCCGCTTGCCGCCGGCGCGATCTCGCAGCTAACATGCCCACGTATCGGTGCCCCTTGATCGGGGCCCAAAAGGGAATGCGGTGCGGCCCGGAACATCCGGTGCCAAATCCGCAGCCGCCCCCGCGACTGTGAGCGGAGAGCGGACGCCCATCACGCCACTGGCCCGTCATGGCCGGGAAGGCGGGCGTCAGCTGTGACCCGCAAGCCAGGAGACCTGCCGGTGCATGAAACCGTAACGTCGTCGGGTTGGACGACTACAGGAAAGGGTCAAGAATGACCGCAAAGACCATGACGACCAGCAGCGCCGCAGGCGCGCGCTCGGTCCTGCTTCCCGCCATTGCAGCGTTTGCCATCGGCTTTGGGCTGATCTTTGTGTCGGGGCTGGTGCAGGCCGAAACCCTGCATGATGCCGCGCATGACACGCGTCACGCAGTCGGCTTCCCCTGCCACTGAGATGTTTTCGCGCATAGTGACCAGCGGATTGATCGCTGGCGCTGCAGCAGGGCTGATTGCCGCCCTGTTGCAGCTTTGGTTCGTGCAGCCGGTTCTGCTGCATGCCGAACTGTATGAATCGGGCCAACTGACCCATTTCGGGGCCGAGACCGTCAGCGCCCATCAGGACCTCGGTCCGTTTGAATGGAGCCGCAACATGCTGTCGGTTCTGTTCACCATGATGGTCTATGCAGGCTACGGGCTGATGCTGGTGGCACTGATGGCGGTGACCGAGGTGCAGGGAAA
>Ga0164243_10003233_pt1 | contig 26220 bp, 23 predicted proteins | sample OricompcompostOP_FD_108781 | JGI IMG/M metagenome (GOLD analysis project Ga0164243, IMG submission 108781) | Organic Plus compost microbial communities from Emeryville, California, USA - Original compost - Organic plus compost (OP) | ecosystem: Engineered > Solid waste > Mixed feedstock >...
CAGGGAGCTGAGTCTCTTCGAGGCGGAAGTCGATCCCCTGCCGGCCAAAGCCCGCTCGCCCGCTCCCACCACTTCGGACATCATCGACCGGCAGGCGCGGCTGATGCACGACGCCATCCGCCGCGCCCGCGACCTGCGCCAGTTCATGTCCGACACCATAAACGGCCTGCCGGACGCGACCCTGGTCGTCGATCGGGACGGTCGGGTGCAGGTCGCCAACCAGCAGGCCGAAAGCCTGTTCGGCGCGCTCACGGGCGCTTCGCCGATGGGCCGCCCGCTGAAGGTCCTGATCGAGGCGTTCAAGCCCCTAGCCGAGGATGAGCCGGCCTGCCCGGACCCGGAGCGCCTGGTGGGCGAGTACGAGACCCGCGACGGCGGCTGCTATCACGTCCGGGACATCCGGTTCAGCGACTCCGGCGCCAGGTTCGGCGGCCGTATCGTGCGGTTCACCGACATCACCGAGATGAAGGTCGCCATGCGCCAGCGCGAGCACGCCCTGGAGCTGCTCTCGCACGACATGCGCTCGCCCCAGCTCTCGATCCTGACCCTGCTCGGCCAAGCAAGCCAACCGGCCGACGAGCGCCTGCGGCGGATCGGCGACTACGCCCGCCGGACGCTCGCCCTGGCGGACAACTTCGTGCAGCTGGCGCGCGCCGAGAACCCGGCCTACGCCTTCGAGACCGTCAACACCGCGGACATGTTGCTGGACGCGATCGACGATCTGTGGCCGCAGGCGCACGCCCGGTCCATCGCCGTCTCCGCCACGGGCTATGAGGAGGAATTCATCGTCCGCGCCGACCGGTCGCTGCTGACCCGCGTGCTCATCAACATCATCGACAACGCCATCAAGTACAGCGACGACCATACGCGGATCGACTGCGCGATCGCCGCCTCGGCCGGGTCGGTACGGATCACCATCCGCGACCAAGGGCGCGGCATGACGCCGGAACAGCGCGAGCGGCTGTTCGAGCGGTTCCACCGCGCGCCCCAGCAATCCCGGCGGGCGGTCGGCGGCGTCGGCCTTGGCCTCGCCTTCGCCCGCACCGTGGTCCAGCGGCACGGGGGCGTCATCGACTGCGAAAGCGAGGTCGGCGTCGGCACGACCTTCGGCCTGACGCTGCCCCTGGTGGAAGCGGAGACTGGGTCTGGATAGGGCCGCCCAGGCCCTTCCCCTCCGAGAAGGATCCAGGCGACTACGGCGTCGGGCTTCCCCCCACGGCCGCCTCCGCCAGCCGGTCCCAGCCGCCGGTCTTCTTGCCGATGCGCTCGGCGGCCCTGGCGCGGTAGATTTCCTGGCCGGAGCTCGCGTCGACGATCCGGACGGTGAGCTGCCGCACCTTGGGATGGCGGTTCCAGGACCACCAGCGGATCCGGACGGGCTCGGCCAGCCAGACCGGCTCGGCGCCTGCCTGGGCGTCGAAGGCGCCGGTGCGCCCTTCGCGTTCGCTGTAGGCCACCTCGACCCGGAACCGCGCCGGCGTCGCGCTCCGGACCAGCCCCGCCGCTTCCATGCGGTGCTGCAGGGCCCCGAGGAGTTCAGGAGGCTGGCGGGCGTCGCCGGGATCGGCGAAGGCGAAGCCGTCGCCGGCGGACGGGGGCGGAAACATTCCCTGGCGATCGACCGCGACGCCGGGGGTGGCGCAGCCGCCGAGCAGCAAGCACAGGGTCCCGCCCGCGATCCATCCGCGGGCCGGACGTCCTTCGATCAACCGATTTCCTGACACAGACACCACCGTACAGACACCCGGGCCGAACCTGCCCTCCCTTGCCGCATTCTCGCAAGTCCCCTCGGCCGTCCTCGCCTAAAGCAGGCCTTTTTTGCGGGTGGACGCCCGTCCAATCTCCTTCCCGCGAGGCTGCAGGCGCCTCGCGTCCATCGCCAGGAGACGTTCATGGGAGAGAATCTGCGCGTCGCCGTCACGGGCGCGGCGAGCGGCATCGGCGCGGCCACGGCGCGCCTGTTGGCCGCGCGCGGCTGGCGGGTGGCCTGTCTCGACCGCGACCTCGCGGGCGCCCGCGCCACCGCCGGCGAGAGCGGGCTGGCGATCCAGGTCGACGTTGCGGACGAATCCTCGGTCGAAGCGGGCTTCGCCGAGGTCGGAGCGGCCTGGGGCGGGCTCGACGCCCTGGTCACCGCCGCGGGGGTGATCGAGACCGCGCCCTTCCTGGAGACCACGCCGGACCAGTTCCGCCGGCTGTTCGACATCAACGTGATCGGCTCGTTCCTGAGCGTGCGCGAAGGGGCCAAGCTGATGTCGGCGGGAAGCCGCATCTGCATGGTCGCCTCCATCTCCAGCTACACCGGCGGCGGCTATGTCGCGACGGGCGCCTACGCCACCAGCAAGGGCGCGGTCCTGACCATGATGAAGAGCTGCGCCCGGGCTCTGGAGGGCCAGGGAATCGCGGTCAACGCCGTCGCGCCGGGCTTCATCGACACCCCGTTCGTGGCCTCGGCGATGAGCGACCCGACGCGCCGCAAGCAGGTCGAGGCCGCCGTGGGCAAGGTGGGGACGGCCGACCAGATCGCCCATTCCATCGCCTGGCTGGTCTCGCCCGAGGCGCAGTTCATCCACGGCTCCACCCTGGTGGCCGACGGGGGCGTGCTGATGCGCTAACGTCTAGAGCGCGTCCCAGCGGCGAGCCGAAGGCCGGCGAAGCCAAACCGCTTACACTTTCGCCCGACGCGCTCTAGGAAACGGGGCGCGAGCGGCCGGGCCGCCCTTCCTCGCATTCCAGCGCAGCGCGATCCCAGCCGGCCAGGTCGGCGGCGGCCTCGTAGGTCGACTGCAGGAAGGACAGCAGGACCTCGTCCGGGTCGTCGGCGCGCCTGACCCGATCGTAGGGAAGCAGGAATTCGCCGAGGCCCTCGTCGAAGCGCGCTCCCGGCGAAGATAGCGGCCAGGCGGCGAACCCTGCGGGCGTCGGATAGGCGTACGAATAGAAGCTGGGCTCCGGGGCGCGCTCGTCCCCCGCCCAGAAGCCGGCGCTGGACACCTCGTGCGAATAGGCTTCGCGGGTGACGTCGTCCGGCAGGTGCGGGATCCCGCCCGGATGCAACGGCGCCCGGCGTCCCGAAAAGCGCGTGACCGCCAGATCCGCGCTGCCCCAGAAGAACTGGATCGGGCTCGCCTTGCCGAGGAAACGCGAGCGGAAGCGGCCGAACACCCGCTGGATCTGCACCAGGGCCCGCCAGAAGTCGCGGGCGACCGCCGGATCGTAGGCCCTGGGCGCTCGGTCCTCTGCGAACGGGACCGGATCGGGGAGCTCGTTGGGCGTGGCGACGATGCGGGTCGCCGCGCCCAGGCTCGACAGCGCCTCCATGACCTCGCCGTAGAACTCGGCGACGGAGCCGGGGTGCAGGGCCACGCGGCGCTCGCCGCCGTCGACCGTGCGCAGGGCGAGTTGGTGGTCGATGAAGTCGAACTCGAGCTGGAAGGCTCCCGGCGGGTTGGGAATCAGCGGCGTCGCCAGCCCCCGGACCGAGACGCGCAGCGTCACGTGCCAGGAGTGGTTGAGCCAGGGCGTCCGGGCCAGGACGACCTTGCCGGCGATCTGGGTCCAGAGCTGCAGGGTCTCGGCCGTCGGGCGCAGCTTGTCGTAGGGCAGGGCGGGCCACGCCGCCATCGGGCTTGTGTCGGTCTTCAGAAGCCGCGCCTCCGTCGGTCCAGGCCCAGGCTGCGCCGCGCCCACGGAAGCCGCAAGCGGCTAGCGCAGGGTGTGCAGATAGGCTGCGATGTCCCGGCTGTCCTGCTCGCCCATATCGATGTTCGGCATGGCGCCGCCCGGCAGCACGTCCTGCGCCCGGCGCACCCACCGGCTCAGGTTGGCGGGCGTGTTGGGGACCCGGCCGGCGATGAAGACGCGCTCGCCCATCCCGTCCAGCGGCGGCCCCACCTCGCCTCGGGCGGCGCCGATGCCCGGGATCTCGTGGCATCCGGCGCAGCCGTAGCGGACGATCAGCATCGCGCCGCGTCCCGGATCGCCCCCAAGGGCGCCCGCCTCGCGCGCAGGCCCGGCGCAGCCCGCCAGCCAGGCGCAGGCCGCCAATGCCGCCAGCGCTTCCCGCATCAGCATGACGACGGCGGCGGCGCTTCGGCGGCCGGAGGCGCCGCCTCGGCTGCACGAAGGCGGGCGTAGGCCTCAGGGGTCAGGGCGGGCAGCGCCACGAGGAAGGCTGTGACGCTCTTCAGCTCCGCGTCGGAGCGCTGGACGCACCAAGCCGGCATGGCGGTCATCTTCACGCCGTGGCGGACGATCCAGAACAGCTCGCCCGGCGTCCAGCGCCGGCTGGCGTCGATCAGGTAGGGCGGGGTCGGGATCAGACCGCTGACCCATCGGTCGCGCGGCACGCCGGGCCCGCCGTGGCAGGGAGCGCACTCGCGGTCGTAGATGCGGAAGCCGGCGCGGACCTGCGCCGGATCGAGCGGCGCCTCCAGGGGCAGCGGCTCGGCCCTGGCCTTCACCGAGTTGACCATGGTCGTGCGCAGCGCCCAGCCCACCACGCGGATGTGCGGCGCGCTGGCGGAGACGTCGAAGGCGCCCGTGGCGACGATCGCGAGCCCCAGGGCGATCACCGTGACCACGCCCGCCAGGTAGCAGGCCGCCCCGTCCGCCAAGCGGCGGCGGCGATGCTCGCCCCTGGTGTCGCCTTGGTCCGCCATCCTAGCTCCGCGACAGCAGGTATGCGGCCGCGTCGGCCGCCTCGGCCTCGGTGAGGCCCATGTCCGGCATGACGCCGCCCTTCACCACCGACTGCGGGAGACGGATGAAGGACGTGAGGTTCTCCGGCGTGTTGTCCAGGAGACCCGCTATGGCCGAGCGCCGCGCGAGCCCCCGCAGCGGCGGGCCGACCGTTCCGTCGGCGCCCAGCACCCCCGGGATCTGGTGGCACGAACCGCAGGCGAACTGCCCGACCAGGCGCCTCCCGCGCTCGACCGAAGCGTCGGCCTGACGCTGAGCCTGGGAGGCCGGCGCGCAGGAGACCAGGGCGACGGCGCCGGCCAGAAAGCCGAGGCCGGGGACCTGCAGGCGTGAGGACAGCTTGGGCATCCGCCGGCGATCCGTCCTTCTTCGAAGCGGAGACCGCGGCCGGTCACCGCGGCAGGGCGTAGGCGACGACCTCGTCGCCGATCGGGGTCCCCATGAAGTGGTGCCCGCCCGCCATGATCACGAGGTACTGGCGCCCGCCGGCCTCGTAGGTCATCGGCGTGGCCTGGCCGCCCGCCGGAAGCGCGTCGGTCCAGAGGACCTTGCCGGTGCGCAGGTCGATGGCGCGGATCAGATCGTCGGTCGCCGCGGCGATGAACACCAGCCCGCCGGCGGTGACGACCGCGCCGCCGTTGTTGGGCGTGCCGATGGTGAGCGGCAGCATCGAGGGAATGCCGAAGGGTCCGTTCCTCCGCGCCTCGCCCAGGGGCCGGTCCCACAGCGTGCGGCCGGTGCGCAGGTCGATCGCGCGGATGCCGCCATAGGGGGGCTCCTTGCACAGCAGGCTGGTCAGGGGCATCCGCCAGCCTGCATTCACCTGCACCGCGAACGGGGCGCCCACCTGCGGGTCGCCCGCGCCCTCGGCGCCGGCGGCGAGGGAGCCGCCTCTCGCCTGGCCTCTCGGGGCCCACCCCTTCCGGTCGGCCTCGGCGCGGGGGATGAGACGGTTGTAGTTCGGCATGTCGTTGTAGTTGGCGACGATCACCCCGCGCACCGGATCCACGGCGACCCCGCCCCAGTCGGATCCGCCGTTGTAGCTCGGATACTCGATCCATCGGCGGTCGGTGGTCGGCGGCGTGTAGAAGCCCCGGTACGAGGCCCTGCGGAACTGGATGCGGCAGATCATCTGGTCGATGGGCGACATGCCCCACATGTCCCGTTCGGTCAGGTCCGGCTTGCGCAGGGTGTGATAGAGCGAGTGGGGCTGGGTCGGGGACCGCTGCGCCGGCTCCACGCCGCCCTGGGGAGCGGGGCGCTCCTGCACCCCGGTCAGCGGCCGACCCGTCCTGCGGTCCAGGATGTAGATGTCGCCCTGCTTGCTCGGCAGGATCACCGCCGGAACGGCGCCGGCGGCGGTGGGGAAGTCGACCAGCGTCGCCTGGCCGCCCAGGTCGTAGTCCCAGACGTCCTTGTGCGCTGTCTGGAAGCGCCACACGGGCCGGCCGGTGGTCGCATCCAGCGCCACCAGCGAGCTGGAGAAATAGTTCTCCTCGGCCGAGCGGTCGCTGCTCCAATAGTCGACGGCCGAATTGCCCATGGGCAGGTAGACATAGCCCAGCTGCTCGTCGGCGCTGGCGGTCGTCCACATGTTCGGCGTGCCCAGGGTGTAGGTTTCGCCCGGCCTGGCCGGCGTCAGGACCCCGGGCCGGCCCAGGTCCCAGGCCCAGAGCTGGCGGCCGCTAACCGCGTCGAAGCCCTGGATCACGCCCGACGGCGCGTCGTTCCTCTGCCCGTCCAGGATCTGTTGGCCGGTGACGATGACGCCTCGGACGATCACCGGCGGCGAGGTGATCGCCACCATCCCGGGCGTGACCAGCCCCATACCGGCCTTGATGTCGACCTGACCGTTGCGCCCGAAGCCCTCGCACGGGTCGCCGGTGCGCGAGTCGACCGCGATCAGCCGCCCGTCGAGCGTGCCCTCGACGATCCGCGTCGCGCAGGGCGTGTTGAGGTCGGCGCCCGGCGCTGCGAAGTAGGTCACGCCCCGGCAGGCGGCCGTATAGGGAATCCAGTCGTCGGCCACCTTGGGATCGAGCCGCCAGCGCTCTCGGCCCGTGGCGGGGTCCAGGGCGATCAGGATGTTCTTGGCCGAGCACAGGAACAGGGTGTCGCCGACCTTGAGCGGCGTGGTCTCCGCGCCGTAGGTGTTCTTGGCCCGCTCGCTCGGCAGGTCGCGGGTGTGGGCGACCCAGACGCGCTCCAGCCGGCCGACGTTCTGCGGTGTGATCTGGGCCAGGGGCGAGTAGCGGCGCCCGCTGAACGAGCCCCCGTAGACCGGCCAGTCGGCGGCGGGCTGCAACGGCGAAGGATCGGCCATGGCCAGGCTCGCCGCGGGCAAGGGTCCGGGCCGGGGCGGGCGGCCGGCGACTGCGACGGCGACGCCCAGCCCGACGGTCAGGACCGCCGCGGCTGCGATCCCGCCGAGCGCGGCGCGGCGCGCCGTCCGCGATGCTGAGAGCGCCGGCAGCAGGGCGAGGGCGAGCACCAGCAGCACCAGCGGGCCGACCAGCCGGGGAACGAGCGGCCAGCCCTGGAGACCGACCTCCCAGAGGGCCCAGGCCAGCGTCGCCAGGAACACCACGGCGTAGACGGCGACACCGAGCGCCTTTCCCTGGAACAGGAGCCACGCGGCGACGCCGAGACCGAGGCCGGCCAACAGGTAATAGAGGGAGCCGCCGAGGACCGCGAGCCAGGCGCCTCCGACCACCAGGATCAGCCCGATCAGCCCAAGGACTATCGCCAGCAGCCGGGCGGTCCACAGGGCGGCGCGAGAGACGGAACGGTCCTGCACGGAAGCCATAGGGCGCCTTCGAGATCGGATCCCACAGCGGAACTGTCCGGAACCGAAGCAGTTCCCGGCGCCCGAAGGATCGTCAGGCCCAGACGGCGGCCGGCGCCGGCTCCACGTGCGGCGCGCGCCACGGCGGCGCCGGTCCGTCGCCACCCAGCGCTTCGAGGTCCGGACCCCGTCGGCCGTCCCCCAGTCCGAGACCTGGGGCGATCTGATCCGCGAGGCCGAGGACGACGTTCCTCATGGCGCGGTCCCGCCGCAGCACCAGCCATGCGGTCTGGACGGGGAAGAGGTCTCCCAGCTCGAGTTGCTGGAGGTCGGCGTCCTCGGGCCCCACCGCCATCTCCGCCAGCACGCCCACGCCCAGGCCGGCGCGGACATAGGTCTTGATCAGGTCGGAATCGCGCGCGGTGCAGGCGACCTGGGGCGAAAGCCCTTCGGCGGCGAAGGCTCGGGCGAAGGCGGCCTCCGGCTGCAGCGCCGCCTCGTAGGTCACCAGCGGGACCTCGGCCAGACGGGCGAGGTCGAGGGGCGCGCCGCCTGGCGCGAGCCGGTGGCCGGGCCCCGCCAGGGCCAACAGCCGCCAGCGGTAGATGGGCAGCGCCAGGTGGGGCGTCCGCGGACGGTCCGGATCCGAGACGATCGCCACGTCGGCCCGGTCGTGGTCCAGCCGCTCCAGGGCCTCGCGCTCGGTCAGCGGCTCCAGGTGCAGCCGCACCTCGGGGAAGCGCTTCTTGAAGGCGGCGAGCGCCGGCGGCAGCACGAAGCGGGCCTGGGTGTGGGTGGTGGCGATGCGAAGGTCGCCCCCGGCCTCCTGCCGCAGGTTGGCCGCAAGCGTGCGGATGTTCGCCGCCTCGGCCAGGATCACCCGCGCCCGCTCGACCACCTGGGCGCCGGCGGCGCTCAGGCCCTCGAGACTCTTGCCCCGGCGGATGAACAGCAGGAAGCCCAGTTCCTCCTCGATCTGCTTGAGCTGCTTCGACAGGCCGGGCTGGGTCGCGTTCACCCGGCGCGCGGCCGTGGTGATGTTGAGGCCAGCGTCGACGATGGCGACCAGATAGCGCAACTGGGTCAGGGTCATGGTCGGAGGGCTCCGGTTCCGGCGACACGCGCCCAAATCTCTTGTTGATCAGTAGGAATTTACGACACCATCGGGCCGGCCGCGCTCGCAGCCAATGAAGAACTCCTTTTCGGCTATTTAGTTTTGCTCACACCTTATAAGCAGCCATCCCGGCTGCATGAACAAAGATCGTGCGTAATAACCAACGGTAATAAGGCGGACCAACCGGGACAATTGTTAAGAATTTCTACTCGGCCCATCGCGCAATCTGCATTGCCGCAAAGCCGTGCGCGGGCCTTCCTGTCGCGGGAAGGAGCCGATCATGGCGCTCACCGAAAACCCGCGAGCCGGCTACGAAGCGCGCGATCCGTCCCGAGCCGGGACAGTCTCGCCGCCCCTGCACGATGCGCCGGAACTGCAGCCCCTGCATGACGCCCTGTGGTCCGCTCTCGGCGACCGGTTGCGCCGGCGGGGCGTCGCGGCGCCGCTGCGGCTCAGCCGCGGCGAGCCCGTCGATTGGGAGGAGGCGCTGCTCGCCCAGACCTGCGCCTACGGCTACGCTTGCGAACTGGAGGATCAGGTCGCCCTGGTGGCCACGCCCCGGTACAGGGTCCGCGGCGCCGATGGACCGTTCCTGCGCAGCGTCGTCCTGGTCCGCGCGGACGACCGCGCCTCGGGTCTCGCCGACCTCAGGGGCGCGCGCTTCTCCCATCCGTCGAGCGACGCCAACAGTCTGGTGCTGCTGCGCGCGGAGGCCGCCCTGGTCCGGAGCGGCCCCTTCCTCGGCGAAGCGCTGGCGAGGGACACCTTCATCACCGCGGCCGAGGACGCCCTGGCCGGCCGGTCCGACGCCGCCCTGCTCGACGCCGCCGCCTACGCCCACATCGGGCGGTTGCGCCCCGCCCTGGCCGCGGGCCTGCGGCCGCTGCTGTGGACCGCCCGCGCACCCGGACCACCCCTGGTGACAGCCCGCCGCACGCCGCCCGAAGCGTTGGACGCCCTGCGGGAGGCCTTGCTGGAGATCGAGCACGACCCAGCCGTGCAACCGGTGTTGTCGGAACTGCTGATCACCGGCTTCAATCCCTTGCCCAAGGCCCAGTACCGCGCCGTCCTTCACTTCCGCCAGATCGCCGCATCCCAGGACTTCGCCGATCTGCACTAAGCTCGATCCTGCCGATGGACGGCGCAGCGGGAGCGACCGGCGCCCCACCCGTCTCGCTTCCACAGTATTATTGCGATCTGACGCGATCTCGTCCCGACGTGGCACGATGGCGGCCGCACATGAACTTCCAATCGGCCAGTCGTCGCACGTCTGGCCATCCCCCTGAATGAATACATCGGCTCAGCTCGTGCGTCCCAGGACCTGCGCCACCCGGATCTTTCGAGACGAATCCGGCACATCGGCGGTGGAGTTCGCCCTGATCGCACCTCTGTTGCTGTTTCTCGTGGGCGGCCTGGTGGATTTGACGCGCTTCATCTCGCAGCGGACGCAACTGGACGCGGCCGCCCAAGCCGGCGCGGACTACGCTCGCGCCCACGGGTGGGACAGCGCAGGCATCCAGACGGCGGTGACCGGGGCGACCAGCCTGGCGGGCGTCTCTGCCCCGGCGCCGCAACTCGCCACCGCCTGCGTTTCGGGCCAGACGCTGGCGCCGACGACCGCCGGCGCCTGCCCGGCAGGCGGTCCGCCCGGCCGGTTCGTGACGGTGCAGGCCACGAAGCCTTTCACGCGCCTGACGCCCCTGACCGGGCTCGTCCTGCCCTCGACCATCACCTCCACGGCCCTGGTGAGGCTCCAATGACGGCCGCGCTCGCCCTGGCGGAATGGATGCGCCGGCGCTGCGAAGGCGGCGCCGCGGTCGAGATGGCCCTGCTGCTGCCCGCCTTGCTGCTGCTTCTCCTGGGAACCATGGAGGTCGGCCGCATGGCCTGGGTCCAGGCGGGGCTCAACTACGCGGTCGGCGAGGCGGCGCGCTGCGCCTCGGTGCGGCCCGACGTCTGCGCCACCCCGCAGCTCACCGCGGCCTACGCTGCGGCCCGCGTGGTCGGCCAGACGGTCCCCTCGAGCGCCTTCACCGTGTCGAACCAGCCCTGCGGCGTGCAAGTCAGCGCGCAGCTGCCGTTCACCTTCATCCTGATCCCGCTGACCCCGAGCGCGCCCGTGCTGACGGCCCAGCTCTGCCGTTCCTGAGCATCGATGCGCCTCCCCTTCCCCTCCCCCCGGTCCACCGCCGCGGCCCTCGCGCGGCGGCTGGCGCGCGACGAAGCCGGCGCGACCGCGGTGGTGGTGGGCCTGAGCCTGAGCGCGCTGCTCGGCTTCGCCGCCCTGGGGCTTGACGTCGGGGAATGGTACCTGTTGCGCCGGAGCGCGCAGAATGCGGCGGACTCGGCCGCCTTCAGCGCAGCGGCGGCCAAGATGGCCGGGGCCGGCGACGTCTCGGCCCAGGCGAAGGCGGTGGCCGCGAACTACGGGCTGGTCGGCGGCTCCGGCGGTGTGACGGTCACGGTGAACACGCCGCCAGCCTCCGGCGCCTACGCAAGCGACGCGGGCGCGGTGGAGGTGATCGTTCAGAGGCCGCGGCCCAGCCGGCTGTCGCAGCTGTTCCTCCGCACCTCCGGCGTGATCCGCGCGCGGGCGGTGGGGCGGGTAGGCGCGCCCGGCGACGCCTGCGCGATCGCCCTGCACGCCACCGCCGAGGCCTCGACCCTCGAGACCGGATCGGCCAATGTCACGCTCGCCGGCTGCTCGCTCGCCGTGAATTCGACCAGTTCCACAGCGTTCCAGTTGAAGGGGTCTGCGTCGGTCACCGCCGCGGGCGTCTACCTGGTCGGCGGCTACAGCGTCAGCAACAACTCGACCCTGACCGCAACCAACGGGGTGAAGACCGGCCAGTCACCCCTCGCCGATCCGTACGCGGACGTGCCGATCCCGTCCTACACCGGTTGCAGCTACAACGGCGCCTCGCTGTCCAGCGGGACCTATTCCAGCGATCCGGCCTCCCCGACGGTGTTCTGCAACGGCCTCACGCTCAACAGCGGGGTCACGGTCACCCTGAACCCCGGAATCTACATCATCGACCGGGGCGACCTGCAGGTGAACGGCGGCGCCACCCTTCGGGGAACGGGCGTGACCATCGTGCTCACCAGCAGCACGGGGTCGAACTACGCGACGCTCCACATCAACGGCAATTCGGTGGTCAACCTGACCGCCCCGACTTCGGGTCCCACACAGGGTATGGTCTTCTACCAGGACCGTCGGGCGGACAGCTCCGGCTCCAACGTGTTCAACGGCGGCTCGTCGCAGAGCCTGACCGGAGCGCTCTACTTCCCGAACCAGGGCGTGACCTTCAACGGCGGCGCCTCGACGGCCTCCAACGGCTGCACCCAACTCGTCGCCGGCTCGATGGCTTTCCAGGGCGACTCCACCCTCGCCCTGAACTGCGCGGGGACGGGGGTGCGCATGGCCGGAGGCGTTCCGGTCAAGCTGGTCGAGTAGGCCCGGCGGCGTCAATCGCCCTCCGGACGATTTTTATAACAATATTCAAAGCTCTCCATCGCCGCGCTTACAGTAGTACCCCCGGATTTCGCGGCGATACGCAAGGTCATATCTGACAAAGACCTGAATCCGGCGCGATGCGCTTCAACGCCGGCTCAGCTCCGATTGCTTCGTAACAAGAGCCGCGAATGACCGCGCCCGCCAGACAGCCCGTGATCCAGCCGCCGCCCGGCGGTCGCCGAATCTAGGAGCGGCCGATGCCCAACCTTCGCCGCGTGCTGTTCCTCGGTCTCGCCCTGCTCCTGTCGGGCGGCGCCGTGCTGGGCGTGCAGCAGTGGATGCACAGCGAACTGAAGCGGGGCGGGGCTCCCGCCGCCTCGGCCGCCTCGCCAACCGTCCGCGTGCTGGTCGTCAAACAAGCCGTCCCGGTCGGCGCGATCCTGAAGGTGGACGACCTGCGCTGGCAGGACTGGCCGAAAGACGCCGCGGACGGGGGCTACCTCACCTCGGAGGCCAGTTCGCCCGAGAAGCTCGCCGGCTCGGTGGCCCGCACTTCGCTGGCGCAGGGCCAACCATTGACCGCCGGCATGCTGATCGCGCCCGGCGACCGCAGCTACATGGCCGCCGTGCTCAGGCCCGGCATGCGCGCGGTGACCATCAACGTGTCGGTCAGCACCGGCGTGGGCGGCTTCGTGTTCCCCGGCGACCACGTGGACCTCATCCTTACCCGCCAGTCCGACCGGACCGGCGGCCGGGGCGTCTCGGTCGAGACCGTGCTGCGCGACCTGCGCGTGCTCGGCATGGACCAACGCTCCAGCAACCAGAAGAACGAGATCGTCGCCCCCCAGTCCGCCACCCTCGAAGTCTCTCCCCAACAGGCGGAGACGGTGGCCCTGGCGAGCGAGCTCGGCAAGCTTTCGCTCAGTCTGCGCAGCCTCTCCGACGACGGCGGCGCCGCGCCCCAGGCGGAGACCTGGAGCCCCGCCCCGAAACCGGTCGCCGCGCCCGCCGCGCGTCCCGCCCATCCGCCGGCGCTGCGGCCTGCGCCGGCCTCGCTCACCCCCGTGCAGGTCGTGCGCGGCGTCCAGGCGAGCGACGCAGCCGATCGCCCCGGAGCCCCGTCATGAAGCCACGCGTCAAAGCTCCCTTCCTCGTCTCGGCCCTGGCGGCGCTGGCGCTGGCGAGCGCTCCGGCGGCCCAGGCGGCGTCGGAAGTGCTCGCCGCCCCCACCTCGACGGTCGGCATCGAAGCCGGCCAGGCCCGGCTGGTCCGCCTGGACCGGGCGGCGGCGTCCGTGTTCATCGCCGATCCGAACATCGCCGACGTCCAGGTGAAGTCTCCCACCCTGATCTACGTCGTGGCCAAGAAGGTGGGGACGACCAGCCTCTACGCCGTCGACGCCCAGGACCAGGTGGTGGCGAGCCTGGAGCTCAGCGTCGCCTACGACGAGGCTCGCCTGCGCGAGGCGCTCAAGCGCCAGGCGCCCGACAGCCAGATCGAGGTGAGCACCGCCAACGACGCCCTGATCCTCAGCGGGCGGGTGGCGTCCGCCGCCCAGGGCGAGGACATCCTGCGCACCGCCGCCCAGTTCCTGCCCGGCGACGCCCGGGAGAAATCGACGCGCCTGATCAACCGGCTGACCGTGGACGCGCCCAACCAGGTCAACCTGCGCGTGCGGGTGGCCGAGGTGAGCCGCGACGCCAGCCAGGTCCTGGGCTTCAACTGGGACGCCATCGGAAAGGCGGGCAGCTTCGCCTTCGGGCTGGCCACGGGCGCCCCCGTGTTCACCAGCGCCGCCAAGACCGCCCTGGCCCGCGGCGCCGACGGCGCGGGCGACTACTACGCAGGGCTGAAGTCGGGCAACGCGGACGTGAACGTGCTGATCGACGCCCTGCAGCAGAAAAACCTGGTGACGGTGCTGGCCGAGCCGAACCTGACGGCGGTCTCCGGCGAGCCGGCCAACTTCCTGGCCGGAGGCGAATATCCGATCCCCGTGCCCCAGGGCCTGAACACGGTCACCATCGAATACAAGAAATTCGGCGTCAGCCTGGCGTTCGTCGCCACCATCCTGGACGGCGGCCGCATCAGCCTGAACGTGAAGCCGGAGGTCAGCCAGCTCTCCCAGTCCGGCGCCATCACGCTCAACGGCATCAACGTCCCGGCCCTGACCACGCGCCGGGCCGAGACGACGGTGGAGCTGGGCAGCGGCCAGAGCTTCGCCATCGCCGGCCTGCTTCAGAACAACGTCAGCCAGGAGCTGAGCAAGTTCCCGGGCCTGGGCGACACGCCCGTGCTGGGCGCGCTGTTCCGTTCAAAGCGCTTCCAGAACAACCAGTCCGAGCTGGTGATCATCGTCACCCCCTATCTGGTCAAGCCGGTGAACCAGCACCTGGCCACGCCTCCCGACCTGTTCGCGGCCGCCGCGTCGGCGGCTGCGGCCGAGGCCCGTCCCCCGGAGAAGAGCTGACATGCCAACCCCGCCCGCCTTCAAGAGCCTCGTCTGGCTCGCGCCCGCGGTGATCGCCGTGGCCATGGCCGCGCCTGCGGCCGCGCACCGCAAGGCCGCGCCGGCCCAGCCCCGACCCCAACCGCCCTGCTCCGCCGCCGGCGCCGCGCTGACCGATCCGCTGACTGCGGGCGGGTTCGGCTGCGCCAGCGACACGAACCTCCGCCTCATGCTCGCCGAGCCCGAGGACCTGAACGCCGGAAAGCCGCCGGCCCCGCCCTCGGGCGACGCCGCCCTCGCCGCTGTGCAGCGTCATCGCGCCGGCCAGGTGAAGCCGCTGGGCGGCGGCGCCTCGGCTTCGGACACCGGTCTCTCCGGCAAGGACGGCGCCCCTTGAACATGCCGCTCCAGGCCACATCGCGAACCGCCGGCGCCGAGGCGCCGTTCGCCGCCTTCGTGCTGGACGAGGCGACGCTGCAGAGCGTCCGCCAGGCCGCCGAACGCCTCGGCTGGCCGGGCGCCGGGGCGCGCCTGGGCGGCGTCGCCGACGCGATGGTCGCGCTCCAGGCCGGATCGGCGCCCCAGGTGCTGCTGGTCGACGTCAGCGCCGAGGCCGACCCGGCCGCCGCGATGGACGCCCTGGCCGACGTCTGCGATCCCCAGACCCGCGTGCTGGCCCTCGGAGCGCAGAACGACGTGAGCCTCTATCGGCGGCTGGTGCAGATGGGGGTCAGCGACTACCTGGCCAAGCCGGTCGCGCCGGCCATGCTGTGCGAGGCGCTCGAACTCGTGCGGCGCTCCGAAGCGCCCGCAGCGCCCCAGCCTTCGCCGGTCCGCTCCTGCCGCACCCTCGCGCTCATCGGAGCGCGCGGCGGGGCGGGCGCGACCACCGTCGCCACCTCGGTCGCCTGGAGCCTGGCGAACGAGCACAGGCTGCAGACCGTGCTGCTCGACCTCGACCTGCAGTTCGGGAGCGTGTCGATGGAATTCGACCTCGAGCCCGGCCGCGGCCTGATCGAGATCCTGTCCAGCCCGGAGCGCATCGACAGCCTGCTGATCGGCTCCGCCAGCCACAGGCACGGGGAGAACCTGCGCGTGCTGAGCGCGGAGGAGCCGCTGGGCTCGGAGATCCGGCTAGGCGACGAGGGCCTGCTCGCGCTGACGAGCCTGTTGCGGACGGATTCCGACGTCATCGTCATCGACCTGCCGCGCCGCCAGGACCGCCTGACCCTCAGCGCCCTCGCCAACGCCGACGTCGTGGGAGTGGTCACCGATCTGACCCTCGCCGGCCTGCGCGACACCCAGAGGCTGATGCGGACCCTCGCGACCCTGCGTCCGGGGCGGGATACGCTCGCCATCGCCAACCGCGTGGGCGGCGCGCCGGCCGAGGCGCCGCAGTCCGAATTCGAGCGCAGCGCCGGGACCAAGCTGGCCGCGCTCGTCCCCTTCGACACCAAGGCCGCCAAGGCCGCCGCCGAGCAAGGCAAGCCGCTGCTGGCGGCCGGCGGCGACGGACCGGCGGCCACGGCCCTGCGCGGCGTCGCCGGCCTGCTCACGGGCGAGGCCGCTCCGCCCAAGGCGGCGTCGTCCTGGATCGAACGGCTGCTGGGAAGATAGGATGTTCGGACGCCGCCCCGCCCCATCGCGCTCCCGCCCGCCGTCGGCGCCGGCCTCGCCGCCGCAGGACGCCGCCGCGCGCCTCGCGCTTTCGCGCATCGAGCCCGAGCCGCCGCAGCCGGCGCCGGCCCCGGTGCTGCTCGCCCCGGACCTGTCGCAGGCGCCGCCGCCTGCCGCCGCCAACGCCGGCAAGATCGAGGAAGCCACCCAGGCGGTGCTTCCCCTTATCCTGGAACGGATCGACAGCGAGGCCGCCAGCCGGCTCGACCGCGCCGACCTCGGCCGCCAGCTCACCGCCGTCGCCGCCGAAAGCCTGGCCGAGCTGAAGCTCCAGCTCAATCAGCGCGAGATCGCCCAGCTCGTGGAGCTGGTGCTCGACGACATGCTGGGTCTCGGCCCTCTGGAGCCGCTGCTCGCCGACGACGGCATCACCGACGTGATGGTCAACGGCCCCAAGCAGATCTACGTGGAGAAGGGCGGCAAGCTGGTGCTGACGGGCGCCGTGTTCCGCGACAACACCCACGTCATGAACGTGGCGAGCCGGATCGTGAGCCAGGTCGGGCGTCGCATCGACGAGACCACGCCCCTGGTCGACGCGCGCCTGCTCGACGGCAGCCGGGTGAACATCATCATCCCGCCACTGGCCATCGACGGCGCTTCGATCTCCATCCGCAAGTTCTCCAAACGCAAGATCGACCTCGACCTGATGGCCCGGCAGGGCAACATCTCGCCGGCCATGGCGACGGTGCTGAAGATCGCTTCGCGCTCGCGGCTGAACATCCTGATCTCGGGCGGCACCGGCTCGGGCAAGACCACGCTTCTGAACGCCCTGTCCAAGATGATCTCCGCCGACGAGCGGGTGGTCACCATCGAGGACGCGGCCGAGCTGCAGCTCCAGCAGCCTCATGTCGTGCGGTTGGAGACCCGCCCCTGCAACCTGGAAGGCCGCGGCGAAATCACCATGCGCGACCTGGTGAAGAACGCCCTGCGGATGCGGCCAGACCGCATCATCCTGGGCGAAATCCGGGGCGCCGAGGCGATCGACATGCTGCAGGCGATGAACACCGGTCACGACGGCTCGCTGGGCACCATCCACGCGAACCGCCCGCGCGAGGCGCTCTCGCGGCTCGAGAACATGGTCGGCATGTCAGGCATCAACCTGCCGAGCAAGGCCGTACGCACCCAGATCGCCGCCGCCGTGCAGATGATCGTCCAGGTGAGCCGCATGCGCGACGGCGTCCGGCGGGTGACCAGCATCACCGAGATCGTGGGGATGGAGGGCGACGTCATCACCACCCAGGAGCTGTTCGCCTACAAGTTCGAAGGAGAGGGCGCCGACGGGCAGCTCAAGGGCGAGTTCGTCTCCACCGGCCTGCGCCCCAACTTCCTCGGCCGGGCCGAATACTACGGCCTCGACCGCATGCTGCTGGAGGCGATGGGGTGAGCGGCCGCCTGCTCGATCTCCTCCCCGGCGGTCGCCGGCGGCTGGTGCGGCGCGCGCGCGCGCTGGCCCGTCCGCAGGACGGCGGGGCGCCGGCCGCGACCATCGTCCTGCGGACGCGCAGCACGCCCCTCGATTCCGCCGCCGCCCGACTGGTGCCGCGGCCCGGGCAGTTGCAGGCGCGCCTCGACGCCGCAGGCGTCGAGCTCACCACCGGACGCTACGGCCTGATCACCCTGGGGGTGCTGCTGGGGGCGGCGCTGCTGATCAAGGGCCTGGGCGCCTCGCTGCCCGTGTCGCTGTTCGGCGGCCTCGCCGTCGCCCTCTGGCTGCCCCACCTGGCCGTGAGCTTCCTGATCGCCCGCCGCCGGGGGCGCTTCTTCAAGGTGTTCGCCGAGGCCGTCGGCCTGATGGTCCGGGGTTTGCGCGCGGGCCTTCCGGTGAACGAGACCATCGCCGCCATCGGCCGCGAGATCGCCGATCCGGTGGGCGAAGAGTTCCGCCGCGTCGCCGACCAGGTGCGGCTGGGGCGGCCGGTGGAAGAGGCCCTGTGGCAGAGCGCGCGGCGGATCGGCCTGCCGGAGTTCAATTTCCTGGTCATCAGCCTGTCGGTCCAGCGCGAGACCGGCGGCAACCTGGCCGAGACGCTGGAGAACCTCGAGACCATCCTGCGGCGACGGCAACAGACACGGCTGAAGATCCGGGCCATGTCCTCGGAGGCCCGGGCCAGCGCCCTGATCGTCGGCGCCATGCCCTTCGTCATGGCCGCGCTCATGTCGGTGGTCAGCCCCGCCTACCTGCGTCCGCTGTTCGCGGAGCCGCTCGGCCGCATGATGCTGATCGGCGGCGGGTCGAGCCTGCTGATCGGGGTGCTGATCATGCGCCAGATGGTGCGGTTCGAGATATGAGCCTGCCGCCCCTCCCCCTGTCGGCCGACGTGCTGGTCCCCATCGGCGTCGGGGTCGCCAACTTCCTGGCCCTCATGGCCTTGGGCAAGGCGCTTGCGCCGCGCAACCCCATGGCCGCACGCGTCCGCGACCATGCGCGCCGCCGCTCCGAGCTGCGGGCCTCGCTCCTCAAGGCGCCGAAGCTGCGCCGCCCGCGCCCGATCAACCTGGCGCGCCGGGTGGTCGAGGGGCTGAACCTGCACAGGGGCGGCGACGCCAGGAAGATCGCCGCCGCCCTGGCCCGCGCCGGCTGGCGCTCGCGAGACGCGACCATGCTGTTCCTGGGCCTGCGCCTCGCCTCTCCCCTGGTCCTGGGGCTCGTCGGCTACCTGCTCGGGCCCGCCTTGGCGCCCAAGCTCGGCCCGGCGAGCCCGCTGCTCACGCTGCTCGGCGGACTGGCGGCCGGCTTCTTCCTGCCGGGCGTCCTGCTGAGGAACGCGGTGCAGAAACGCGAGCAGAAGATCCACAGGGGTCTGCCGGACGCGCTGGACCTGTTCGTCATCTGCGCCGAAGCGGGGCTCAGCCTCGACGCGGCGATCGCCCGGGTAAGCCGCGAGATCGGAGCCAGCGCTCCGGAGCTCGCCGACGAGCTCGGCCTGACCGCCATCGAGCTCGGCTTCCTGCCCGACCGCCGTGAGGCGCTGCACAACCTGGCCCGCCGGGTGGACACGCCGCAGCTGCGGGGGCTGGTGAACACCCTGGTCCAGACCGAGAAGTACGGCACGCCGCTGGCCCAGTCCCTGCGCGTGCTGGCTGCGGAATTCCGCGAGGCGCGGGTGCTGAAGGCCGAGGAGAAGGCCGCGCGGCTGCCCGCGACCCTGACGGTGCCGATGATCATATTCATCCTGCCGCCGCTGCTGGTCGTCCTGATCGGGCCGGCGATCGTGCAGGTGCTGGCCACGCTGCACTGAGGCGGCGGCCTCGGCTTACGGGTGTCCGGGGATCATCCACGGGAACAGGTACTGCTGGGCCAGGACCAGCAGGCCCAGCAGCACGGTCAGGATGATGCTGTGCTTGAAGGTGCGGGCCAGCACCTCGCCTTCCTGCCCCTTCAGCGAAGTGACCGCGCAGCCGGTGGCGATGTTCTGCGGCGAGATCATCTTGCCCATCACCCCGCCCGAGGAGTTGGTGGCCGCGATCAGCACCGGATCGAGCCCCAGCTGACGCGCCGCCACGACCTGCAGGTTGCCGAACAGGGCGTTGCCCGAGGTGTCGCTGCCCGACAGGAACACGGCCACCCAGCCCAGGAAGGCCGACAGCATGGGGAACAGCAGCGGTCCTGCGCTCGAGACCGCCAGGCCCAAGGTGTAGGTCATCCCCGAGTAGTTCATCAGATAGGCCAGGCCGATGATCAGGGTCACGGTCAGCACCGCCAGCCGGATCTGCTTCCAGCTGGTCCAGGCCGCCGCCAGCACGCCCCTCGGCCCCACCTTCAGCGCCGCCGCGGTCAGGAGCGCAGACACCAGGATGGCGGTGCCGGTCGCCAGCGGCTGGAAGCTCCAGATCGCCGCATAGGGTTTCTGATAGAGGGTGATGAACACCTGGTCGTGCAGGCCGGGCCATTCGATCGACATGGCGCCGAAGGAGGCGACGCGGGCGACGGTCCAGATGATCACCACCACCGACAGACCGATCCAGGGCAGCCACGCGCTCCAGTTCGAGCCGCCCGCGGGGCTCGCGGCGCCCATCGCCACGCCGCCCTGACGGTCGACCGCGAACTCGGGGTCGAGCTTGGGCCGCCAGACCTTCAGGAAGGCCACGGTCGCCATCAGCGACAGCAGCGACGACAGCACGTCGGTGAGGCCGAAGTTCACGAAGTTGGAGACGAGGAACTGGACGAGGGCGAACGACCCGCCCGCCACCAGCAGCACCGGCCAGATGGCCCGCACCGACTTCAGTCCGCCGTAGATCGCCATGACGTAGAACGGCAGCAAGAGCGCCATGAAGGGCAGCTGGCGGCCGATCATGGAGCCCAGCTGGGTGTCGGGAAGCCCGGTCACCGCCGCCAGCGTGGTCACCGGCACGCCCAGGGCGCCGAAGGCCACCGGCGCGGTGTCGAAGATCAGGGTGAAGGTCAGGGCCTGCAGCGGCGGGAAGCCGAGCGCGATCAGAAGGGCGCTGCAGATGGCGATGGGCGTGCCGAAGCCCGCCACGCCTTCCAGCAGGGCCCCGAAGCAGAAGCCGATCACCACCAGGACGATCCGCTTGTCGTCGGGCAGATTCTGGATCACCCACTGGCGCAAGGCCTCGAAGCGGCCTGCCTGGACGGTGATGTTGTAGAGCAGGAGCGCGTTGAACACGATCCACATCACCGGCCATAGGGCGAAGGTGATCCCCGCCGCTGTGCTGTTCAGCGCCAGGCCCAGCGGCATCTTCCACAGGGCGACGGCGATCACGAGCCCCAGCGCCATGCCTACCAGGGAAGCCTGCCAGGCCGGGCGGCGCAGCACGCCCAGCATGACCAGCACCGCCGCGACGGGCAGGGCCGCCACCAGGAACGACAACGGCAGGCTGCCGCCGACGGGCGTCAGCAACTGATGGAACATGCTCTCCTCCCCAGCGGGGGCGCCGCACATCCGCCCTCCGCAAACTCCCTACGAACGGATGCTCCCCCGCCGAGCAGCGGCCGCCTCAAGTCCCAGGGCCGTCAGCTCCGGCTCTTCGCCTGGGCACGAAAGCGGTGCAGCAGCGGCTCGGTGTAGCCGTTGGGCTGGTCCGCCCCCTCGAACACGAGCGCCCTCGCCGCCTGGAAGGCGACGCTGTCCGCCTCGCGGCCTGACATGGGACGATAGAGCGGGTCGCCGGCGTTCTGGGAGTCCACCTTGGACGCCATCCGCCGCAGCGCCGCGTCGATGTCCTCGCCCGAGCAGACGCCGTGCATCAGCCAGTTCGCCATATGCTGGGACGATATGCGCAAGGTCGCGCGGTCCTCCATTAGACCAACGTCGTGGATGTCGGGCACCTTCGAGCAGCCGATCCCCTGGTCGATCCAGCGAACCACGTAGCCGAGAATGCCCTGGGCGTTGTTGTCCAGCTCCTCGCGGATCTCGGCCTCCGACCAGTTGCGCCCCTGCGCCAGCGGAATGGTCAGCAGCGCCTCCAGCGGGGGCGGAGGCTCGGCCGCGATCTCGCGCTGGCGGGCGAACACGTCGACCTGGTGGTAGTGCAGCGCGTGCAGGGTCGCGGCGGTCGGGCTGGGCACCCAGGCGGTGTTGGCGCCGGAGCGCGGGTGACCGACCTTCTGCTCCAGCATGTCGGCCATACGGTCGGGCGCGGCCCACATCCCCTTTCCGATCTGCGCCTTGCCCGAGAGCCCGCAGGCCAGGCCGATGCGGACGTTGCGGTCCTCGTAGGCCTTGATCCAGGCTTCGTTACGCATGGCGCCCTTGCGGACCATGGGGCCGGCCTGCATCGAGGTGTGGATCTCGTCGCCGGTGCGGTCGAGGAAGCCGGTGTTGATGAACACCAGCCGCTCCTTCACCTGGGCTATGCAGGCGGCGAGGTTGGCCGAGGTGCGGCGCTCCTCGTCCATAAGCCCGATCTTGAGCGTGTGGCGGGCGAGCCCCAGCAGGTCCTCCACCGCGTCGAACAGCCGGTTGGCGAAGGCCGCCTCGTCCGGGCCGTGCATCTTGGGCTTGACGATGTAGATCGAGCCCGTCCGGCTGTTGCGGTGGCGGCCCAGGCCCTTCAGGTCGTGCAGGCCGACCAGGCTGGTGACGATGGCGTCGAGCACGCCCTCGAACGCCTCCGAGCCGTCCGGCAGGCGCACGGCGGGCGTGGTCATCAGATGGCCGACGTTGCGCACGAACAGCAGGCTACGGCCCGGCAGGGTCAGCGTCCCGCCCGGCGCGTCGTAGGTCCGGTCGGGGTTGAGCTTGCGGGTCAGGGACTTGCCGCCCTTGTCGAAGACCGCTTCCAGGTCCCCTCGGATCAGGCCCAGCCAGTTGGCGTAGGCGCCGACCTTGTCCTCGGCGTCGACCGCGGCGATCGAGTCCTCCAGGTCCACGATGGTCGAGAGCGCCGCCTCCAGCACCACGTCGGCGAGACCGGCCGGGTCGCTTCGCCCGATCGGATGGGCTCGGTCCAGCACCAGCTCGATGTGCAGGCCGTGGTGGCGCAGCAGCACCGCCTGCGGGTTGGCCGGCTCTCCGCGCCAGCCGGCCAGGGCGGCCGGATCGGCCAGCGCCGGCTCCAGCGCGCCGCCCTTGATCGAATAGCCGCGCACGTCGGCATGGCTGCCCGACTTCAACGGCGCGACTTCGTCGAGGAAGGCCTTGGCGCGGGCGATCACCGCCGCGCCCCGCTGCGGGTCGTAGCCGCCGCCGGCCGGCGGCGGACCAAGCGCGTCAGTGCCGTAGAGGGCGTCGTAGAGGCTGCCCCAGCGGGCGTTGGCGGCGTTCAGCAGGAACCGGGCGTTCAGCACCGGGACCACCAGCTGCGGCCCCGCCATGGCGGCGAGCTCCGGATCGACGTTCCTGGAGCCTATCGAAAAGGGCGCCGGCTCGTCGGCCAGGTAGCCGATCTGGCGCAGGAAGGCCTGGTACTCGGCCTGGACCACCGACTGGCCTCGATGCTCCTTGTGCCAGGCGTCGATCCGGGCCTGGATGTCGTCGCGCCGCTGCAGCAGGGCGCGGTTCTCGGGCGTGAAGCGGGCGTAGATGTCGGCGACGCCCGCCCAGAAGGCCTGCGGGTCCAGCCCGGTCCCGGGCAGCGCCTGTTCGTCGATGAAGGCCGCCAGGACCGGCGCGACCTTCAGTCCGTCCTTGTCGATCGCCTGGGTCATCGATCAGCCCTGGGCCTCGAGACCGGCCGCGGCGATGCCCGCCAGCGCGCAGACCTCGTCGTTGTCGGAGGTGTCGCCGGAGACGCCCACCGCCCCGATCGGCCGGCCCGCCTCGCCCACGATGATCACCCCGCCGGCCACCGGCACCACGCCGTGAGGCGCGATCTGGCCGAGCGAGGCGATGAAGGCCGGACGCTCCGCCGCCATCTCGCCGATCCGGCGCGACGAGACGCCGAGGCCGAGCGCGCCTGCCGCCTTGCCCATCACGATCGGCAGCCGCAGCGAGGGCGAGCCGTCGCTGCGCTGGAAGGCGATCAGGTGTCCGCCGGCGTCCAGCACCGCCACGGTCAGGGGCTTCAGGCCCAGCTCGCGCCCCTTGGCGAAGGCGGCGGCGATGACGGTGTTGGCTTGCTCCAGGGTGACGGCGGCCATGGGAACTCCTTGCGGTTCGCTCAACGGGAAAGGGATGGGGGCCGCGGACCGCCCGACGCCCAGTCGAGCAGCTCCACGGTATGGACGACGGGAACGCTAGCCCGCACGCCGATCTGTGTCGCGCAGCCGACGTTGCCGGTGGCGATCACGTCGGCCTGCAGCTTGTCGAGATGGGCGGCCTTGCGTTCGCCGATGGCGTCGGCGAGGTCGGGCTGCAGGATGTTGTAGACCCCGGCCGAGCCGCAGCACAGATGAGCCTCCGCGGGCGTGCGCACCTCGAAGCCGGCCTCGGCCAGCAGCCGGCGCGGCGCGTCGGTCACCCGCTGGCCGTGCTGCAGGGCGCAGGCGGCGTGATAGGCGACCGTCAGCGGCGACGCCCGTCCCGCGCCCGGAAGGCCCACGGCCGCGACGAACTCCGAGATGTCCTTGGCCAACGCCGAGACCCGCGCGGCCTTCTCCGCGTAGGCCGGATCCTCGCGCAGCACGAAGCCGTAGTCCTTGACCGTGACGCCGCAACCCGAGGCGGTGACCAGGATGGCGTCGACGCCGGGCCCCTCGATCTCGGCCGTCCAGGCGTCGACGTTGCGCCGCGCCGCGGCGAGCGCCTCGTCCTTCTTGCCCATGTGGTGGACCAGGGCGCCGCAACAGCCCTCGTCGCGGGCGAAGGCGACCTCGTAGCCGGCGCGAGCCAGCAGGCGGAGAGTCGCCTCGCGGATCTCCGGCCGCAGCACCGGCTCGACGCAGCCCTGCAGTAGGACCACCCGGCCGCGGCTGGGCGCGGGGACAGGCGAAGCGGCGGTCGTCGCGGCGGCGGGCGTGCGCCCAGGCGCGAGCTTCAGCATGGCCGCAAGGGGCCTCAAGGCTGGACTGCGCCGGAGCATCGGCTCGGCCGGCCTGGCCAGGCGCGCCGCCGCCAACGCCAGCCGGAACCGCCCGGGATGGGGCAGCACCGTGGCCAGCAGCCAGCGCAACAGCCGCTCGCGAACGGGGCGGCGGTAGCGCTCTTCGACGTAGGCGCGGGCGTGGTCGACCAAGTGCATGTAGTTCACGCCCGACGGGCAGGTGGTCATGCACGACAGGCAGGAGAGGCAGCGGTCGATGTGCTGGACCACCGCGGCGGTGGGCTCCCTGCCCTCCTCCAGCATCTCCTTGATCAGGTAGATGCGGCCCCGCGGGCTGTCGAGCTCGTCGCCCAGCAGCACATAGGTCGGACAGGTCGCGGTGCAGAAACCGCAATGGACGCACTTGCGGATCACCGCCTCCGAAGCGGCCATGTCGGGATCGGCGAGGGCGGCGGCGGAAAACCTAGTCTGCATGGCGCTGGTCCAGGAACCGGCCGGTCTCGAACACGCCTTTGGGATCGAAGGCGGCGCGGACGCGCGCTTCCAGGGCCGCCACGGCGCGCGGCTGGGGATGGAAGGCGGGAACGGCCGCGCGCATCGCCTCGGGGGCGCGGACCAGCATGGCGTGGCCGCCGGCGGCGGCGGCGGCCGAACGGAGCGCCGCAGGCTTCTCGGACGTGGCGAGCCAGACCAGTCCGCCGCCCCAGTCCATCAGCCAGGAGGCCTCGGCCTGCAATCCCGCCAGGACGGACGCCGCCCGGCTGGCCGGCAGCACGAGACGCCACAGAGGAAGCGCCGGATCGAGCGGCTCCAGGCTGCGCAGGCGCGACCAGAAGGCGCCGGCCTCGGCCCCGTCCATCACCCCCGCTGCGCCCCATGGGGCCAGCAGCTCCTGCAGCAGCGCCTTGCGGGCGGCGACCGACGGCGGAAAACCCTCCAGCCGCAGTCCGGTCACCTTGCGGAGAGGATCGTGGGCCGCCGCCGCCACCTCGGCGCGGGAGCCCAGCGCGCGGGACATGGCGGCGACCGCCTCGACCGGGGCCAGCCCTTCGACGAACACGGTCTCGCGCGCCAGCGGTCTCGGCAGGACCTTGAGCGTGACCTCGGTCAGGGCGACCAGCCGGCCCCAGCTTCCCGCCGCCAGCTTGGGCAGGTCGTAGCCGGTGACGTTCTTGACCACCTTGGCCCCGCCGATCAGCGCCTCGCCCCGGCCCGAGACGCCGCGGAAGGCCAGCAGGTGGTCGCGCGCCGCCCCCGCCGAGACCCGGCGCGAACCCGCGACGCCGGCGGCCACGACGCCGCCGATGGTCGAGCCGCCCCGGTCGAACGGCTCGAAGGCCAGCATCTGGCCGCGCTCTGCGGCAACGGCCTCGACCTGGGCCAGGGAGGTGCCCGCGCCGACGGTGATGACCAGCTCGGCCGGGTCGTAGTCGATCACGCCCTGGAAGGCGCCCATGTCGAGGATCGCGGCCTCGCGCGGGGCGCCCACCTCGGCGCGGGAGCCGCCGCCGCGGATTTCGAGCGCGCCGCCGTCCGCGGCCGTCGCCGCGACCAGTTCGGCCAACGCCTGGACGTCGGCGGGACGATGCACCGGAACCGCCATGTCAGAACCGCGGCAGCTCGGGGAAGCGGGTCTGGCCGCCGTGGACATGCATGCG
>Ga0164243_10003235_pt1 | contig 26211 bp, 18 predicted proteins | sample OricompcompostOP_FD_108781 | JGI IMG/M metagenome (GOLD analysis project Ga0164243, IMG submission 108781) | Organic Plus compost microbial communities from Emeryville, California, USA - Original compost - Organic plus compost (OP) | ecosystem: Engineered > Solid waste > Mixed feedstock >...
CGGGGACGGAGCGCGGGTGCGCGCCACCGTCGACGTACGGCCCTACGCCGGACCGCACGGAGAGGACTGGTGGATCGTCGCCGACCTCGGGCGCTCGGTCGGTGGTGCGGCCGGCGCCGCGGGCTTCGGCGACGAAGACAGCAGTGCAGACAGCGGCACGGACGACGATGCCGACCTCGTGCTGGGCGTGGGCGGCGCCTCCGAGACGCTGGCCGGGATCACGGTACGTACGCCCGTCGCCCGCGCCCTCGACGTGGGCACCGGCTGCGGCGTCCAGGCACTGCACGCATCGGCGCACGCGGGGCGGGTGACCGCCACCGACGCCAACCCCCGCGCCGTCCAGTGCGCCCGGCTCACGCTGGCGCTCTCCGGAGTGCGGGACGCGGATCTGCGGACGGGCTCGCTCTTCGAACCGGTCGCCGGCGACGGCCCGTACGAACTCGTCGTCTCCAACCCGCCGTTCGTGATCTCGCCGGGTGCCCGGCTGACGTACCGCGACGGCGGGATGAGCGGCGACGAGCTGTGCCGCACTCTCGTCGAGCAGGCGGGCCCGATGCTCGCGGAGGGCGGCTACTGCCAGCTCCTCGCCAACTGGGAGCACCGGGAGGGAGAGGACTGGCGCGAGCGGGTGCGCGCCTGGCTGCCCGCGGACTGCGACGCGTGGGTCGTGCAGCGCGAGGAGCAAGACATCGCGCAGTACGCGGAGTTGTGGCTGCGGGACGCGGGCGACCACCTCAAGGGGCCACGGACGTACGCGGAGCGGTACGACGACTGGCTGGCCGAGTTCGAGCGGCGCGGCACCACAGCGGTCGGCTTCGGCTGGATCACGCTGCGCAAGAGGCCGCGCACCGCGCCCGGGGACGGCGGTCCGTCCGTACTGATCGAGGAGTGGCCGCACCCGGTGGAACAGCCGCTCGGCGACGAGATCGTGGCGCACTTCGAGCGGCAGGACTTTCTGCGTGCGACGGACGACGCGGCCCTGCTGGACTGCCGGTTCGCGCTCACCGACGAGGTGGTGCAGGAGCAGGTGGGGCCGCCCGGCGCGGAGGATCCGGAGCACGTGGTGCTGCGCCGGCACCGCGGAATGCGGCGGGCGACGCAACTGGACACGGTGGCGGCCGGGTTCGCGGGGGCGTGCGACGGTTCGCTGCCCGCGGGCCGGATCCTGGACGCGATCGCCCAACTGCTCGGCGAGGACCCGGTGGTATTGCGGGACCGTACGCCCGAGGCGATCCGCCGGCTCGTCGGGCAGGGCTTCCTGACGCCGGTGCGGTAGCCCGCGGACCGGCGGCGTAGCCGAGCCGGACCACCGGCCGCGAGTACGGCTGCGAGCACGGTCGCGGGCACAGCCGCGGGACGGCCGCCGGGGGGCGCACGGGGGCACGGCACGGGCGCGGAGAAGGACGCGCGACGGCCCGTACCACGGCACTCGGCCGGGCCCGCGCCCCAACTCCCCGGCGCCTGCGGCCCGTTGGCGGCCGCCCGGAGCGCGGACGAAGCGGTGCCGGTCGCGTACGCACCGGGTGCGGCGGCGTACGCTCGGGCCCGGCGCCCCGTGCCGGTGAGGCTTCCGGCACCCGGCGTGATTTCCGTCATCCCGGACAGACGGCGGCCACCGCGGAGCCCGGCATCGGGCGGCAGGATGGATGGTGGTCGGGTTACCGTTCGAGTGGGCGTCGAGGGCTTTTCTCGTTCGCCGCGCAGACGGAAGGTAGCGTCACACCCCGCAGCGCCGGCGCCGCCGAGACCGACCGCCGACCATCGACCACCGACCTGAGAGAAGAGCCAGAAGTTGTCCCCGACCCGCGAGACCGCAAACGGCGGGCGCCGACTCGTGATCGTCGAGTCTCCCGCCAAGGCCAAGACGATCAAGGGCTATCTGGGCCCTGGCTACGTGGTCGAGGCCAGCGTCGGACACATTCGCGACCTTCCCAACGGCGCCGCCGAGGTTCCCGCCAAGTACAAAGGGGAGCCCTGGGCCCGTCTCGGGGTCAACGTCAACCACGACTTCGAACCGCTCTACGTCGTCAACAGCGACAAGAAGGACCAGGTCAAGAAGCTCAAGGAGCTGCTGGCCGAGTCGGACGAGCTGCTGCTCGCCACAGATGAGGACCGCGAGGGCGAGGCCATCGCCTGGCACCTGCGCGAGGTACTCAAGCCCAAGGTCCCGGTGCGCCGCATGGTGTTCCACGAGATCACCGAGGACGCCATCCGGGACGCGGTGCGCAATCCCCGCGACCTCAACCAGCGGCTCGTCGACGCCCAGGAGACCCGGCGCATCCTGGACCGGCTGTACGGCTACGAGGTCTCGCCCGTCCTGTGGAAGAAGGTCATGCCGCGGCTGTCGGCCGGCCGCGTGCAGTCGGTCGCGACCCGGCTCGTGGTCGAGCGCGAGCGCGAGCGCATGGCGTTCCGGTCCGCCGAATACTGGGATCTGACGGGCACGTTCGCGACCGGCAGGGCCGGCGACAGCTCCGACCCGGGCACGTTCGGGGCCCGCCTGACCACCGTGGACGGCAAGCGCGTCGCCCAGGGCCGCGACTTCACCTCCGAGGGCGCGCTGAAGAGCCCCGACCAGGTGCTGCACCTCGACGAGGAGGCCGCCCGCGCGCTGGCCGCCGCGCTCGCCGACACCGCGTTCACGGTCCGCTCCGTCGAGTCGAAGCCGTACCGCCGCTCTCCGTACGCACCGTTCCGTACGACCACGCTCCAGCAAGAGGCGAGCCGGAAGCTGGGGTTCGGCGCGAAGTCGACGATGCAGGTGGCGCAGAAGCTGTACGAGAACGGCTTCATCACCTACATGCGGACCGACTCCACGACGCTCTCGGACACCGCGATCAGCGCCGCCCGCTCCCAGGTCACGCAGCTCTACGGCGCGAGCTATCTGCCGGACAAGCCGCGCGTCTACACCGGCAAGGTGAAGAACGCCCAGGAGGCGCACGAGGCGATCCGCCCCTCCGGCGACCGCTTCCGCACTCCGGCCGAAACCGGCCTGACCGGCGACCAGTTCAAGCTCTACGAACTGATCTGGAAGCGGACCGTCGCCTCCCAGATGAAGGACGCGACGGGCCAGTCGGTGACGGTGCGCGTCGGCGGACGGTCCGCCGACGGCAGGGACGCCGAGTTCAGCGCCACCGGCAAGGTCATCAGCTTCCACGGCTTCCTCAAGGCGTACGTCGAGGGCTCCGACGACCCCAACGCCGAGCTGGACGACCGCGAGCGCCGGCTGCCCCAGGTCGCCGAGGGCGATGCGCTGACCGCCGAGGAGATCGACGTCGACGGCCACGCCACCAAGCCGCCGGCCCGCTACACCGAGGCCACGCTCGTCAAGGAGCTGGAGGAGCGGGAGATCGGCCGCCCCTCCACGTACGCCTCGATCATCAGCACCATCCTGGACCGGCGGTACGTCTTCAAGAAGGGCACGGCGCTGGTGCCGTCCTTCCTGAGCTTCGCCGTGGTGGGGCTGCTGGAGAAGCACTTCGGGCGGCTCGTGGACTACGACTTCACGGCCAAGATGGAGGACGACCTCGACCGCATCGCGGCCGGCGACGCCCAGTCCGTGCCGTGGCTGCGCCGCTTCTACTTCGGCGACGACGCCGGCGGCGAGGCCGGCACGGGCGGCTCCGCGGCCGACTCGGGCAACGGCGACGGCGACCACCTCGGCGGCCTCAAGGAGCTGGTGTCCGACCTCGGCGCGATCGACGCCAAGGGCATCTCCTCGTTCCCGGTGGGCGAGGGCATCACGCTGCGCGTCGGCCGGTACGGACCGTATGTGGAAGGCCCGCCTCCGTCCCCGGACGAGCCGGGCCGGCGTGCCGACGTTCCGGACGATCTGCCGCCGGACGAGCTGACGGTGGAGTACGCCAAGGAGCTGCTGGCCAAGCCGAGCGGCGACCGCGAGCTGGGCACCGACCCGGAGACCGGCCGGCCGATCGTCGCGAAGACCGGGCGGTACGGCCCGTACGTCACCGAGGTGCTGCCCGAAGGCACCCCGAAGACCGGCAAGAACGCCGTGAAGCCGCGCACCGCGTCGCTGTTCCGGTCCATGTCGCCGGACACCGTGACGCTGGAGCAGGCGCTCCAACTCCTGTCGCTGCCAAGGGTGGTGGGCACCGACCCGGACACCGGCGAGGAGATCACCGCGCAGAACGGCCGCTACGGCCCCTACATGAAGCGCGGTACGGACTCGCGCTCCCTGGAGAGCGAGGAGCAGATCTTCTCCATCACGCTCGACCAGGCGCGGGAGATCTACGCCAAGCCCAAGCAGCGCGGCCGGGCCGCCGCCAAGCCTCCGCTGAAGGAGCTGGGCACCGATCCGGAAACCGAGCGTCCGGTGGTCGTCAAGGACGGGCGCTTCGGTCCGTACGTCACCGACGGCGAGACCAACGCGACGCTGCGCCGGGACGACGACGCGGAGACGATCACGCCCGAGCGCGGCTTCGAACTCCTCGCGGAGAAGCGGGCGAAGGGCCCGGCGAAGAAGACCGCGAAGAAGTCGGCGGCCAAGAAGGCGCCGGCGAAGAAGGCCCCCGCGAAGAAGACGGCGGCCAAGAAGACCGCGCCCGCGAAGAAGTCGGCGGCGAAGTCCACGGCCAAGAAGTCGACTGCCAAGAAGGCGGCCGCGAAAGAGCCGGCCGCCGCCCGCAACTCCTCGGGTGAGCAGGCGGAGAGCGGAAGCGGCTCCGCCGGCTGACGGCTGCCGGCGGGCCGCCGCGCGGACTCCGGCGGCCGGCCCGAACTCCGCTGCGTACGGCCTTCGTTCGGGCAGCGGCACACGCTGTCGGCGGCTCGCTATACGCTGGCGGGATGAGTCGAGCAGAGCAGCCATCGGGCGTGACCCCCACCACGTACGCCCCCGATGACGCACTCGCAGCGGATTCCCGTGAGCGAGCCGTGGGTGCGTTGCTGCGCTTCGCACCGCTGCGGCGGCTGTGGAGTGCGCAGTTCATCGGCGGGATCGGCGACGCGCTGGCCTTGCTGGTGCTGTTGCTGTTGGCCCTCCAGTCGGCGGCCGTACGCGCGACGGGCGGCGAGGCCGTCTTCGGCGGCGGATACCGCGGCACCGCGCTGGTGGTCGCCGCCGTCTTCGGAGCGCGCCTGCTGGCCACGCTCGTCTTCGGCGCCGTCCTGCTCGGCCCGCTCAGCGCGCTCGTCGCCCCCGGCAAGGGCGTGCTCGACCGCCGCTGGACGATGTTCGGGGCGGACGTGCTGCGCGCCCTCGCGCTGATCGTCGCGCCCATGTGGATCGACTGGACGCCGGCCTCGTCGTTCGTGCTGATCCTCGTCTCCGTCTTCGTCCTCGGCGCCGCCGAGCGGCTGTGGACGGTCGCCAGGGACAGCGCCGCGCCCGCGATGCTGCCCACGCAGTCTCCCGAGGACGCCGCGGTGCGGCCCGGCGCAGCGCCCGACCACCACGACGCGCTGCGCCGCCTCTGGCTGCGGTCGAGCTTCGGCGCGCTCCCGGTCGCCGCCGCGGGCCTGGTGCTCGCCACTCTGATCAACAATCTGCTGGGCTCCGGCATCCCGTGGTTCCACACCCACCAGGCCGCTCTCGCCTCCTACGTGGCGGCCGGGCTGTTCGCGGCGGCGGTCTCGGTGACCTACTTCCTCCAGCTTCCGGACGGCGCTGCCCCGCGGCTGCGTTCGCCGCTTCAGGGGCTGCGCCGGCCGCGCACCGCCGGCGGCCCGGCGCCCGCGCCGGCGGCCCGTACCGAACCGGGCGGCGCGGACGGCACGAACGGCGAGAGCAAGAAGGGTGCCAAGAGCGGCAAGAACGCCAACGGCGCGAAGAAGAGCGGCGGTTCGAGTGCCGCCGGCGCGGCGCCGGACAAGGGGCGTACGGGCGCCGTGCCGCTGCTGCTGCTCGCCTGCTCCGCCGTCGCGGGCGCCATCGCCGCCGCCGTCGCGCTCTCTCCGCTGCAGGCGGTCGACCTCGGCGGCGGCCCGGTCTCCTTCGGGCTGCTGGTGCTCGCGCTCGTCGGCGGCACGGCGGCCGGCATCCGGCTCGCCCCGCGCGTGCTGCCCGGGCTGTCCCGGCGCCGGCTGCTCGCGGTCAGCATCTGCCTCGCGGGGCTCGCGCTGCTCGTGGCCGGCCTGGTCACCGACGCGGCGACGGACCTGGCGCTGCACCTGCTGGCCGGGCTGGCCGCCGGCGTCGCCGCCAACTCCGGCCACACGCTGCTGGATCAGGAGACGGAGGCCGCGCGCCGGCCGCGTATGACGGAGCATCTGCAGGCCCTGGCGCGGCTCGTGCTGGCGGTGTGCGGGTTGGCCGCTCCGGTGCTCGCCGCGTTCATCGGGCCGCACCGCGTGCAAAGCGGCGCGTTCGTCTTCGCGCACGGCGGCGCCGCGTTCGCGCTGATGCTGGACGGAGCGCTGCTGCTGCCGGTGGCCGCGCTGGTCCTCGGGCGTACGGACGACCGGCAGGGCGTCCCGCTCCGGCGCGACCTGCGCGAGGCGCTCGGCGGCGCCCGCTCCAAGGAGGCGCCGGCGGGCAGCGGCTTCTTCCTCGTGCTGGAAGGCGGCGACGGTTCCGGGAAGTCCACCCAGGTCGACGTGCTGGCCGAGTGGATCCGCGCCAAGGGCCACGAAGTCGTGGTCACGAAGGAGCCCGGCGCCACCCCCGTGGGCAAGCGGCTGCGCTCGATCCTGCTCGACGTCTCCTCGGCCGGTCTGTCCCACCGCGCCGAAGCGCTGCTGTACGCCGCGGACCGCGCCGAGCACGTGGAGAGCGTCGTACGCCCCGCCCTGGAGCGCGGCGCCATCGTCATCTCGGACCGGTACATCGACTCCTCGGTCGCCTACCAAGGCGCCGGCCGCGATCTGTCGCCGACCGAGATCGCCCGTATCTCCCGCTGGGCGACGGACGGGCTCGTGCCGCACCTGACGGTGCTGCTCGACATCGCGCCGGAGTCGGCGCGCGAGCGCTTCACCGAGCCGCCAGACCGGCTGGAGTCCGAGCCCGCCGAGTTCCACCACCGCGCGCGTACGGGCTTCTTGACGCTGGCCGCCGCCGACCCGGCGCGCTACCTCGTGGTCGACGCCGCCCAGCCGCCGGACGTGGTCAGCACGGCGGTGCGCCACCGGCTCGACCAGGTGCTGCCGCTCTCCCAGGCGGAGATCGAGGCGCGCGAGGAGGCCCGCAAGGCGGCCGAGGAGGAGGCGCGGCTGCGTGCGGAGGCCGAGGCCGCGCGCAAGGCGGAAGAGGCCCGCCAGGAGCGCGAACGGCAGGAGCGGATGGCCCGGTTGCGCGCCGAGGAGGAGGAACGCAAGCGCCGCGAGGCCGAGTTGGAGCGGCAGCGCGAGGAGGCGCGGCGCGCGGAGGAGGCCCGGCAGCGTGCCGAGGAGCAGCGCCGGATCGCCGAAGCGGAGCGCGAGCGGCGCGAGGCCGAAGAGCGTGCGCGGCAGGAGGAGATCGCCCGCCAGCGGCGGCTCGCCGAGGAGGAGGCGCGGCTGCGCGCGGAGGCCGAGGAGCGCCGCCTGGAGAAGCAACGCAAGGCGGAAGAAGCGCTGTTGAAGGCCGAGCAGTCGCGCTCGGCGCAGCAGCCGCCGGAGGAGGACGACGGCCGCTCCTCCGGCGGCCGGCCGCCCGGCGCCTCCGACTCGGGCCGGGATCCGGACGGTTCGGACGGCGACACCGCCCAGCTGCCGCAGCCGGACCCGGGCGCGTCCGCAGCCGGGCACGGGGGCGCCGCCGAGCACGACGCGGAGCGTACGCACGTGCTGCCCCAGGTCCCCGGCCAGGAGCAGCCGCCCGGGGACGAGGAGGACCGCACCCGGGAGCTGCCCCAGTTCGACCCGGAGAGCACGGTGCGCACCGCGCGCCCGCGGCCGGACTGGGCGGAGGAGACGCCGCTGGACGATGTGCCGTCGCTGGCCGACGAGTTGCTCGGCTCCGGGTACGAACAGGAGCCGGGGGAGCGGCCCGAGCCCGCCTCCGACGAGCGGGGCGAACAGCAGGCCCGGCAGCAGGAGGAGGAGAAGAGCGGCAGGAGATGGCGCCGCGGCAGATGACCGGCGGTGCGCGGCCGGTGCGGCCGGTGTGTACGCGGCGGCTCGGGGTGCACGGTTCGCGGCCCGTGCGTACGGCGCCAAGCGGGCAACGGGCAGCGCACGCCCGGGAGTCGGGCGGACCGGGAACCGGTGCCCCTGGCGCCTGGGCGCCGGCGGGCCGCGTGCGTGAACGAGAAGGCCGTGAACGAGAAGGCGGCGAAGGGAAAGGGCGGCGGAGGCAGCCATGGCGGTCTGGGACGACGTGGTCGGACAGGAGCGCGTGACGGAGCAGTTGAGCGCCGCCGCGCGGGACGCCGACGCGATCGTCACCGCCGAGAGCTCCGGCACCGCCGAGAGCTCCGGCACCGCCCAGAGTTCCGGCGGCGCCGAGCGGGCCGGCGGCCCCAACGGCTCCGGAACCGCGGGGAGTTCAGCCGGCGCACCGTCCGGTTCCGCGATGACGCACGCCTGGCTGTTCACCGGACCGCCCGGGTCCGGGCGTTCCACCGCCGCCCGTGCCTTCGCCGCCGCCCTGCAGTGCGTGAGCCCGGATCGCGCCCTCGGCTGCGGCTTCTGCGAGGGCTGCCACACGGCGATGGTCGGTACGCACGCCGATGTCGAGGTCGTACGCACCGAGTTGCTCACCATCGGCGTCAAGGAGACCCGCGAACTGGTGCGCCGGGCGCAGCTGTCGCCCGCGGGCGGCCGCTGGCAGGTGATCGTGCTGGAGGACGCCGACCGGCTCACCGAAGGCGCCGGCAACGTCCTGCTCAAAGCCGTCGAAGAGCCGGCGCCGCGCACCGTGTGGCTGCTGTGCGCCCCCTCGACCGAGGACGTGCTGCCGACCATCCGCTCGCGCTGCCGGCACCTCGGTCTGCGTACGCCGCCGGTCGACGCGGTGGCGGACGTGCTCGTGCGCCGGGACGGCATCGAGCCGGACATGGCGGCCTACGCGGCGCGCATCACCCGCGGGCACATCGGCCGCGCCCGGCGGCTCGCCACCGACGAGCGGGCGCGCGCCCGCAGAGCCTCGGTGCTGAAGCTGCCGCAGCGGGTGGCGGACGTCGGCGGCGCGCTCAAAGCGGCCCAGGAGCTGATCGACGCCGCGGCCGAGGACGCCAAGGAGGTCTCCGAGGAGCTGGACGCCAAGGAGACCGAGGAGCTGCGGGCGGCGCTCGGCGCGAGCGAAGGCAAGGGCGGCCGGCTGCCGCGCGGCACCGCCGGCGCGATGAAGGAGCTTCAGGACCGGCAGAAGCGCCGCGCCACCCGCACCCAGCGCGACTCGCTCGACCTGGCCCTCACCGACCTCACCGGCCTCTACCGCGACGTCCTGGCACGGCAGTTGGGCTCTCCGGCGGCACCGGCCGACGAGCTGGCGGCTGATTCCGTACGCAGTCTCGCCGCCTCCTCCAGACCCGAGCAGACGCTGCGCCGGATCGAGGCGGTGCTGGAGTGCCGGCGCGCGCTCGACCGGAACGTCGCACCGCTGCTCGCGGTCGAGTCGATGGCGATGGCGCTGCGGGCTGGCTGAGCCGGCGGGCGGACTCGCGAGCCGCGGCCCCGAGTCCCCGGGCCCCCAAGTCCCCGAGCCCCCGCGGGCGGCCGTCTCGGCTGAGTGCCGGGGCCGCTCACCCGTCCGGGCTGCCGGCACCGCCCCGGCGGGCGCACCCCCGGCAGCCCGGATACGCTCCCAGTCAGCCTCCGCAGCCAGGACCCCGGCCCCCCATCTGCCGCCACACCAGGGATGGTTCATGCACTCCAGCCGCCTGCTCCGCACCACGTCCGCGGTCCTCGCGGCGACCGTCCTGCTGGCCGTCTCCGGCTGTACGTCGGCGCGTTCGGGCGGGGACGGCGGCCCGAAGGCGACGTCCGAGAGCAACGAGCGCGCGATCGGCGACCCGCACGCCCCGCAGCTGAAGCCGCTGCCCACCACGGTCCCGGCCGGCCTGCGGCGCTACTACCACCAGAAGCTCAGCTGGCACGGCTGCGGCGACGGCGTCGAGTGCGCCCGCATGAAGGCGCCGCTCGACTACCGGCACCCCGACCCCGGCACGGACCTCCGGCTCGCCGTCGCCCGCAAGAAAGCGTCGGGCCACGGCAAGCCGATCGGCTCGCTGATGCTCAACCCCGGAGGCCCCGGCGGCTCCGCCGTCGACTACCTCAAACAGGCCGGCCTCGCCTACCCCGCCGAAGTCCGCGACCGCTACGACCTGGTCGGCATGGACCCGCGCGGCGTCGCCACCAGCGAGCCCGTACGCTGCCTCACGGACAAGCAGATGGACGCGTTCACCGCGACCGACCAGACGCCCGACAGCCGGCGCGAGACGGGCCAACTCGTCGCCGCCTACGAGCAGTTCGCCCAAGGCTGCAAGAAGCGCTCCGGGCGGCTCCTCGGCCACCTGTCCACGATCGACGCCGCCCGCGACATGGACGTCCTGCGCTCCGTGCTCGGCGACAAGAAGCTGCACTACGTCGGCGCCTCCTACGGCACCTATCTCGGCGCCACCTACGCCGGCCTCTTCCCCCAGCGCTCCGGCCGCCTCGTCCTCGACGGCGCCATGGACCCCACGCTGTCGATGCTGCGCGTCAACCGCGAGCAGACCGGCGGCTTCACCACCGCCTTCCAGGCGTTCGCGAAGGACTGCGTACGGCGCTCCGGCTGCCCGCTCGGCCGCAAAAGCCCCGAGGACGCGGCCCACCGACTCGGAGCGTTCTTCAAGAAGTTGGACGCCCACCCGCTCCCCACCGGCGAACGGCGCAAGCTCACCGAATCCCTCGCGTCCACCGGCGTGATCCGCTCCATGTACGACCAGGAGTCGTGGCCCGGGCTGCGCGAGGCGCTGTCGGCGGCGAAGAAGGGCGACGGCGGGCAGCTGCTCACCCTCGCCGACGACTACTACGAGCGCGACCCCGACGGCCACTTCGGCAACATGATGTACGCCAACACCGCCGTCAACTGCCTCGACCTCCCTCCCGCCTTCCGCTCCCCGGCCCAAGTACGGCGCGCCCAGCCGTCGTTCGAGAAAGCCTCCCCGGTCTTCGGACGCGGCTTCGCGTGGGCCGCGCTCAACTGCGGCTACTGGTCGCAGCGGCCCTCCGGCCGCCCGCACCGCATCGCCGCAAGCGGCGCCGACCCGATCCTCGTCGTCGGCACCACCCGCGACCCGGCCACCCCGTACCGCTGGGCTCGCGGCCTCGCCGGCCAGCTCTCCTCGGGCCGCCTGCTCACCTACCGCGGCGACGGGCACACCGCCTACCTCCGCGGCGGCTCCTGCATCAACACCGCCGTGGACACCTACCTCCTCAAGGGCAAGGCCCCGGCGAACGGCAAGTCCTGCTCCCCGTCCGGTCCGTGACCCCGAAGCCCCGGGCCCGTACGGAGCACCCACGGAAACTGTGTAGACTTGTCGCCGCTGCGGCCAGCACACTGGCACCGCAGCCCGCCGCCTTAGCTCAGTCGGCCAGAGCGACGCACTCGTAATGCGTAGGTCGGGGGTTCGACTCCCCCAGGCGGCTCCCCAGGTCAGAGGCCGGTTCCGAGCATGGAACCGGCCTCTTTGATTGATACCGCCAACGGCCTTGTGTTGACCGGGAGTTGGCCGACCCCTGTGACGTTGCGACGTAGGTGGCACGCACCCGGCCGTGTCAGGCCGGGCCGAGTCCGTTGAGCAGGGTCCGGGTCACCAGGTCGGCTCCCTGGGCGGTGGTCAGCTCCGGCATTTCGTGTGAGGCGATGTTGGTGAGGTGGGTGAGCAGCGTGCGTGCCCAGCGGTCCGGGAGGCCCGGGCGGATGACGCCTTCGCGGACGGCGCGGGCCGTGAACGCGTCGAGCTGGTCGAGCAGTTGACGTAGGCGGTCGGCGGCTGCCTTGCCCTGGGCTTGCCGGATGTCCACGGGCCACTGTCTGCTGACGGCGATCATGCCTTCCGCGTACCTGTGCAGCGCGATCGTCACGGGCGCCTCGGTCAGTCGTGCTTCGGCGACGACCTTCTCGCAGGCGTCGAGTTTGGCCGCGTGGACGGCGGCCATGAGGGCTTCGCGGGTCTGGAAGCGGCGGTAGACGGTACGCCGGTCGACGCCCGCCGCTGCCGCGATGGCCGCGATGCTCGTGCCGGGGTCGCGGGCGAGCAGGCGTGCTCCGGTCTGCAGGACCGCGTCCAGGTTGCGTGCTGCGTCGGCTCTCATCGCCACCGGAGCATACGCAGGGGCGCAGCTGATGAACCAGCAAGGACCTCACGGGTATTGCGGTTCTGAGGTTATCTGTCACAGTGTTGTGGTGCTTGGTCTGCCCGGCGCGTACGGCGTCGGGTCCTGCCTCGACTCAGGAGTCATGTGTGAGTCCGGTCCAACTGTCCGAGAAGTTGAAGGAAGTTTTCGATGCCAGGGTCTTCGTCACGGTCGCGACCCTTCGGCCCGACGGGAGCCCGCACCAGTCGGTGGTCTGGGTGGGGAGGGCCGGCGACGACCTCTTCTTCGTGACCGGTGTGGACAAGGTCAAGGTGCGCAATCTGCGGCGTGATCCGCGGCTGAGCGTGACGGTCAACCCGCCCGAGGAGCCGTACGGGTACGCGGTGATCAGCGGCACCGCCCGGTTCGAGAGCGCCGGCAGCCGCGCGCATGGACGAACTGGCCGTCAAGTACACGGGCAAGACGTACGCCGAGCACCGCCCCGAGTCGTACGCCGCCCTCCCCGAACTCGTCACCGTCCACGTCACGCCCGAAAAGATCGCGGCCCGGTTCCTGTGAAGCGGAGCGGCGAGGGGAGCGGAAGCGAAGAGGCAGGAGGGGAGAGGGAGTTGAAGACCTGCGTCATCACCGGCGGCACGGCGGTATGGGCAAGGCGCTCGCCCACACGTACCTGGAGCGGGGGCAGGAGGTGGTGGTCGTCGGGCGCAGCGCGGAGAAGGGCGAGGCGTGGCTGGAGGCCGCGCGACGGCGCGGAGCTGCCGCGCGTGCGCACTTCATCCGCGCCGATCTGAGTCTGCTGTCCCAGACCATGGCGGTGGTCGACGGCATCCGGTCGGCGTTTGCGAAAGTCGACGCGCTGGTGCTGTGCGCCCGGCACTTCCGGTCCACCCGGCTGGTCACGTCCGAAGGATTCGAGAGCACCTTCGCGCACTTCTACCTCAGCCGCTACGTACTGAGTCACGAGCTGGCCGACCTGCTCGAAGCCGCCCGCACTCCGGTCGTCCTGAACGTCGCCGGGCCCGGCGGCGAAGGGGAGATCCACTGGGAAGACCTGCAACTGGCGCGCGAGTACGACGGGCGGCGCGCGCTCATGCAGGGCGGGCGCCTCAACGATCTGCTCGGCGTCGCCTTCGCCGACAGCCGCCCGCGGACGAGGGTGCGGTACGTACTGCTCGACCCGGGCACGGTCAGCACGAGTTTCTCGGGGGAGTACACGCCGGAGGTGAGGGCGCACATCGACGGCGTGCGCCGGTCCGCCCGGCCGGTCGGTGAGGCCGTCGTCCCGATCCTCGATGTTCTGGACGACCCTCCGGGCACGCCGCTCAGCGCCTTCGTGCGGGATGTGCCGCTCGGCCTGCACGGTCCCGCGTTCGCGCTCGCGGAGGCCCGGCGGCTGCACCGGCACACCAGGACGCTGCTGGACGAGTGGGCGGCGCGGGCGGGGAGGGGCTGAGGCGCCCTCCGCCCCCGCGCCAACCGCCCGGCGTGCCAAGGCAGTTGGTCCCCGGCCGGTCGTCGGCCAGTCCCCGTCCAGTTCCCGGCTAGTCCCCGGTGGCGAGCAGGCGTGTGATGCCGTCCGGGGCGAAGATGTCGCGGGTCGCGAGGGAGATCGCGCCTCTGAGAGCCGGGTCGGAGTCCGGTTCCGTGGTGGTGATCGTCAGCCGGCGGGTGGCCAGCGGCAGAGCGCGTTGGTAGACGACGGCCCGTACGCCGGAGAGCAGTTCGTCCCGCTGCTCGCTCAGCGGGCCGCCCAGTACGAGGGTGCGCGGGTTGTACATGTGGACCAGCATGGCGACGACTTCGCCGATCTCGGTCGCCGCCTGCCGGACCTGGTAGAGCGCTCGGGGGTCGCCGTTCGCCACCGCTTCGGTGAGCAGCCTGGTCCCGTTGGCGATGTCGCGGGCGCCGTTCTCGCCGTCGAGGAAGCCGAGTTCGCGCAGTACGGCGCTGTGCGAGGCCACGGCTTCCACGCAGCCGGTCTTGCCGCAGCGGCACAGCGTGTCGGTGTGGCTGGAGGCGCGGAGGTGGCCGATGTCGCCCGCGGCTCCGTCGGCGCCGCGGTGTACGCGGCCGTCGGCCGTGATGATGCCGGCGCCGATTCCGCCGCCTATCTTGACGGCGAGCAGCGGGGGGTCGATGTCCTCGCGGGCGGCTTCGCCGAGCGCCATCAGGTTCACGTCGTTGTCCACCACGACGGGAGCGCCGAACCGTTCGCGAAGCCGGGCCCCGACCGGGTACGCGTCCCAGCCCGGCATGATCGGCGGCCGTACCGCGCAGCCGTGCTGGAAGTCCACCGGCCCCGGCAGCCCGACCACGACTTCGCGGACCGGCACGTCGTCGCCGCCGTGTGCGGCGAGCAGCGCGAGCAGCCTCTCCGTCAGCGCGTCGAGCAGCGCGTCCGGGCCCTCCTCGACGGGGATCGCGAGGACGTCGCGGCCGAGGAGTCTGCCGGTCAGGTCCGCGATGGCGACTCGGGTCGTGCTGACGTCGACGTCGGCGACGGCGACCGTGCCGGCGCGCGGGCTGATCGTGAGCATCTTCGGCGGTCTGCCGCGTACGGAGGCGCCGGTCTCGGTCTCCTCGAAGATTCCGCGCCGCAGCAGGTAGTCGACGTGCTGGCCGATCGTCGAGCGGGCCAGGGAGGTCTGGCGGGCGATCTGCACCCGGCTCGTGGCTTCTCCGGAGGCCACGAGCGCGAGCACCCGGCGCAGTGCGACCGCCGCGAAGGTGCGCCCCGCCTCAGTGTCGTCGTCCGGCCGCTTACCACCATCTTTATGCACTGCGAAAAACTAAAACCGGCATCTTGTGCTCGTCAATGGACCGAATCAGTCTGGCAGCGCGCTGGAAGCGGGAGAGGTTCGCCGCCCGGCCGTACGCACGCAACGAGGAGGTTCGGATGAACCGCGCCCGCCACGGGGCAGTCATTGTCGGCACCGGCATGATCGCCGGCGTTCACGCCCGAGCGGTGCACGCAGCAGGCGGGACAGTTCGCGGAATCGTCGGCTCCGCACCGGAGCGCGGCGCCCGCGCGGCGAAGGAATGGGACCTGCCGCACGGCTATCCGGACCTCGACGCGGCGCTGTCCGACGAGGACGTCGACGTGGTCCACGTCTGCACGCCGAACTCGCTGCACACCGCGCAGGCCGAGGCGGCGCTGCGCGCTGGGAAGCACGTCATCTGCGAGAAGCCGCTGGCCACTTCGGCGGCCGACGCCGAACACCTCGCCGCCGCCGCCGAGCAGGCCGGCCGCCTGCTGGCCGTGCCGTTCGTCTACCGCTACCACCCGCTCGTACGCGAGATCCGGGCCCGGGCACAGGACGGCGAGTTCGGCGCGTGGCAGCTGCTGCACGGCAGCTATCTGCAGGACTGGATGCTCGACCCGGCCGCCGACGGCTGGCGCACCGACCCCCGCGCCGGCGGGCCCTCCCGCGCCTTCGCCGACATCGGCTCGCACTGGTGCGACCTGGTGGAGTGGGTGTCGGGGGTACGGTTCGGCGAGGTCTCGGCCGTCACCGCCACCACGGTGCCCGGACGCCGGCGGGACACCGAGGACTCCGCCGCCGTGCTGCTGCGCACCCCGGACGGGCTGCTCGGCACGCTCACCGTCTCGCAGGTGTCGGCGGGCCGGAAGAACCGGCTGTGGTTCGAGCTCGACGGTGCCCGCGGCAGCGCCGTCTTCGACCAGGAGCAGCCGGAGACCGTGTGGCTCGGCACCGCGGAAGGAGCCCGGGTGCTCGCGCGCGACCCCGGCGCCGGAAGCCCGGAACAGCGCCGGCTGTCCACGCTGCCCGCGGGCCATCCGCAGGGGTTCGGGGACTGCTTCCGCGCGTTCGTCGCCGACGCGTACGCGGCGATCGACGGCGCGGAGCCGGACGGGCTGCCGCGCGCCGCGGACGGGGTGCGCTCCGCGCGGCTGGTCGAAGCGGTGCTGGACTCGGCGCGCACCCTGGCCTGGACCCGGATCGACAACGGCAACGCGAAGGAGCACGCCGCATGAAGCTGGGAATGCTGACCGCCTGCCTGCCCGAGCTTCCGCTGGAACGGATCGCCGACTGGGCGTCCGCGCACGGGTACGAGGCGCTGGAGGTCGCCGTCTGGCCCGGCACGGGCGGGCGCGACTTCGAAGCGGCGCACCTTCCCGTGGCCCGGTTCGGGCAGCGGGAGGCCGACGCCACCCGCGAACTGTTCGCCCGGCACGGGCTGGAGCTGTCGGCGCTCGCGTACTACGAGAACAACCTCCACCCCGACCCCGGGCGCCGCGAGGAGATCCGCACGCATCTGCGGCACGCGATCGACGCCGCCGCCGCGCTGGACGTCCCGTACGTCGGAACCTTCATCGGCCGCGACTGGCACCGCACCGTGGCCGAGAACCTGAAGGAGGCGGAGCGGATCCTGCCGCCGCTCGTCGAGTACGCGGGCGAGCGGAACGTCCAACTCCTCATCGAGAACTGCGTGATGGAGGGCTGGCACCCGGACGGCTATCCCGGCAACCTCGCCTACTCGCCCGAGCTGTGGGAGTGGATGTTCTCGCTCGGCTTCTACCTCAACTGGGACCCGTCGCACCTGACGTGGATCGGCATCGACCCGGTGGAGACCATCGCGCCCTACGCGGACCGCATCGTGCACGCCCAGGCCAAGGACGTGCAGCTGCGCCCGCGGGACCGGCAGCGCTGGGGCCACTTCGGGCCCGCCGTCGGGCGCGACGGCAACCCCTGGGACATGGGCTGGTGGCGCTACCGCGTACCCGGCCTCGGCCAGGTCGACTGGCCGCGCGTCGTCGACCGCCTCTACGAAGCCGGCTTCACCGGCACCCTCTCCGTCGAGCACGAAGACCCCGTGTGGAGCGGGGACGAGACCCGCGTACAGCAGGGGCTCGACATCGCCCACCGCACCCTGCGCCCCCTGATCGTCGGCTGACGACCCCCTTCCGCCCACCGAGCATGTGGAGCACCCCGTGAACCACTCCCCCTCGAACCCGGCCCGCGTCGGCATCATCGGCGTCGGCAACATCTTCGACAGGTACGTCAAGGGCATGGCCCGCTTCCCGCTGCTCAGCGTCAGCGGGTGCGCCGACCTGGAGCACGAGCGCGCCGTCAACGGCGCGGCGGCGCACGGGATTTCGGCGTACGACTCGATCGAGGCGCTGCTCGCCGACGACGCGGTGGACGTCGTCGTCAACATCACCCCGCCCGTCGTGCACGCCGACGTGACCGCGCGCGCCCTCAAGGCCGGCAAGCACGTCTACGTCGAGAAGCCCATCGCCGCGACCGTCGCGGAGGCCGAACCGCTGCCGGACCTCGCACGGGAGCACGGCGTCCTCCTCGGCTCGGCGCCCGACACGTTCCTCGGCAGCGCGGCGCAGACCGCGCGCAAAGCCGTCGACGACGGACTCATCGGCGACCCGATAGGCGCCTCGGCGTTCATCAGCCACAGCCTGGCCGAGACCTGGCACCCGGACCCGAGCTTCCTGTTCCAGCCCGGCGGCGGCCCCGGCCTCGACCTCGGCCCGTACTACCTGACCCATCTGGTCAACCTGCTCGGGCCGGTCGCCACCGTCTCCGCGCTGTCCCGCATCGGCGCACCCGTACGCAAGGTGACCAGCCCCGGGCGCACGGTGGACAGCGTGCAGGTGACCACGCCCACGCACGCCGCCGCCGTCGTCGGCTTCGCGTCCGGCGCCCTCGGCTCGCTCCAGCTCAGCTTCGACGTCTGGCACCACAGGCTGCCGTTCATCGAGGTCTACGGCACCGAGGGCACGTTGAGCCTGCCCGACCCCAACGGCTTCGACGGCGACGTCCGCGTACGCGGCCACTACGACGACGACTGGACGGTGCTGGATCCGGTCTTCCCGCCGTCCGGGCCGCTCGACATGGCGACCCAGATGCTCCGGGGCAGCGGCGTCAACGACCTGGTGGAGGCCGTCGGAGGCGGCCCGCACCGGGCGTCGGCGGGGCTGGCCTGCCACGTGCTCGAAGCCATCGAAGCCATCGAAAAGTCCAGCCGCACGCGGCAGTTCGTCGAGATCACCTCGTCCCCGGCCCGTCCGGAACCGGTGAAGCAAGGAGAGACAGCGGCATGACCAGCACCCCCAGGTTCGGCGTCGACCTCATCACGTTCTACAACCCCGCGTTCTGGGGCCTGCCCGACGACGCCGCGCTCCAGGACCTCTCGGACCGCGACCCGGACGCCGTGTGGAAGAAGATCCTCGACTCCGCGTACGAGGCGGGGATCACCAGCCTCGAAGTGACCTTCGGGCCGGCGAACACCGACAGCATCCGCCGCGCGTTCGGCTCCGCGAAGGAGTTCAAGCGCGAACTCGACGGCCGCGGCATGGAGCTGAAGAGCGCCTTCTACCTCGAAGGGAGCTGGGCCCCGGACGCCGACCGGGGCGAGATCGCCGAACAGGCCGGCGCGTACGCCCGGTTCATCAAGGAGGCCGGCGGCGATGTGCTCGTCGCGGCGCCGCCGATGCGTACGACGTGGAACGCGGAGCCCCCGCAGTTCAACGACTTCGACTTCCTCAAGAACGTCGCCGACATCGCCCATGTCGTCGGCCGCGCCAGCCTGTTGGAGGGCGTGACCACCGCGCTGCACACCGAGGCGCACTCCAGCTTCTGCACCGCACGCGACGTCGATCTGCTGATGGCGCTCACCGACCCGCTGTTCGTCGGCCTCTGCCCGGACACCGGCCATCTGGCGCTCTCCGGCGGCGACCCCACCCGTATCGCGTCCCGGCACCGCGAACGCGTCGTCATCTCGCACTGGAAGGACGCGACCGGGCCCGCCCCGCTGCGCGTACCGGTCGACGACTCGATCCACGAGAGCCACCGCGACTACTTCCGCCGCGTCGGCGCCGGCTCCATCGACTGGTTCGCGTGGGGCCGCCTGATGCGGGAGATCGGCTTCACGGATCTCGCGCTGCTCGAACTGGACGCCGTGCCGGACCCGGTGGCGGAGATGACCGCCGCCCGCGAATTCATCGAGCGGTCGCTGTCCGCGGTCTATCCGTAGAGCGGATGCACGGAAGCCGTCGGTCCGCTCCCCGCGGCGGGCGTTCTGCGCCCGCCCCCTCCCTCTCCCTTCCGGCCTGTACGGCCCGCCGAAAGGCACGATCATGAGTGACGACGTCGTCAGCTCACTGGAAAAGCCCGAGCAACTCCCTCCGCAGTCCCCCGAATCCGCCGAATCCGCGCCGCGTGCCAGCGCGTCCTTCATCGCGTTCTTCATCCTGGCGCTGTTCGGAAGCTACGTCGCGATCATCACGCCGTCCGTCGTCTCGCTCGCGCTGAAGGTCAAGCAGATCGACCCCGCCGGAAAGGTCGGCTCGCTCTCGCTGATACTCAGCCTCGGCGCGCTCTGCGCCGTCATCGCCAACCCGTTCTTCGGCAAGCTCAGCGACCGCACCACCTCGCGCTTCGGCATGCGCCGGCCGTGGATGGTCGCCGGGCTGATCGGCGGCGGCGCCGGACTGTTCCTCGTCGCCGTCGGCACCAACACGACGATGGTCCTCGTCGGCTGGTGCGTGACGCAGACGTTCTTCAACTCGCTGCTGGCCGCGCTCGTCGCGATCCTGCCCGACCAGATACCGCCGCGCCAACGCGGCCTGGTCGGCGGCCTGATGGGCATCTGCTATCCGGTCGGGCTGATCCTCGGCACGTGGATCGCGCAGAGCTACGCGGCCTCCGCTCCGAAGGTGATGATCCTCGGCCCGATGGCCGTCGCCGTGGTGACCGTGGCCGCGCTGTGCGCGAAGCTCAAGGACCGCAGGCTGAATCCGGCGGACCGGCCGCCGTGGAATCTCGGGGAGTTCCTGCGCACCTTCTGGTTCAACCCGCGCAGGAACCCGGACTTCGGCTGGGCCGTGCTCAGCATTCTCCTGGTGTCCCTGTCGATCATGACGTTCGGGACCTACCAGGTGTACTACCTCTCGGACTACCTCCACATCGGCGAGTCCCAACTCACCCGCCTGACCTTCTACTTGGTACTGGTCATCTACAGCACCAGCGCACTGACGGCGGTGGTGTCCGGCTGGCTCTCCGACCGCTTCCAGCGCAGAAAGTTCTACGTGAACTTCTCGGCGGTGCTCGTCGTCGTCGGGTTCGTCGTGCTGCTGGCCAGCCACTCGCTGGCCGTCCTGTTCACCGGCGCCACCGTGCTGGGCCTCGGCAACGGCTTCTTCTTCAGCGGCCACTACACGCTGCCCGCCTCGGTGCTGCCCAGCGAACAGGACGCGGCGAAGGACATGGGCGTTGTCAACATCGCGGTCACGCTGCCCAGTTCGCTCGTCCCGATCTACGCGCCGACGCTGCTGTCGATCGGCGGCGGCGACAACTATCCGGCGCTGTTCATCTCGGGCATCGTGCTCGCTCTCCTCAGCATCCCGGCCGTACGGCGCATCCGGGGCGTCGCCTGAGCGAGCCCGTGGGTTCGTGGGTTCGTGAGCCCGTGGGTTCGTGGGCTCGCGAACCCGTGAGCCCGTGAGTCCCCGAGCCCGTGAGCCCCTGAGCCCCGGGGCCGGCGAACTCGGCGGGCGGCGGCGGGAGTTGAGGACCGTGGAGGCGGGCGCCTCGCCCGTGTGGCCGGTCCCGCCTCCGCCGCCTCGTCCTTCCGGCCGAGCCGGGCCGCGCGGAGCGTACGTACGCTGCACTGCGTGCCCGAGACACCTGAGAGACCCGAGACGGCGGAGACGAACGAGCGGATGCCCGGGCCGCGGCTGCCGCGCCGCACGGCCTTCACCGTGCTGTGGCTGATCCTGGCGCTGCTGTGGGTGCTCGACGTGACGAGCGCCGCCGCCGGCGCCGGGCTCGAAGGGCCGGGCGCGTGGTGGCGGTTGGGGCCCGGCGTACTGGCGGCCGTCGCGCTGCTGTGGCCCGACCGGCCGCCGCGGCTGCCGTGGCGCGCGGGTGCCGCGGCGCTCGCGTCCGCGGCGGTCACCGGGTCCCAACTGGCCGCGGTGCAGCCGGAGTTCTCCGACTGGGGGCTGCTGGAGACGCTGTGCCTGCTGCTCCTGCTGGTGCGGGTGCTGCGGGAGGTGCCGCCGGCGTGGGCGGCGTCCGCGCTGGGTGCGGCGCTCGGCCTCGCCGCGCTCGCGGCGCCGGTACGGCTGGCGGCGCCGGACGGCCCGCTGTTCTCGTTCCTGCTGACCTTCCTCGTGGGCGGTGCGGTCGGGCTCGGCTGCTATCTGCGCGCGCTGGACGGGCGGCGCAGGCGTGCCGTCGCCGAGGTGCGGCAGAGCGAACGGCTCGCGCTCGCCCGCGAGTTGCACGACTTCGTCGCCCACCACGTCACCGGCATCGTGGTGCAGGCGCAGGCGGCGCGTACGGTCCGCGGGATCGCGCCGGAGCAGGTGGACGAGCTGCTGGCGGGCATCGAGCAGGCCGGCGCGGAGACGCTGGAGTCGATGCGGAAGCTGGTGCGCGTGCTGCGCGAGGACGGCGACGGCGCGGTGCGCCCCGGCGACCTGTTCGCCGAACTCGCCGAACTGGTCGCCGCGTTCGCCGAACGGGACGCGCCCGCCACGCTCCAGGTCTCGGCCGAGGCACGGCGGGTGCGGCCCGAGCCCGAGGTGCAGACGACGGTGCGGAACGTCGTACGGGAGGCGCTGACGAACGTACGCCGGCACGCGCCGGGGACGCCGTCCGTGTCGGTACGGGTGAGCCTGGTGCCGGCCGGCGGCGAGGCCCGCGGCGAGGCCGGTGACGGCCCCCTGCCGGACGGGGACCCGGGAACCGGCCCGGGCGGCGTCCGGCGGCTGCGGGTCGAGGTGCACAACACGCCGCCGCCCCGGCACTCGCCGCCGCCCGCCGAACCCCTCGGCGGGCGCGGCGGGTTGGGCCTGGTCGGACTGGCCGAGCGCACCGAGGCGGTCGGCGGCACGCTGCGCGCGCACCGCGCCGAGGACAGCGGCTGGACGGTGACCGCCGCGTTCCCCGTACGCGAGGCTGTGGCAGGATCCCCGGCATGACCGGCAGCAGCGCATCGGCGGATCCCGTGCGGGTGCTGGTCGCCGACGACCAGGAGATGGTGCGCACCGGTTTCCGGCTGATCCTGCAGGCGCAGCCCGGCATGGAGGTCGTGGGCGAGGCGGCCGACGGCGCGGAGTGCGTGGAGCTGGCACGGCGGCTGCGTCCCGACGTGTGCCTCGTCGACATCCGGATGCCGAAGCTGGACGGCCTGGAGGTCACACGGCTGCTGGCCGGCCCGAAAGCGGCCGACCCGCTGCGCGTCGTCGTGGTGACCACCTTCGACCAGGACGACTACGTGTACGGCGCGCTGCGCGGCGGCGCCTGCGGGTTCCTGCTGAAGGACGCGGGCCCCGGCCTGCTGGTCGAGGCGGTGCGGGCGGCGGCGCGGGGCGATGCGCTGGTCTCGCCCACGGTGACCGTACGGCTGCTGGAGCGGATCGGTGAGCGGCCGGCCGCCGGCGCGGACGCGCCCGAACCGCCCGAAGGCCCGCTGACGGAACGGGAGTTGGACGTGGTCCGGCTGGTCGCGGTCGGGCGCACCAACCAAGAGCTGTGTGCCGAACTGCACGTCTCGCTCTCCACCGTCAAGAGCCATCTCGCCAGCATCCAGGCGAAGTTGGAGCTGCGGAACCGGGTGGAGATCGCGGCCTGGGCGTGGCGCCGCGGCGTCGTACGGGACGGCTGACCGCCGCGCCCGCGCCGCCCGCGTCCGCGGGCAGCTCGCCAACTGCCGCCCGCTGCTTGCAGGGTGCCGCCTTCGGGGAACGGGCCGCCGCCCGCGGTCACTTCGGGCCGCCGGGCTTGCCCTTCTCCAGTACGCCGTAGTCCACGCTCACCCTGTCCCCGTCGACCTTCGTCACCGCGATCAGCATCGGCTTGTGCGCGCCCTTGAAGACGGAGTCGCACCGCACGTGGTCGAACTTCTCCGGGCGCAGCCCGCGCGGGCAGCTCACCGACGACGGCGCGTCCTCCCAAGGCCGGGCGAAGTCGTCCTTCGCCAGCTTCTCGACTTCCGTGTGCGGCACCGTGCGGGGCGTTCCGGTCGCGGTCGCGACCGACGCGTTGTCGAGCGTGTTCCACGCCGTTACGGCCAGGACCGCCAGCACGACGGCCACGGACAGGGCGACGACGATGCGCTTCATGTGCTGCTCCTCGGACTCCGGTTGCGGTCGGCCGTCGCCGGCCGCCGTACACCGAGCCTCCTCTCCGTGCCGCTGCCGCCGCCTCGGCCCCGCGGCCGGTTGCCGCAGCGGCGCCCCGGCCAAAGGTACGAGAGCGGCGCCGTACCGCGGTACGGCGTGCGGCACACGGCGCACGGCACACCGCATACGGCCGGGCACCGGAGGGTTCGTACCGTCCGGTGCCCGGCCGACTCGCCCGACTAGTCGGCTACTTCGACGCCTTGGTGCAGTCGCGGTCGCCCTTGCAGTGGTGGAGCGCCACCAGCTTCTTGTGCAGCGCGGCCCGCTGGTGTCCGGAGAGCGAGCCGATCTTGTTGTGCATCTCGTTCGGGTCGGAGCCCGGCGTGTAGAACTCCCGCTCGCCGTCGGCGTATTCGACGTACAGCTCCTTGCCGGTACGGAGGGCGTTGTACGTCGGCGGGTCGCCGCTCTTCGCGCCCTGCTTGTCCGGATCGCCGTTCGGATGCTTCTCCTGGTGGTGCTCGACCAGTACCGACTTGCGCCAGTCGCCCGCCGGCCGGCCCTGCATCAGGCCGGCGAGGCTGTGCCCGTCCACCGACGAGGGCACCTTCAGCCCCGCCAGCTCCTGGAAGGTGGGGTTCATGTCGGTGTTCTGCGCCAGCTCCGGCACCTTACGGCCGGCCTTCACGCCGGGCCCGGTGACCATCATCGGCACCTTGATGTCGGTGTCGTAGGCGGTCATCTTGCCCTGGCGCAGCTGGTGTTCGCCCATGTGGAAGCCGTTGTCCGAGCCGAACATCAGGTACGTGTCGTCCGCCTGGCCGTTGGCCTTGAGCACCTTCTCCAGGTGCCCGATCATCCGGTCGACGGCCTGCACCGAGCGCACGCGCTTCGCGAAGTCCTTGTCGAGCTTCTGCTTCTCCTTCGGCTTCAGCGGCGTGAGTTTCTTCTGCCACTTCGGCGCGTGCTCGGTCTCCTTGTCGTACGCGGAATTGCGCGGCGCCTTCAGCCCGGGGAACTTCTTCTTGTCCTGCGGCGCGGGCGTGGACGGGCCGTGCGGTGCGAACGTCGCCGTCTCCAGCATGAACGGCTTCTTCGACTTCGCCGAGCCGTCGATGAACTTCTCGGCCCGCTTGGAGATCACGTCCGTCAGATAGTCCTGGGGCCGGTGGCCCTTCTTCACGACGTGCCCGTTCTCGTTGAGCCGGTAGTTGTACTCGCCGTAGCCCCAGCCGGCCACGTCCCACTCGTTCCAGCCATGCGGCACGTGCGGCTTCGACCCGCCGAGCCGCTTGCCCGGCTGGTAGCCGTTGAGGTACTTCCCCATGAACCCGGTGTTGTAGCCGGCCTGTTGGAGCCGGGACCCGTAGCAGTTCTTCTCGTCGTGGTGCGCCAGAAACGCCTTGTATCCGCCGTCGTCGCCCTTGTTGTCGTAGACGCCGGTGTTGTGCGGGAACTGCCCGGTGAGAATCGACGAACGCGACGGGCAGCACAGCGAGTCCGTGGCGAAGAAGTTCGAGAACGTCGTGCCCTGCTTCATCATCTGCCGCACGTGCGGCATGTACTTCACCAGATTCCAGGAGAGGTCGTCGGTGAGTACGTAGAGGATGTTGGGCTTCTTTCCTCCTGCCTTCCCGCTTGCTTTTCCGTCCGCCGCTGTGGTGGTGGTGCCGCCGCCCGCGGACGAGCGCGCGGAACCGCCCCCGCCGGATGGGCTTGTGCCCGCCTGTGCCTGCCAGACCAGTACCAGTCCCAGTACCGCGGCGAGCGCCGCGCAGAGACCGGCAACGAGCGTGCGGCGGTAACGCGTACCGCGCATCACCAAACGCCTCCTTCGGTAGAGCCGGTGCCTTTCGGAGCCGGTGACCGTAGGAGCCGTCCTTGTGGAATTCTTGTGGGCCGCCGTCGGAACGCGCCGCCGTTCCGTTCCGCACGTTCCGTACGGCTCCGCACGTTCCGCACGGCTCCGCATGGCCGGCACGCGCGCGGGCACGCGCGAGCCCATGGCAGGGCACACCGACGGGGACGCGTACGGCGGCGTGAACAGTGGCGCGTACGGGCACCGGGCGCTGCCGCACACCGCCGACCTGCGGATCGAGGCGTGGGGCGCGAGCCGGGAGCAGTGCCTGGGCGAGGCGGTGCGCGGGCTGGTGGAGTCGTTCGCGGACCTGTCCGCGGCGCGGGTGCGGACCGTGCGCCGGGTGCGGCTCGCCGAGCGCACCGACGACGAACTGCTGGCCGCGCTGCTGGACGAGGTCGTCTTCCGGCTGGAGGTGCACGGCGAACTGCCCGTGTACGCCGAGCTGGAGCCCGCGGACGCGGAGCCGTCTCCACACGCTGCGGGGGAGACGACCGTCCGCGGTGTGGACGTACGCCTGGCCATGACCGCGGTGGACGACGTGCCGCAGACCGGCGCCGCCCCGAAGGCCGTGTCCTGGCACGAACTGCGCCTGACCCAGGGCCCGTTGGGCTGGTCCTGCGCGGCCACGGTGGACGTCTGAGCCGGCCGGACGGGCGGGGAGCGCGGCCGGACTCGCCCCGGACGGACCTCGGAGCGCGGCCCCGGCTCCCGTTCAACCCGTGTCCCCACTCCCGCCTCACACCCGCCCGTCGGCGCCAACCACCCTTCGGCGCCTAGGCCCTGTCTCAAAGTGGCGTCGTCCTCCCGAAGGGAGGGCACAGCGAGGTCTGGTGCGTGCGATCGCAAGGCGGAGGAGGAGAGCGCCGGGGGCACCTCCCAGGCGAAGCTCAGGGGGAGTGCTGTGCCGACGATCGACAACGCAGCGAGCGTGCGTGCCAGCCCCCGCTGTGCAGACGGGACTTTGCGACAGGGCCTACCCCTTGACCACCCCGAGCGGCACCAGCCGCGCCACCTTGCGGCACAGGCCCGCGCCCTCGCTCGCGTCCACCACCGCGTCGACGTC
>Ga0164243_10003236_pt1 | contig 26210 bp, 21 predicted proteins | sample OricompcompostOP_FD_108781 | JGI IMG/M metagenome (GOLD analysis project Ga0164243, IMG submission 108781) | Organic Plus compost microbial communities from Emeryville, California, USA - Original compost - Organic plus compost (OP) | ecosystem: Engineered > Solid waste > Mixed feedstock >...
CACCGACCGCAGCCACCAGCGGATGCCCGAGTGGTACAGCCTGGACAACTGGCCGCCCACCCAGCTCAAGGGGCTCAACGAGGTGGTGGATGTCGAGGACGTGTCGATGATGCAGATGCGGCTGGACAACGGGGTGCTCGCCTCCTACGAGCAGTGCCACTTCGCTCCCGACTACTGGCGCAACTACACGGTGATCGGCACCGAGGGACGCATCGAGAACCTCGGCGACGGCCCGGGCGACACGATCGCGATCTGGGACCGCCGCCACGACGGCAGCGCCGCACCGGACGAGACCGTGATCATCGGTGCCGCCGACGGTGGCGGACACGGCGGCGCCGATCCGCGACTGATGGATGAGTTCCTCCGGTTCGCCGCGCTCGGCGGGACCACCGACACCTCGCCGGTCGCCGGCCGCCAGGCGGTGGCCGCCGGTGTCGTCGCCACCGAGTCGCTGCGCACCGACAGTTCGGCCCGCCGGGTCCCGCCGCTCCCCCAGGAGTTGGTCGACTACTTCGAGCGCGGCCAGTCCCGCTGATCCTGCCGAGGGGTCACAAAATCCCTGATCTGTGCGGTGTGTCGCCGTGCGCGCTGCGCGCGAGCCGGCGACACACCGCACAGATGCGGGATTTTGTGACCCCTCGCCGGTTTGGGGGCCTAGGAAGTCCAGGCGCGCCAGAGGGCGGCGTACTCGCCGTCGGCCTCGAGCAGTTCGTGATGGCTGCCGAGTTCGGCGATGCGACCGTCGATGACCACCGCGATCCGGTCGGCGTCGTGGGCGGTGTGCAACCGGTGCGCGATCGCGACCACCGTACGGTCCTCCAGCAGCGCGGCCATCGAGCCCTCGAGGTGCCGGGCGGTGCGCGGGTCGATCAACGACGTCGCCTCGTCCAGCACCAGGGTGTGCGGATCCGCGACCACCAGGCGGGCCAGAGCGATCTGCTGGGCTTGTGCCGGCGTCAATGCCGCGTTGCCGGATCCGATCATGGTGTCCAACCCGTCGGGCAACCGCTCCACCCAGTCCCAGGCGTCGACCGTCTTCAGGGCGTTGATCACCACCTCGTCCGGCGAACCCTCCCTGGCCAGCACGATGTTGTCCCGGATGGTGCCGACGAACACGTGATGCTCCTGGGTGACCAGGGACACCTCGGTACGCAGTTGATCAAGTGGCAGCTTCACCAGATCGACGCCGCCGACCGTCACCCGACCGGTGCGCGGGCCGTTGATCCCGGACAGCAACCGTCCCAAGGTCGACTTGCCCGAGCCGCTCGGCCCGACGATCGCCAACCGCTCGCCCGGTTGCAGGTCGAGCTCGACGCCGTGCAGCACATCATGTCCCTCGCGATAGGCGAAGCGCAGATCGTGGCCCTCGAGATGTGAATCGGCCGGTCGCTCATCGCCCGGCTCCCGGTCCTGCGGAACCGCGGCGATGCCGAGCAGCCGGGTCGTCGAGGCGACGCCGACCTGCAACCGGTCGATGTTGTAGATCAACTGGTCCAGCGGCCCGACGACGGCCTGGATGTACAGCGTCGCAGCGGTGATCTGGCCGAGGGTCACCCAGCCGTTGGCATAGCCGAAACCGCCGAGCAGGATGGTCCACACCAGCGGCGAGTTGTAGGCGACGTCGATCACGCCGAACAACAGGTTCCGCAACGACATCGTGTACCGCTCGGCCTGGGCCGACTCCTCGATGTCCTCGTCGGTCAGCTCGATCCGCTTCTGCTGCAAGCCGAGCGCCTCGACCGTGCGGGCACCCTCAACTGTCTCCGTCAACGATGTGTTGATCTTGGAATACGTGCCACCCTCGGTGATGTAGCCCATCGGTGCGCGCTTGAAGTAGCGCCGCACCGCCAGCCACAACGGCACCGCCGAGACCAGGATCGGCAGGGCCAGCAGCGGCGAATTCAGCAGCATCGCGACGATCGTCAGCACCGTGGTGATCAATGCGATCACGGCCTGTGGCAGGCCCCAGCGGACCGATTCGCTCATCGTCCCGACGTCCCGGGTGACCCGGGTGACCAGGTCACCGCTGCTGGCACTCTCCACCCGGCTCAGCGGCAGCCGCAACACGGTGCGGACGATGTACTCGCGAGCCGCGGCCAGCAGATCCTGCCCGAACACCGCCGCCGAACAGCTCGCACCGAAGGTGAAAACGGCCTGCAACACGATCACGCCGATGACCGCGATCGCCAGACTGTCGATCGTCGCGGTCACCGTTCCCTCGGCCCGTGCCACGTCGACCAGCCGGCCGAGGATCCGCGGCACGACCAGTCCGGCGACGGCCGCCAACCCGTTCATGATCAACAAGAGCAGGGCCAGGGTGCGGCGCCGGGTCAGCAGCGACTTGATGAAGTCGGCGACCGCCGGCCAGCCGGCGACCGGCAGGCCGCGGACCGGATTCCGCGACTGGGCGTAGAACTCCTGGGCGCGACGCTCGCGCAACAGGTGCCGGCGCCGCCAGGCCCGCAACCGCTCGCGGACCGTTCCGGTCTCCGGTGGCCGCAGCTCGTCCGGGACCCGCCGTGGCAGAGTGCCGGCTGCCACCCGCCTGGTCCGCTCGTAGTCCCAGGTCGCCGCCGAATCGGCCATCGGAGCGAGCACCGTATCGCCCGTTCGCACGGTCGAGCCGGTCCGGTTCATCGTTGTCCCCCGTCATGTTCGTCATCGCTGTGCCCGACCGCTGCGCCGGTCAACCGGCGGCCGTCATACTCGACCCGATCGTCGTCCTGTTCGTCATCCTGGTCGTCGTCCAGGGCGCGGGTCACCACACGGCCGTACCGCGGCTCGCTGTCCAGAAGTTGATCATGGGTTCCGGCGGCGACAATCGTGCCGTCGGCCAACAGGGCGACCCGGTCGGCATAGTGCAACAGCAACGGCGACGCGGTCATCACGATCGTCGTCCTTCCCCGGCGGTGCTCGGTCAGCCGCTGCGCGATCATCGCCTCGGTGTGGGCGTCGACCGCTGACGTCGGCTCGACCAGCACCAACACTTCGGGGTCGAACGCCAACGCGCGGGCGAGCACGAGTCGTTGCCGCTGCCCGCCGGACAATCCGCGGCCCCGCTCGTCCAACCGGCCCTGCCAACCGCCGGGCATCGCTTCGTAGACGTCCTCGGCCGCAGCCGTATGCATCACCCGTTCGGCCTGTTCCAGGGACAACCGGCCGTGCGGGTCGATCGCCTCCTGCAACGTTCCCGCGAAGATCATGCTGCTGGTGTCGCTGACCAGCACCGTGCGGCGTACGGCGTCCAGCGAGGCGTCGGCAAGATCAACATCACCGATCCGTACGCCCCACCGCCCGCGGGTGGCCTCCCGATCGGCGATCATCAGCTCACGGCGCTGCCGCTCGCGTTCGGCCCGGGCCCGACGGGCGGCGCGACCCTTCAGCGTCTCGGGAACCTCCATGCTCACCGGTTCACGGTCGACGACCAGATACCGGCCGAGGCGATCGGCCAGCGCTGCCGAGGCGTCCGGCAGCGCCGAGACGACCATGGTCAACTCCCCGGGCTCGGCACGGAACCCGGTCTGCTCGTCGACGATCGGCGAACCCATCGGCAACGGGGCCGGCTCGGCCGGCTCGGACCACGGCGGTTCCTGTTCCAGCACGGCAACCGTCTTGACCGCAGAGACCAGCGCACGCACCGTCTTCTGGGCAAGTTCGAAGAAGGTCCGGATCGGCGCGACCATGAACAGGGCGTACCCGAAGAAGCTGACCAACTGCCCGACGGTGAGTTCCCCGGCCAGCACCTCGCGGGCGCCCAGCCAGGTCAGACCGATCAGGAACAGTCCGGAGAACAGCACGCTGGTGGAGTCGGCGACCGCCTGCCAGACGCCGGCGGCGACGCCGGCCCGGCGTACGCTCTGGGACTGCGCGGCGTAGTTCTCGCCGAAGGTGCGCTCGCCGCCGACACCGCGCAGGATCCGCAACCCGGCAACGATGTCGGTGGCCATCGAGGTCAGCTTCGAGGACCTGTTCCGCTCGATCGCCTGACGTCGTTGCAACGGGCGCAGCAACGGCAGTGCGATCAACAACAACACCGGTGCGGCGATCAGGACCAGCACACCAAGCAGCGGCGAGGTCGACAGCACGATGCCGGCGACGATCAAGAACGCCACCAGCGAACCGACCGCCCGGGAGAACACCTCGGTCAGCGCACCGAATTGATCACTGTCGGAGGACGAGACGCTGAGCACCTCACCGGTCGGAGTGCGTTGCGGCAGCACGTGACCGAGCTGCCCCGCCTTGCGAGCGACCAGCTTGGTGGTCCGGTACAGCGCGAGTAGCCAGCTGCGTACGACCCAGGTATGACCCAGAATGCCGAAGCCGGCGCCGATGATGATCACCGCCAGCAGGATGCCGGCCCAGAACACCAGGGAACCGGCCGAATGATCAGAGATCCCTTGATCGACCGCACGGCCGATGAGGAACGGGCCGAGCGCGCCGGGCATCATCCACAGCACCGCCACGCCCGCCCCGGCCAACACGACATCCGCCTGCTGCCGGATCAGCCAGAACAGGAATCGGAAAGGACCGCGGGTATCGGGTTGGCCTTCCGATCCGCGGGGCCCTCCACTGCTCCGGCGATCCGATTTCCCGGTGCGTCGGGTGGGCCCGGAACTGGTGGTTCGGGTCTCCTCGAGAGCTGGCCGGTCCGCAGGCTGTCGGACCGCTGTTGTGAAACCGGGAACAGCCGGCGGGAAGTCATGCATAGCCAGCCAAGCGTATGCGGAATTCGGCGGGTCCTGCCATCGGTTTTGCCGATCAGGCAGCGGGGTATTGATTGATTCCGGCCAAGGGCGCACTCAACGAATCCCGCTTCCGCTTCTAGGATCGAGTTATGACCGAAAAGCAGCAACCAGCCAGCAACGAGCAGCCGAGCGGGACGCCGCCGGTGGCGGGTCAGACCGAGGACGGCCGGGTCTTCGTGGTCGCCCCCCAGGCGATGGCTGTCGAGCGGGCGCCCGAGGAGGGCGGGGAGAAGTCCGGCGAGGAACGCGAGTCGTCGGTGACCGACATGGTCGAGCAGCCCGCCAAGGTGATGCGGATCGGGAACATGATCAGGCAACTTCTGGACGAGGTGAAATCGGCCCCGTTGGACGAAGCATCACGGCAACGTCTCCGGGATATACATTCCGCCTCGATCGCCGAGTTGAAAGACGGTTTGGCGCCCGAACTGGTCGAGGAATTGGACCGGCTGGCGCTTCCGTTTGCGAGCGATCAAGCACCCAGTGATGCCGAGTTACGGATTGCGCAGGCGCAATTGGTCGGTTGGCTAGAAGGTCTTTTCCACGGAATCCAGACCGCTCTGTTCGCCCAGCAGATGGCTGCCCGGGCCCAGTTGGAGCAGATGCGTCGCGCGTTGCCCGCAGGCGTGATGCCCGGGCAGGTCCAGCCGCCGCAGGGTGACCCGCGGGGCCGCAGCGACGGGATGTATCTCTAGGCTGCCTCGAGGGCAACGGGGATGAACGGGGATGGCCGCGCGGGGAAATCGGTTGCGTTTTTAATTAGTACGTTTCAGCGCCGCGCGGCCAGCTATGCGTAATACGCAACGGCCTTACATTTATGTAGCACAGTTATGCAAGGCGGTTAGTTCCAGGGAATGACATAGATCCTTCTCTAGACTGATTCCCCCGCGACCGATATTCCGGTTAACTGACATTGCGCGCTCGGGAGGGCCCGCGGACGTTTGATCCCCCGTCGGGTGCACTCGCACCCCGACAGTTCGTACTCGGTGGGCGAGCCGGAACCGGGGTCGCGCGTCCGTCCATGTCAGTTTGGGAACGGCAGCCGATCCCGACTCTCCCAAATCCACGGGAACCGGCCTGTCGACCCGTACGTCTCAGGGCAACAACACGTCCTGCCTGAGAGACCACAAGGGGATGTCAGTAATGACCACGTTCGACGATCACCGTACGCAGGCAGCAACCGGCTGCGTACAGTTCGCTGATCTGTTCCAGGACCGCCTGCTCGAGGAACCGCCGGCCAGCAGCGCTCCGGCCGCCGTCCGGCATCGCTACTCGGAGTTGGCCGAGCGGGCAGGTGAGATCTGCGCCGAGTGCCCGATGTTCCGGAGTTGTCTGTATGACGCAGTTGTCCGGCACGATGTGGCCGGCTTCGTCGCCGGAACCACGCAGCGGCAACGCTCCGACATCCGTCGTCGGCTGGGAGTTGTCGTCGATCCCGAGGACTTCGACACCTTCGCCGGGGCCACCGCGCGCAATCGTCCGGTGGACCATGAAGAGGTCATCCGGCTGCGTCGGGCCAATCCGGATGAGACCCTCGAATCGATCGCCCAGCGACTCGGCTGTTCGCTGTCCACGGTGAAGCGGCATCTGCGTCGGGAGCGGGCCGCTCGGACCACCGCGGGCGAGGTCACACCGATGCGGCGATCACTGCCAACGATGTCCCAGGTGCTGGCAACTGCCGCACAGGTCATCGCACCATTGCGCAGTCGGGCCGACCGGCGCGCCGCCTGAACCTCTCGTTACCTGTCCGCCGTTCGTCGCCGGGTTGTCGCCGGATGTGTCCGAGGTCGGGGTGTGAGCGTCGGGTCACACCCACCGGGCCAGTTCTTCGACGGTGCCGCCGTCGTCGAACCGGCCGGTGACATGATCGGCGACGTCCTTGACCTCGTCCGGGGCGTCGCCGAGGGCGACACCGCGACCGGCCCAACGCAACATCTCCAGGTCGTTTCGGCCGTCGCCCATCGCCAACACGTCGGTCGGGTCGATCCGGAATCGCGCGGCGATGTCGGCCAATGCGGTCCCCTTGTTGACTCCCTCGGGGACGATGTCCAGCCAGGCACTCCAACCGATGAAGTAGCTGCACCCGGTCAATCCGAGGCTGTTGGCCATCTCGACGAACTCCTCGTCGGTGCTGCTCGGGTCACGCAGCACCACGCGGGTGACCGGTTTGGCCACGATGTCAGCGACATCACTGATGATCATCTCGCCGGTCAGGTCGCCGTCGGGGAACCGTCCGCTGACCCGGTATCCGCGCCCGACCTCCTCCACGGCCACCAACGTGTTCGGCTTGTGGGCCAGCACCCGGCGGACGACCTCCGAGGCATCGAAGGTGACCGATCGCAGCACTTCCGTCGGCGGATAGGCCACCTCGACCGCACCGTTGGAGCAGACCACGGGTCCGTGCGGCAGTTGCAGCTCGTCGAAGATCGGCTGAGTGCCGTGCCAGGACCGGCCGGTGGCCAGCACGACGCGGATATCGTTCTTGATCAACTCCCCGACCACCCCACGGATGGAGTCAGGAAGTTTACCGTCCCGGTCGACGACGGTCCCGTCGACGTCGAGCGCCACGAGTTTGGGACGCCAGTTCATCGAGCCTGGCCGTCGGATGCACTCGCATCGGTGATCGGCACCAGCCGTTCCCGGCCGGCGAGGAAGGGACGGAGGGCGACCGGCACGTAGATGCTGCCGTCGGCCTGCTGATGGTTCTCCAGCAGAGCGATGATCGTCCGGGTGATCGCACACAAGGTGCCGTTGAGTGTGGCGACCGGGGCCGTACCGTTGTCGAACCGGGCACGAATGTTCAACCGGCGCGCCTGGAACTCGGTGCAGTTGGAGGTCGAGGTGATTTCCCGGTACCGCTGTTGGCTGGGGATCCAGGCATAGCAGTCGTACTTGCGGGCAGCGCTCAGACCAAGATCACCGGCGGCCAGCTCCAGCACCTGGAACGGCAGCTCCAGTTTGCTGATGAAGTCCTTCTCGAAACCCAGCAGGCGCTGGTGTTCGGCTTCGGAATCGGCAGGATCGCAATAGGAGAACATCTCCACCTTGTCGAACCAGTGCACCCGGAAGATGCCGCGGGTGTCCTTGCCGTAGGAGCCTGCCTCGCGCCGAAAGCTCGGGCTGTAGCCGGCATAGCGCAACGGCAGTGACGTGGCATCGAGAATCTCGTCGGAGTGGTAGGCGGCCAGCGGCACCTCGGCCGTACCCACCAGATAAAGATCATCGGCTTCCAGCCGGTACACGTCTTCGGCCGCCTGGCCGAGGAACCCGGTGCCCTCCATCGCACGAGGCTTGACCAGCGACGGCGGAATCATCGGGGTGAACCCGTTGCCGATCGCGGTCTGCATCGCCAGGTTGATCAGAGCGAGTTCCAGTTCCGCTCCGACGCCGGTCAGGTAGTAGAAACGGGACCCCGAGACCTTGGCGCCGCGCGGGACGTCGATCGCGCCGAGCGCCTCGCCGAGGTCGAGATGATCACGAACGGCGATGCCCTCCGCGGCGAAGTCGCGCGGCGCGCCGATGGTCTCCTTGACGACGTAGTCGTCCTCGCCGCCCTCGGGTACGTCGTCGAAGACGAGGTTGCCGACCCCGAGCAGCAACTGGTTGAACTCGGCCTCCAACTCCTTGGCCCGCGCCTCGTTGGTCTTGACCTGCTCGGAGAGCTCCTTGGTCTTGGCCAGCAGTGCCGTCTTCTCCTCGCCCTGGGCCTTGGGGATCTGCTTGCCCAGGTCCTTCTGCCCGGCCCGCGCGGATTCGTACGCCGCGATCGCCTGCCGGCGCGACTCGTCGAGTCCGACCAGTTTGTCGACCAGGTCGACCGACTCGCCACGGGCGAGTTGGGACCGGCGGATGCGGTCAGGGTCCGTACGAAGCAAGCGAGCGTCAATCACACGCCCAGCCTACTTGGCGGGTGGCGAGGGTCGACGAGCCGTTTTCCCCTCGTGCGGCCGGTCCGGCGGCGGGATCCTGCAGAGGGTTCGGCTGCCGGATGTCCCGGCGGCTGCGTGCGATGATGGCTGCACCATGGTACGCAAGCCGCCGTCTGCCGCATCTCTCGGCGTCACTGCAGTGCTCGTCGCCGCGACGGTCGCCTGGACCCTGCTGGTGATGCATTCCGACGCCATCGCGCCGCTGGACGACTGGGCCGGGCGTCCCCCGGTCGCGGCACTGTCGGTGGTGGGTCAGTTCGCCGCTGCATTCGCGCTGATCACCGAGCCACTGTTGATCTACTTCAGCCTGCTGGTGATGGCGATCTGGGCGTTCCGCAATCGGATGCGCCACCTGGCCGGGGCGCTGGCCTTGATGGTGGTGATCGGCTGGGGTGGCGGAGGTCTGTTGCGGTTGCTGCTCGGCAGGCCGCGCCCGGCCGACGCGCTGCATCTGATCAGCACGTCGGGCTACTCGTTCCCGAGCAGCCACATGACCGCGGTGACCATCGGAGTGATCGCGATCGGCACGGTCCTGGTGATCACCCGGCGGCACCGGGTGACCCAGCTGCAATGGGCGCTGCTCGGCCTGGTGATCTTGGTGGCAGTCGGCTTGGACCGCTGGATCCTGGCCGCGCACTTCCTGTCCGATCTGATCGGCGGTGTGCTCTTCGGTTCGGCCGCCGCGGCGGTCTGTCTGCTGCTGGCCGGGGTTGCGGTACTGCCGCAGTTCGTCGCCCAGCCGGTCGGCAGCCGGGTGGCCAGGCACGCGGTCGAGCCGCCGGGACCGGAACGGGTGTCGCGGCGCTGCGCAGTGATCTACAACCCGGCTCGGGTGTCGGACTGGCCGGGATTCCGCCGCTCGATCTCCTATGAGCTTCGAACGCGCGGCTGGGACGATGCGATCTGGTTGGAGACGACGATCGACGATCCGGGGCGCGGTCCAGCCCGCCGGGCGATCGAGAGCAAGGTCGATCTGGTCATCGCCGCCGGGGGCGACGGGACCGTACGCCTGGTGGCCGCCGAGCTAGCCGAGTCAGGTATTCCGTTCGGCGTGATCCCTGCCGGTACGGGCAATCTGCTGGCCAAGAACCTCGGCATACCGCTGGACGAACGGGCGGCGATGGAGGTTGCCTTCAGCGGCCGGATCCGGCCGGTCGATGTGGTACGGGTGACGATCGACGACGACCGCGTTGATCATTTCGTCGTACTGGCCGGGATCGGCATCGATGCGACGATCATGCAGGACACCAACCCGGAGCTGAAGCGGGCGGTCGGTTCGGTCGCTTACTTCCTGGCGGCCGCGCGGAACGCGAACCACCCGGCACTGCACGCCACCATCACCATTGATGACGGGGAGCCGATCAGGAGGCGAGCGCACGTGCTGGTGCTCGGCAATGTCGGTTACCTGCAGGCCAACATCCCGCTGATCCCCGACGCCAAACCTGACGACGGCCTGCTCGACCTGCTGATCGCCTCACCCCGCCGGCCGTCGGACTGGCCGCGGCTGATCGCCCGGGTCCTGACCCGGCGGGACCGCGGTCTGGACGAACTGGAGCGGATGATCGGCAGTAAGGTCAGGATCGAGGTCGCCGAAGGTGATCATTTCGAGTTGGACGGCGACCCCGCCGGTGAACTGCACACCATGACCGCCGAGGTCCTACCCGGGGCCCTGCACATCCGCGTACCCGACTGACCCCTGGCCCTCGGACGCTACCCACCTCCGCCGATCAGCCCTCATCCGTCGGCCGCGCCCGCCCGCACCACTACCTCGGCCCCGCACCACTTCCTCGGTTCTCTTCGCCCCACTACGACCGTTCCGCACCACTTCCTCGGCCCCGCACCACTTTCCTCGGCGCCGCACCACTTTCCTCGGCGCCGGTTCGCCCCCTCAACCACCGTCCCGCACCAGTTCCTCGGCGCCGCACCACTACCTCGGCGCCGCACCAGTTGGACGGCGGCGCACCCGTTGCAGCCGGTGCGCCGACCACCAAAGGGGGCGGGAACGAGCGACTGGTGCGGGAAGGTCCGCCAAGCCCGTGCGTTCCGTGCCGGGCCACGATCAGGGGTGGAACGGCGTACCCCGTCGGAAGGCGCGCTGCACGCGGGACACGAGGATCATCCGCTTGAAGATCTCCGGCCAAACCCAGCGGGTCATCTGGAGGCCCAGATCGCGTACGGCGTCCTCGCGGCGCTTCTCCCGGACCACAACGTCGGCGGGGGACTCCCCGGGGCCGACCAGGCGTCCGTACTTGAACTCACCGTCGAACTCACCCGCCGTACCGTTCTCCGGCCAGAGAAAATCGACGGTGGCGATCTTGGTGGTTCCGTCGAAGAGATCCACCTGCAATTCAGGGGTCGGCAGACCCTCCTCCAGGAACACCACTCTGCTCAACGACTCCCCCGGACTCTCACTCAACGGGTTCAACAGGCCGGCGGCAGCCCGTGCCCGCGGTGATCCGTGACGCCGCCGCGCGCGTTCCACCTGTTCGGCGAGTTCGTCGGCGTCCATCCCGGCGCGCAGCGCCGCATCGCCGGCGGCGACACCCCAGCCCAGCGGAACGGTTCTGGCCAGATCGACGACCGTACGGGCCAGGGTGGTCACCGGCAGGCCATCGATCATGCAGACTTCATCGGACCGCAGCGGGGCGACGTGGACGTGAACCAGTGATCGGATCCGGCCGCTGTCGGGGCGGTTCCGGGTCAGATGAACTTTCCTGAGCGCCGACCACGGCACCGGCAGCCCGTGCAGTACGGCGGCCGATGCGAAGCTGATCACCGACTCACCCAGGCCGAGTGCGACGCTGGACTTGATCATCAGCCGGTGCAGTTCGTCGGGCTGCCGCTCGGCGTCGAGGACGTACGCACCACGTCTGAGCCGGGTCAACGATCCGGATCGTCGGTGCCTGGCCAACTCCTCCTGCGTCGTGCCGGCAGCAACGAGATCGCGGGTCAGTCTGAGTTCGCTCACACCCTCACATTGGGCACGTACCTGTCGGGTGTTTCGACCCCACCACCAAACTGTGGATATCTCGGCGGTCCCGTTCTCCTGCGGATAACGGTGACCTGCCGACTCGCAGGCAGCGGTTCCCGCACCCTTTGCTCGACGCCGCAACCTTTACTCGGGTTCGCACCCGTTGCATCCGGTGCGCGGACGAGCAACTGGTGCGGGGCCGAGGAAAGGGTGCGGGGCCGACTAACTGGGCCTGGGGCAGGAACGGGCAGGAGGGGGTGCCGGGAGCGGGCATGCCGACGTGCGCGATCGAACGCGGTGATCGCGCGGCCGGGTCAGTGGGGGCCTCGGCGGAGGGAGGCGAGCCACTCGCGGGCGGCTCGGTAGTCGGCGTTGGAGGTCCCGGGCAGTACGTGCTGCTGGGTGGCGTCAGCACGAGGGAAGCTGCCGAGGAAGATCACCCGGGCCGAGACACGGTGCAGCCCCATCAGCGCCTCGGCCAGCCGGTCGTCGTCGATGTGGCCTTCCACGTCGATGGCGAAGCAGTAGTTGCCGAAGACGGTCTTGGTCGGCCGGGACTCGATCCGGCACATGTTGACGCCCCGGCTGGCGAACTGGTCCAGCAGCTCCAGCAGTGCGCCGGCGCGGTCGGCGCGCATGAAGAGCACCAGGCTGGTCTTGTCCACCCCGGTCGCCGGGCCCACCGGACCCGGCCTGGTCAGCAGGATGAACCGGGTGACGGCCGCCTCGTTGTCGGCGATCTCGGAGGCCAACGGCGTCAGCCCGTACAACTTGCCGGCGATCTCGGAGGAGACGGCGGCGTCGTAGCCCGACTCCGGATCTGCCACGGTCGCGGCCGCCGCGGCAGTCGAGCCCTCGGCGGTGATCGTCGCCTGCGGCAGGTTGGCCGCCAACCAGTCCCGGCACTGGGCCGCCGCATGCGGATGGGTGATCACCCGCCGGACGTCGGCCAGGCTGGTGCCAGCGCGGGCGAACAGGGTGAACTGCACCGGCAGCAGCACCTCGCGGGTGATCATCAGCGGCTCGCCGTAGGTGAGGTTGTCCAGCGTCGCCGAGACCCCGCCCTCGACGGAGTTCTCGATCGGCACCAATCCGGACGACACCTCACCGGCGCGGACCGCGTCCAGACAGGCCGCCACGGTGGCGTACGGGATCAGCTCGCCGCTGTCGGTTCCGGGAATGCTCAGCAGGGCCTGATGGGTGAACGTCCCCTCGGGCCCGAAGTAGCCGTACCGCTGTGGCGTGGTGGAATCCGGTCGATCGTCTGGCACCCGATCAGGGTAGCCATCGGCGCAGCGCCGACGCATTCGGTTACGTCAGCTGGACGGTTTTGATCGAGTCCTGAACGGCCTTCTTGGTGCCCGCGTCGGCGTCATTGGGTCGTGAGGACAGGAAGGCGACGTACTCACCCGACGGACCCTTAGCAACCAGCAGACTCACCCGGTCGTAGCTGCTCTTGACGCCGTTGACCTTGTAATGCATGTCGGCGGTGATGATCCGCGCCGGGCGTGGCAGGTTCTTGGTGAGCGTGCTCTTCTTCAGGTTCTTGATCGTGACCTTGGAATCGTCGAAGGCGGTCCGCTGCCACGACGTGATGATCTTGTCGGCGGTCTGGGTGAGATTCGTGCCGGCAAGCTCCTTCGGCACCCGGCCCACCGTGAGCGCGGCGCGCCAGTCGCTGCCCTTGCCGTTGTAGTTCTCGTGTACCGACACGCTGGCCGACACCCCCGGTGTGCCGCCAAGATCATCGAACTCCGTCGACCCGACCGTGTACGGCTCCCCCGGAATAGTGATCTGCAGGCCGTCGAAGGCGAACTTCCGGGTCACCGGGTCGTACGCCTCCGACGGGTCAGCGCTCGGGGAAGCGGAGGCGGGCAGCGATCCGTCGTCGACGGGCGGAGGTGGTTGGAGGTCGACCGGCGACGGCCGCCCGTACAACGCGACAGCCAAGACGATGATGCCGATCAGGACGACCGCTCCGACCCCGATCAGTGCGGACTTCAGCGAAAAGGGTCGGGTCCCGTCCGGGCGGGTCGGCGGTTCGTAACCGGGCGGCCTCACCCGGCCCGCCTGCGACTCCGCGGCGACCACCGCTCCGGCCCGTTGCCACGGGCCCGGGCCGCTCACCTGCTCCCGCCCGGCGTCAGAACCATCCGGCCCGGCCGAGTCGGCCTCTACGGTCGTTGGGGCATCACCAGTTGACGCCGCAGACACCGCGCCGTGCGTCACCTGCGTCGTCTCCGCGCCGGGCGGCTGCGCAGCGGGATCGGTGGCCAGGAAGCGCGTCCAGGCCGAACCGTCCCACCAGCGGTAACGGGCAGGACGCCCGGCCGGGTCGGGGTACCAACCGGCGCGCGCTGTCACGAGCCCGAAGCATACGAGACCCACGGTCCGCCCTGATCACTCCATCAACCCTCGGGTTTTCAATACCGCAGGTATCGGATACTCTGGGTATCGAGATACCAGGACAGGAAACGGACCATGGCAGCAGCAGGAAAGACCGACCCACCGGCCGCCCAGTCCCGGCCGAAACGCGCCGACGTCCGGGCCCGGATCCTCGACGCCGCCCGCGCGGCTTTCGTCCGCGACGGCTACCAGCGAACGAACCTGGGCGAGATCGCAGCCGCCGCCGGGTTCTCCAAGGGAGCGGTCTACTCCAACTTCGGCGGCAAGGCCGATCTGTTCACCGCCGTGATCAACGAACACACCGCCATGCTGATCAACACCGCCCTGAGCTCATCGGAGCGGCTGATGGCAGCGATGACCGATCCGGCAGCCATCGACGAGGTGGCCGACGACGTCGCCGAGCTCATCGTCGCCAACGCTCCCGCCCTGACCATGCTGACCGAGTTCCGCTCACTGGCCGCCGGTCACCCGGAGCTGGCCAAGATCTACGCCGATCTCCGGACCGAGCAACGGCAGAATCTGCTGGCCGACCTGCATCGACGCACCGCCGGGACCACCCTCACCCTCGACGAGGCCGACGCCGCACTGATCCTCTCCCTGGTCCAGTCGCTGTCCGCGGAGCATGCCGCGGCGCCGGACGCCATGCCACGCGAGTTGATCAAGAGAACAGTACGGACCGCGATCAAGGGGATCCTGCGATGACCCAGCCGACACCCCAACGTGCCGCCGGGATCGACGACACCATCGACGACACCAACATGATCAACGACACCGACCTGATCGACGACAGCGACCTGATCGACGACACCGACACGATCGACGGGGGCGGCACCAGCGGCGACCAGGATCCTGCGCCACTGATCATCGCCCAGGGCCTGGACTTCGGCACCGGCGTCCGGCGGGTGTTCGGCGGACTCGACTTCGCGATCCCCGCGGGACGGCTCGCGGTCATCACCGGTCAGGCCGGCACCGGGAAATCGATCCTGCTGGCCGCTCTGGTCGGGCGGTTCGCGACCTTCCGCGGCCGACTCCAGGTCGCCGGTCTCGACGCCCACTCCGAGTCGGCGCGATTGCGTAGGATCACCACCGCAGCACGAATCGGCACATTCGTCGACCTGGAACCCAAGCACAGCATCAGCGACGCGTTGGCGGAGCGGGCCGCGATCGAAGGACTGCGACGACATGAGGCCGAGCAAGGCTTCAACCGGCTCGCCGGAATGGTCGGTCTTGATCTTGGACCGGACGCACTGATCGATGATCTTGACGGCTACCACCGGACGATGCTGACCGTCCTGTTGGCGATGCTCCTGCCGTCCCGGGTGCTCGTCCTGGACGACGGCCACCGCGACCTGAACACCGCGGACCAGCGCCGGCTGTCGGACGGTCTGGTCCAGCTCGCTGCCGAAACGTCGACGACGATCGTCGTGTCCTCCGTCGAAACCACAACGATCCCTTACGACGCGGTACGGATCGACCTCCCCTCACCCGGCACCTCCGCCCGTACGACCCCCAGCAGGTGATCATGAGCTCGTCCCGAAGGTTCGATCCGATCGGCATCGCGGCCGCCGAATTCCGCCGGTTCCGCGGGCCGGTGCCGAAGATCGCCCTGGTCTTCGTTGCGCTCGTCCCGCTGATCTACGGCGCCATCTACCTGGCCGCCAACTGGGACCCGTACGGACGACTCAGCAACCTGCCCGTCGCCGTTGTCAACCAGGACAGACCGGCCAAGGCCGAGGGGCGCACGATCACCGCCGGTGACGACTTCGTCACCAACCTGATCGATGAGAACGAATTCGACTGGCACCAGGTCGATCAACACACCGCCGATCAGGGGCTGGCCGACGGCGACTTCTATCTGGTGGTGACCGTCCCGCCGACCTTCTCCACCGATCTGGTCAGCGGTCAGACCGACAACCCCGTCCGGGCGCACATCCGGGTGCGGCGCAACGACGCCAACGGTTTCGTCATCGGCAGCATCACCAACACCGCACAGACCAGGATCGAACAAGCCGTCGACCAGTCTGCCGTCCGCAGCTACTTCGAGGTGGTCTTCAAGAATCTGGCCACCATCAAGAGCGGCCTGGACGACGCGGCACAGGGATCCGGCCGGCTCGCCGACGGGCTCGGCTCGGCCCACACAGCCTCCGGAAAGCTCGCCGACGGAGCCGCCACCCTGAGCGACGGCGCCGATGATCTTGAAACCGGTTCGAAGACTCTCTCCGACGGGCTGGACACCGCCCGGACGGGTGCCGACGACCTGTCCGACGGGCTCAGCACGATGGCCACCAGATCCGGCGACCTCGCCGACGGCGCCGACCAGGTCGCTGCCGGCACCCAGCAGCTCCGGGACCGGGTCGTCCCGCCGATCACCGCATTGCAGAAGGCCCTGCCGCAGATGAAGAAGAACGGTGCCAAGGCCGGTGACGCACTCAACGACATCGCCGACACCGCCGCCGGCGGAAGCGCATCGATCGCCGACGATCTTGGGCGAGCCGACTCCGATCTCGACAAGCTGAAGCAGAAGTATCCCGAACTCGCCGACGACCCGGCGTTCCGGAGACTGTCCGATCGGGTCGATACAGCCTCCGGCCGCGCCGACACCATCGCCGGCGCCGCCCGGAGCAACGCCGAAGTACTCTCCACCCTGACTGCCGACGCAGCGCGGGCCGGCGACGACCTCTCCGGCTCGCTCGCCGACAGCAAGCGGGACATCGACCGGCTGAACGACGGTGCGCACGACGTCGCCTCGGGTGCACACACCCTGAACTCGGCGATCAACAGCGCCTCCACCGGCGCTGGATCCCTGGCCGGCGGGATCTCCGACGCAGCCGACGGCGCTGCGAATCTTTACACCGGCGCGCGACAGCTCTCCGACGGCGCCGACCAACTGCGGACCGGCACCCATGATCTCGACTCCGCCCTCGGCCGGTTGTCCGACGGCGCGTCAAACCTCCATGATCAACTCGCCGACGCGGCCAGGAAGGTGCCCGCGATCACCGCCGACCAACAGGAGAACGCAGCCCAGGTGCTGTCGTCGCCGGCGAGTGTCGAGATGCAGGTGGACAACCCGGCGACCTACTACGGCCGCGGGCTCGCGCCGATGTTCTTCTCGATCGCCTTGTGGGTGTTCGGCATCTCGGCCTTCCTGGTGCTCCGTCCGCTGGCCGGCCGCACCCTGGTCGGTCGGGCGAACCCGGTCGCCAGGCTGGTCGGCAGCTGGCTGCCGGCCGGCATCCTGGCGACCATCGGCGGCTATCTGACGATCAGCACGGTCTGGCTGTTCCTCGGCCTCGACCCGGTCCGGCCGTTGGCTCTGTACGGCGTCACCGCACTCGGTGCCGTGGCCTTCTCAGCGATCGCCCACCTGTTGCGGTCGGCACTCGGCACACCCGGCTCGGCCCTGTTGTTGGTCTGGCTCATCCTGCAGCTGGCATCGGCCGGCGGCACCTACCCGCCGGCAGTGCTGCCGCGCTTCTTCTCCGCGATCAGTCCGTACATGCCGATGACCTACCTGATCGACGCGTTCCGGGTGACCATCTCCGGCGGCGAGGTCAGCCATCTGGTCCGGGACGTGGTGGTGCTGGCCTCGATCACGGTCGTCGGCTTCGGCCTCGGCGTGGCGATGTTGATCAGGAAGCAGCGACTTTCGATGCGGGATCTGCACCCTCCGCTGGCTCCGGCGTGATCTCCGCCGACGGACCGTCGCCGTCCTCGGGAGGATTCGTGTCGACCGCCGTCCTCGGCTTGTCCCGCCAGATCAGCCACAGCGGCCTGCGGTCGGGCCACTTCCACCACAGGAAGATCGCAACCAGCACCAGCATCTGGACGATCGGCGAGATCGGGTCCCGCACCCGCGCGGCCGTCCACTCCAATGCCGCGCCGAAGGCGATCGCCCGGCCGGGCACGAAGGCCGCCGACAGCACCGCACCGCGGACCACCAGCAACCGGTCGAGCTTTCCACCGGCGATCAGCGCCAGGGCCATCCAGACCTGGAGGTCGTAGGAACTCAGTGTGTAGATCGACGTGCACACCCAGGCCGTACCGATGATCACCGCAGTACGCAGCGCGACCGTCATCGGATCCTTCTTGGCTTCCACGCCGGACTCGGCACCGGGGGCGGTCTGCCAGGGCAACACCCTCGACAGGAAGAAGACCGTCAGCCCCAATAGGATGTAGCTGAGAATTCCGACGATGATCTTGGCCGTACCGGTACCGACGATCCCGACCAGCAGCGTGAAGAGCGGATTGACCCAACCCCCCGTCGAGATCAGGCCGCCGTTGCGCACCGCCCGCTGCAATGCGGCCGGCTCCCACAGGCCGTACGCGGCGACCATCGGGATGGCCGCCCCGAGACAGATCAGGAACAACTGCTTGGGCTGCCGGCGATAGGCCCACACCATGCCGAGTCCCCAGATGCCGATGCTGATCTTGGCGCACCCGGCGATGCCGATCCCCAGGCCGGCCAGGAACGGATTCTTCCGGATGAACATGATCCCGGCCACCGCGAAGACCACGGAGAGCGCCTCGTTGTGCGCGCCGGCCACCACGGCCCAGATCAACACCGGATTGGCGATGGTCAGCAATGCCGCCCGGGCCCGCCGTTCCGGTTCAGCGGTCCGAGCGATGAGGAGGACACCCAAGCAGGCCAGAACGAACGGCACCGCTGAGAACAGCTGCAGCCAGAACACGATGTCGTGCATGTTGGTGCCGCCGAGCTTGTTGGCGGCCAACTGCGTCCAGGACGTGATCGGCCCGTACACGCTGGGTGTGTCGGTCCACGGACGTTCGGTCCAGTGCATCACCGGGTCGTACTGTCCGCGGAAGATGTCGGCCGGGGTGATCTGGTACGGGTTCCGCCCGGTCACCTGCAACCGTCCGTAGGCCGCGTACATCAGCACATCCGCCGACGTCAGCGGCGGCACAAGGATCGTCGCGGTGACCAACCCGACGCCCAGCGCGGCAAGTCGGCGGACCCGCGGTCGCCAACCGTCGGCCAGCGCCCGCAGTGCGATCACCAGGGCGGCCGCACCGATACCGATGGCGGCCCAGATCATCAACGAGACAAGCCATTCGTTGGGTTTGCTGTCTCCCTCGGGCAAATACCAGGGCGGCAGCGGGCTGCGGCGCGGGCCGAGGGTGATCGTGATCACCGACGGTCCGAGGATGCCGACGATCACCTGCAGCACGGTGGCGCCGATGATGCCGGCCAGCGCGACCCGATGATCGCGATGCCAGCTGACCGGTCGGTACGCCGGCGGGTCTGCCACCACCGGTTGGTCGGCCGCGCTCATCGTTGCCGGAAGCGGTGCAGCAGGCTGCTGACGGGCGAAGAGTTGCGCAGTTCGTCGGTCGCCTTGGAGATCATTCCGCGGGCGGTCAGGGCCCGGGTGACATCTGCGAGCTGGCGGGCGCGATGCAGTTGCCCGGCCAGATCGTTGGAGGTGGCCCGATGACCAAGATCAACATCGATCTCCTTGACGGTGAGTCCGGCCCGGACGATGTCGATGGTCATTCCGGTCTCCACACCCCACCCGGCGGCCAATGGGCTGGCCAATTCGAACGCCCGCCGGGTCAGACAGCGCTGCCCGGAGAGTGGGGCGCGAGCCTGGAAACCGCACAACTCGACGATGCCCCGGCGCGCGGTGTTCACCACAAGGCCCATACCTCCGGCCGGAGAGCCGTCCTCGGTGGTCTGTTGTGGCAGCACGCCGATGGTCAGGTCCGCCTCGCCGGCAACCACCGGGCCGATCAGCGGCACCGCGTTGGCGGCGGTCTCGCCGAGGTCTGCGTCCAACAGAAGCAGGATGCTTGCCTCCGGGCGGCCGTCACGTTGCTCGATCACACCGAGTGCGTTCACCCCGGACTCGATCGCGGCGGACTTGCCGCGGTTGCGGTCGTGCCGGACGACGATGGCGCCGGCGCCGGTGGCGTACTCGCCGGTCCGGTCGGTGCTCCCGTCGTCGACGACGATCACCGTCGCCACATGGGGCAGGTTCCGTACGGCCGTCACCGTGGCAGCGATCCGCTGTTCCTCGTTCTTCGCCGGGATCACCGCCGCGATCCGACTGCCGGTCGTACTCACTCCTACAGGTTATCGGGTCGTCGGCGCGACTCCTGTGGACCGAATCCGCGCCCCGATCCGGCCGGCCGGTGGACTACCCTCACCGACATGGCGCAGGTTCCCGGTCCGGCAGTCGGTGTTCGCTCCGAGGTCGGCCGGCTGCGGACCGTGATGTTGCACCGCCCGGGCAACGAACTTCGTAGGCTGACCCCACGGAACAACGACGCCCTGTTGTTCGACGGCATTCCCTGGGTCGATCGGGCCCAGGACGAACACGACGCCTTCGCCGCCGCGCTGCGGGAGCGCGGCGTCGAGGTGCTCTATCTGGCCGGGTTGCTGGCCGAGACATTGCAGAGCGATGCGGCACGCAGCACCGCGATCGACCTGACGCTGTCGGATCTGCGGCTGGGCGAGCGGCTGCGCCGCTATTTGGGTCGGGAGTTGTCCGCGGCCGAACCGGAGCGGCTGGCCGAGGTGATGATGGCCGGACTGCGCAATGACGAACTGTCCGGGATCCGCACCCTGGTCACCGGGTTGTTGCGCCCCGAGGACTTCCTGATCGACCCGCTGCCCAATCTGCTGTTCACCCGCGACTCCAGCGCGTGGATCGGCGACCAGGTGGTGGTCACCTCGTTGACCATGCCCGCGCGGCGGCGGGAGACCCAGTTGACCGAGCTGATCTATGAGTTCCATCCACGGTTCGCCGGCGTCCGGCGGCTGTTCGGATCCGGCGGACCCCCCGGGGTGGACGCGCGCGGTGATGCTGCTGCCGATCGGTCCGGCGGCCAGCACATCGAGGGAGGCGACATCATGGCGCTCGGCCCCGGCGCGCTGGCCGTCGGTGTGGGTGAGCGAACCACCCCGGCCGGCGCCGAACGGCTTGCCCGGACGGTGTTGACGGCCGGTCTGGTGGAGACCGTGCTCGCGGTGCCGATCGCCCAGGACCGGGCCACCATGCATCTGGACACCATCTGCACCATGGTCGACACCGATGCCGTGGTGATGTATCCCAACGTCGCCCACGACCTGCAGGCGCTGCCGATCACACTCGGCGATGATGCCGAGTTGCAGATCGGTGCCCCGCGGCCGTTCCTCCAGGCTGCAGCCGCGGCGATGGGGATCGACCGGTTGCACCTGATCGACACCGGTCTGGATCCGGTGACGGCCGAACGCGAACAGTGGGACGACGGCAACAACACCCTGTGCCTCGCCCCGACCGTCGCGGTGGCGTACGAACGGAACACCCAGACCAACGCACGGCTGGAGGCCGCCGGTATCGAGGTCATCACCATCGCGGGAGCCGAGCTGGGCACCGGACGCGGCGGCCCGCGGTGCATGTCCTGCCCGGTCCTGCGCGATGATCTTTAGCTCGATACCGGCGGCCTGGTTCGGCATCGGCCGGTCGCAGGTCAGCCGACCGGCTCGCGTTCCTGTTCCGGTTCGACCGGCACTGCCGCGTCGGTGACCGGCTCCGGGTCGTGGCCCTGCCGCCGCGGCCAGGCCACCACGGCGAAACCGGCGAGTGCCACCAGGGCGCTGAGCACGAGCCCCGGTCGGTACGCGGCGAGCATCTGCCCTGCCCCGGCACCTACCTGCGGCATGCCCCCGGCCACCACTGCGGTGGTCACGGCGAGCACCAGCGCGGCGCCGACCTGGGTACTGGTCTGCACCAGACCGGCAGCCAGGCCCTGCTCGCTGTTGGAGATGCCGGCGGTCGCCTGCACATTGATCGACGGGAACGCCATCGCGAACCCGAGTCCGATCAACAACACCGACGGCAGGATCGCCAGCGGATAGGACGGGTGCGTGTCGACCCGCAGGAAGAGCAGGTAGCCAATCACCTGGCTGACCAGGCCGAGCATGATCAACCGCGGCGCCCCGAACCGATCGATCATCCGATCGGCGAAGGGTGCGCTGCCGGCCACGATGAGACCGGCCGGCAGCAGCGCCAGCGCCAGGGTGAGCGGCTGCCAGCCCAGCACCGACTGCAGGAAGAGTGTGATGATCGTCTGGAAGCTCAGGTACGCCCCGAAGAGCGCCACCGCGGCGAGATTCGCCCGGGCGACCCAGCCCTGTTTCATGATCGAGAACCGGATCAGCGGATGCCGCGCGCGGGACTCGATCAGCACGAACAGTGCCAGGATCGCGGCCGCGAGGGCGAAGCCCGCGATGGTGCGCGGCGAGGCCCAGCCGGCCTGCGGCGCCGAGACCACGGTGTAGACCAGGGTCAGCATCCCGGCAGGGAGGGCGACCGCTCCGGCCAGGTCGTGCCCGCCACCGGCCTCGGGTCGGTCCTTCGGGATCACCAGCCGGCCGAGCACCAACACGACGAGCGCGAACGGCACGGAGAAGACCATGGTCCATCGCCAGCTCAACCCGGTGACGAGCCCGCCGACGATCAGCCCGAGCGAGAAGCCGGACGCACCGAAGACGGAGTAGATGGAGATCGCCTTGTTGCGTTCCTGCCCCTCGGCGAAGTTGGTGGTGATGATCGAGAAGCCGGTCGGGGCGGTGAAGGCCGCCGCCAGACCCTTGATGAACCGGGCCGCGATCAACACGTGGGGATTGTCGGCCACACCGCCGAGCAATGATGCGAGGACGAAGACCGACAGCGCGATCAGGAAGATCCGCCGCCGGCCCAACAGATCGGCCAGTCGGCCGCCGAGCAACAGCAGGCTGCCGTAGCCCAGGACGTACCCGGAGACCACCCATTGCAGGGTGGCGGTTCCGATCCCGAGCTGCTCGCCGATCGTGGGGAGTGCGACGCCCACCATCGAGACGTCCAATCCGTCGAGTGCGAGAACGGTGCAGAGCACCAGGAGCAGCGCCCAGCGCTGCTTTGACCACCGGACGGTGGCGGTGTCGGGTGTGTTCACGACCACAACATTAGATGCTGCGTCATCTAATGCGCAAGCATTTTATTCAGTGGTATTCGATGCTCGGACATGCTATATACTGCTGGTATGGCTGCGAACGATGCGGCCCTGGTCGAGCAGTGGCGCGACCTCCAGGGTCGCTACCTGAAGATGTCCACCGAACTGGACCGGCGGCTGACCTCCGAACACCACATCGGGCTCAGTGAGTTCGAGGTGCTCGACCTGATCGCCGAGATCGACGTGCCGTCCAGCCCGTGTCGGATGAAGGATCTTGGCAGCGTGTCACCGATGACCCAGAGCGCGCTGTCCCGGATCGTCGACCGGTTGGTGAAGGCCGGCCTGGTCACCCGCGATTCCTGCGCCGACGACCGACGGGCGCTGCTGGTCCGGTTGACCGACAAGGGCAGGGCGCTGCACGCGGAGGCTGCCAAGACCCACCGGCGACTGCTCCGCGACCACCAGCCCGCCTGATCCGGGTGCGCTCAGCGAGCCGCCGACAGTTCCGCCAGCGATTCCGCGACAACATCGGGGTAGTCGGTGGTGAACCCGGTGACCCCGAGATCCAGACAGAAGCGGACGTCGTCGCGGGTGTTGACCGTCCAGACGTGGACCTGATTCCCCGCTGCGATCATCCGACCCACCCAATCCGGATCGGTACGCACCTTTTCCAGGTCCGGCCCGACGATCCGCACCCCGTCCGGCAGCGACCCGTCGCCGGCCGCCGCCAGGTCGGAGATCAGGAAGGTACGCCGCAGCTCGGGCAGCACCTCCCGCATCTTGACCAGCGCCTCGGGGAAGAAGGTGATCAACCGGATCGGCGAGTCGGCACCGGTCCAGCCGCGTTCGGCCAACAGCGCGGCAACCCGGTCCTCGATCTCCAGCCCGCGCGGATTGGGATGTTTGGTCTCCAGGTTGAGGGTGACCCGTACGCCGCGGTCACGGGCCTCGACGATCATGTCGAGCAGCTCGACCAGCGTGGTGATCGTCCTCTCCGCCGGCGACGGATCGGTGGTGAACCAGGAGCCGAAATCGACCGCACGCAACTCCTCCAGCGTCCTGGCGTACGCCGGGCCGGTGGCGTTCGACGTGCGGTCCAGATCAAGATCGTGGAGGCAGATCAGGTGATCATCGGCGCTGAAGTGCACATCGCACTCCAGGCCCAGTTCAAGATCATGTTCCTCGGCGTACTCGATCGCCGCACGGTACGACGCCTGGGTGGACTCGGGGTAGCGGCCGCTGAAACCGCGGTGGGCGAAGATCTCCAGTCCGTGTGTCGTCACCGTCCCAGTCAATCACGCCGCGGTCCAACACGTCAGCGCAACTCCCGGGCGGCGGTGCTGATCATGGCGTCGGCCAACCGGTCCAACACCGGGGTGTGCAGTTTCCACTGCTGCCAGTAGAGCGGGACGTCGACGTGGGCCGGCGGGTCGAATTCGACCAAGCTGCCGGCCGCCTCGAACTCGCGGCTCTGTTGCGGCGGGACCATCCCCCAGCCCAGCCCCAGCGCGATGGCGCGGGCGAAGTCGGCCGACACCGGGATGAAATGTCGCGGCGGATCGAGCCGTCGCCTGGTGCGACGCCGCAGATACCGGTCCTGCAGGGTGTCGTCACGGTCGAAGACCACCACCGGTGCAGCCGACAGCGCCGCGATCGTCGGCCCGTCGGGAAACCACCGTTCCACATACCGAGGACTGGCCATCGGTCGATAACGCATCGTTCCCAGCCGTCGCACACTGCAGCCCGGCACCGGTTCGGCGACAGAGGTCACCGCCGCCATCACCGTGCCGTTGCGCAGCAACTCGACCGACAGCCCCTCGTCGGCGCGATGGACCTCGAAGCAGATCCGCTGCTCCGGGTCGACTTCGGCCAGCGCCTGCAGCGCCCAGGTGTTGAGCGAATCACCGTTGATCACCACCGGGATGGTGGTCGCTCCCTCGGCCGCGCTGCCGGTGAGCTCCAGTCCTGCGGTGTCGTTGAGCAAGATCATCTGCCGGGCCACCCGGAGGATCACCGTGCCGGGCTCGGTCGGCCGGGTCGGCCGGCTGCGGCGGACCAGCACCTGCCCCACCGACGATTCCAATGCCTTCAGCCGTTGACTGACCGCCGACGGCGTCACCCGCAGTTCCCGGGCCGCCGCGTCCAGCGTGCCATGGTCGACGACCGCGACCAGGGTACGCAGCTGATCGATCTGCAGGTCCATCGCGATCCTTAGCAGCTCTTACGTATCTGCAGAAACTTTAGCTGGTCTGACGAATCGTGGTGGCGTACGTTCTGGGCGTGCTGGTTGATCAATTCGCGACGCCGGGGCTGAGCAGCGCCGTACAGGGCTTCGGCATGATGATGTCCCTGATCGTGGCGATCGGGGCGCAGAACACCTTCTTGCTGCGGCAGGGGATTCTGCGTTCTCACGTGACGGTGTTGGTGTTGATCTGCTGGTTGTCCGATGTCGTGCTGGTTGCCGCCGGGGTCGGCGGCCTCGGTGCGATCGTGGAACGGGTCCCGATGGCGCTGACGGTGATCACGATCTGCGGCGCGCTCGTGCTGTTCGGCTATGCCGGGATGGCCATCCGACGGATGGTGGTCGGTGAGCATCTTGATCTCGTCGGCACCGGCGTCCGCCGATCAGCGGCCTCGGCGATCGCCACCTGTCTGGCGATGACCTGGCTGAACCCGCACGTCTATCTGGACACCGTGTTGATGATCGGCGGCGTCGCCACCAGTCACGGAGACCAGCGGTGGTGGTTCGCCGCCGGCAGCATGGCGGCCAGTCTCGGTTGGTTCGCAGCGCTCGGCTACGGCGCCCGACTGCTTCGCGGGGTCTTCACCACGGCCCGCGCCTGGCGGGTCCTGGATGCCGTGATCGCCGCGATCATGATCGCCACCGCCCTCCGCCTTCTCGCCGAGGGGTCGCATACTCCCTGATCTGTGCGGCGTGTCGCCGACCAACCCCGACCAACCCCGACCGAATCGCGACCGAATTGCGACATTGCTGCGGGTCAGCCGCGGGAGAGCGGCCGGTCGTCGGCCACCCAGCCTCGAATACCACCGTCCAGATTGATCGCGTCGCGTCCGGTCGACAGCAGGTACGCCGTTGCCTGCGCGGACCGCCCGCCGACCGCGCAGACGCAGATCACCTTGTCGCTGACCTCGTCGATCCGCTCCATCAGTTGATCGAGCGGAATGTGGATCGAGCCCTCGATCCTGCCCTCCGCCCACTCGGCATCG
>Ga0164243_10003237_pt1 | contig 26209 bp, 23 predicted proteins | sample OricompcompostOP_FD_108781 | JGI IMG/M metagenome (GOLD analysis project Ga0164243, IMG submission 108781) | Organic Plus compost microbial communities from Emeryville, California, USA - Original compost - Organic plus compost (OP) | ecosystem: Engineered > Solid waste > Mixed feedstock >...
CCCGCTGCTCGACCTGGGCTGGGCACTGATCGCGTGGTCACCCGAGGGCGACGACATGACGGAAGCCCGGTACCTGGACTACACGGGCATGCCCTCGCGCGACGACCTGCTGGAGCACTACGCGACGGTCAGCGGGCGGGGCGTCGAGGACATCGACTACTACGTCATCCTCGCCCGGTTCAAGCTCGGCATCGTGCTCGAACAGAGCGTCGCCAGGGCCGCGGCGAACGGTGGCGACCCCAGGGTCGCGCGCTTCGACGGCATCGTGCTGGAACTGATCCGCAAGGCCGCCGAGCTGACGAGGAGCACGACGCTGAAATGACCAAGCCCCCCTTCGACCGCTTCGACCTCACCGGCACGGTCGCCCTCGTCACCGGCGGCAGCCGCGGCCTCGGCCGCGAGATGGTGCTCGCCTTCGCGCAGGCAGGCGCGGACGTCGTGATCACCAGCAGGAATCTGGAAAACTGCGAGAAACTCGCCGAGGAGGTCACCGAGACCACCGGCCGCCAGGCACTCCCCTACGGCTGCCACCTCGGGCACTGGGACGAGCTCGACGGCCTTGTCGACGCCGCGTACCAGCGCTTCGGCCGGGTCGACGTCCTGGTCAACAACGCGGGCATGTCACTGCTGTACGACCAGCCCGCCGACGTGACCGAGAAGATGTGGGACAGCGTCGTCAACCTCAACCTCAAGGGCCCGTTCCGGCTCACCGCGCTGATCGGCACCCGGATGGCCGAACAGGGCAGCGGGTCGATCATCAACGTCAGCAGCACGGGCTCGATCCGGCCGACGCCGAACATCCTGCCGTACTCCGCCGCGAAGGCCGGGCTCAACGCCATCACCGAGGGCTTCGCGTACGCGTTCGGGCCGAAGGTACGGGTGAACACGCTGATGGCGGGCCCGTTCTTCACCGACGTCAGCAAGGCGTGGGACCTCGATCGCGTCGAGGAGGGCCTGCAGCGGCACGCGCTGCGCCGCGGCGGGCAGCCCGAGGAGATCATCGGCGCCGCCCTCTTCCTGGCCAGCGACGCGTCCAGCTACACCTCCGGTTCCATCCTGCGGGCCGACGGCGGCATCCCCTAGATCCACGAGGAGAATCCCCATGTCATGGGATTTCAGTACCGACCCGGAATTCCAGGAGAAGCTGGACTGGGCGGAGAAGTTCGTCCGGGAACAGGTCGAGCCACTGGACCTGGTGTGGCCCGCCCCGGTCAACTACCAGCCGCTGACCCCGGAGCGGCGCAAGATCGTCGACCCGCTCAAACAGGCCGTGCGCGACCAGGGTCTGTGGGCCTGTCATCTTGGCCCGGAGCTGGGCGGCAAGGGTTACGGACAGCTGAAACTGGCTCTGCTCAACGAGATCCTCGGCCGCTCCACGTGGGCGCCGGTGATCTTCGGAACACAGGCGCCGGACACCGGCAACGCCGAGATCATCGCGCATTTCGGGACACCGGAACAGAAACGGCGCTATCTGGAGCCGTTGCTGGCCGGGGAGATCTTCTCCTGCTACTCGATGACCGAGCCGCAGGCGGGCGCCGACCCCGCCGAGTTCACCACCCGCGCCGAGCGCGACGGCGACCACTGGGTGATCAACGGCTGGAAGTTCTTCTCCTCCAACGCGCGCTGGGCCGAGTTCCTGATCGTGATGGCGGTGACGAACCCGGAGGCCGGCGCGTACCGCGGCATGTCGATGTTCCTGTTGCCACGCGACACCCCGGGCGTGGAGATCGTGCGGAACGTGGGGTTGATGTCCGAGCCCGCCGAGGACGGCTCACACGCGCTGATCCACTACGACAACGTGCGGGTACCCGCCGACAGTCTCCTCGGCGAGGAGGGCGGCGCGTTCGGTGTGGCGCAGACCCGGCTCGGCGGCGGGAGGGTGCATCACGCGATGCGCACGGTCGGGCTCGCCCAGCGCGCGCTGGACATGTTGTGCGAACGCGCGCTGAGCAGGCGGACCAAGGGTTCGGTGCTCGCCGACAAACAGAAGATCCAGGAGTACGTCGCCGATTCCTACGTGCAGCTCAAACAGTTCCGGTTGTTCGTGCTGAACGTGGCCTGGCAGATCGACCGGTACAACGACTACAAGCGGGTGCGCAAGGACATCTCGGCGATCAAGGCGCTGACGCCGACCGTGCTGCACGACATCGTGCGGCGGGCCATCCAGGTGCACGGCGCACTCGGGGTGTCCAACGAGCTGCCGCTGGCGCACATGTGGGTCACCGCGCCGGTGCTGGGCCTGGCGGACGGGCCGACCGAGGTGCACAAGTTCGCCGTCGCGCGCGAGGTGCTCAAGGGCTACCGGGCGAGCGAGTCGCTGTGGCCCAGCGAGCACATCCCGACCCGGCTGGCCGAGGCGAAGGCCAAACTGGAACTCGAGGTCGGCAGTCTGTGAAATTCGAAGGGAAGGTCGCTGCCGTCACCGGCGGCGGCAGCGGGATCGGCCTGGCGCTGGCGGAAAAGCTGGCGGCGCTGGGCTGTCAGGTGGCGGTCGGCGACGTGCACGCCGACCGCCTGGCCCAGGTGCGCCGCCGGATCCCGGGCGCGCTCGCCGTGGCCGTCGATGTCGCCGATCCCGCGCAGCTGACGGAGTTCGCCGAGCGCACGGTGGCGGAGTTCGGCGCGGTGCACGTGGTCTGCGCGAACGCGGGCATCATCGGCCCGCTCGGGGAACGCCTGTGGGAGGTCCCCGACGCCGAGTGGCGGCGCGTCATCGACGTGAACCTGCTCGGCGTGGTGTCGACGTTGCGGGCGTTCGTCCCCCGGCTCCTGGCGAACCCGCCCGGGTACGTCGGGATCACCGCGTCGATGGCGGCGGTCACCACCAGCGCGACGATGCCCGCCTACTACGCCACCAAACACGCACTTCTGTCCATTGCGGACACTCTGCGGCTGCAGCTCGCCCGAGACGGTCACGACGTCGGGGTGAGTGTGCTGCTGCCCGCGCAGGTGACCACCCGGCTCGGCGAGTCACTGTCCGATGTGGACGCGCCAGGCAACCCGGAGGGGATCAGCCCGGCGGAGGTGGCGGACCGGTTCGTGACGGCGGTGCGCGAAAGGCAGCCGCACGTGTTCACCCACCCCGGCTCACCGGAACTGGCGACCGCACGCATGGCGAAGGTGACGGGCGGGGCCGCACCGTAAGGAACGTCACCCTCGGGTGGATGGCATCAGCGGCGCCGCCTCCGGGACGCACCGATCCCCTTGATACAGAAGGAGATCAGGTGGTCGATCTCGGCGCGGTCCGGGTGGGTCTCCAGCGCGAGATGACGCCGCATCGTGGCGATCGTGGCGGCGAACACCGCGTCCGTGTCGCGTTCCGGGTCCTCGCTGCCCACCTCCGTGACCGCCGACAGCAACAGCACCCGCAGCGGGGCGGTGATCTCGACATCGGCGACCCGGCTCTCCGCCGTCGCCGCGAGCTGGGTCGTGACCGCGCGGCTGGCCCGGGTCAGCCTCGGCTCGGCGACCTGGGCCAGCACCCCTTCGACCCAGCACGCGATCTTCCGCTCCGGATCATCCTCTTTGGACATCTGATGCTCCAGGTACGACAGGACGATCGCGACGCCGCGTTCCATCACGGCCAGGATCAGATCGTCCTTTCCGGAGAAGTACCGGTAGAACGCCTTGTTGGAGCTGCCTGCCTCGGCGACGATGTCGCTGACCCGGGGCGGCGCCGGAGCGTCCCGTTCCATCACCGTCACCGCGGCGGCGAGGATGCGCTCCACCTCCTCGGTGGCCTCCCGCTGGCGCTCGTCCAGCGCACGGTCCACCGCCGCGCTCACCCGAGAGGTCATTGTTCTCCTTGCAGAGGATTGCGGTCTCTGTCCAGAGAATAATACTCTCGAAGCGTGGCACCGAATATCGGGACCGGACCGTTCACCGGCGTGCGGATTCTGGAACTGACCACGGGTACCGCGGGCCGGACGGCCGGCATGCTCCTGGCCGATTTCGGGGCGGAGGTGGTCAGGGCCGGCGTGCCAGAGCAGCAGTCCCCGGACGATCCCCGCGCGGTGTGCTGGGACAGGGGCAAGTTTCTGCTCGACACAGGCGCGGACCCCGGCGAGGCGGCCGTGGAACTCCGGCGCCTCGCGGAAAACTGCGATGTCCTGCTCAGCGACGCCCGGCCCGGCGAGCTTCAACGACGCGGGCTCGACGCGACTACCCTGGGAAACTCGAACCCTGGCATCGTGCACGCATGGCTGCCGCCCTACGCCGCGCGCGGCCGGTGGAGCGGGCTGCCGGAGGATCCGATGCTGCTCGCCGCGATCGGCGGGTTCGCCGCGCATTTCCCGGCGAGCGACGAGCGGCCGGTGGCGCCCGTGGTGCCCACGGTCAGCTACATCCACGGCGCGCTCGGCGCCGCCGCCGTCGCGGCCGCACTCGTGGGCGACGGCGGACGGGCCGTGACGGTGACCGGTCTGCACGCCATGGCGGCGGCGCAGGGCACGATGATGATGGCCGGTCTCGATGTCGAGCGCATCTACTCGGCAGGCAAGCAACTGGGCGGGGCGCCCAATTTCCGCGCCTACCGCGCCGCGGACGGGCGGTGGCTGTTTCTCGCCGCGCTGACGCCCGGATTCTTCTTCGAGGCACTGGACGTCCTCGGCCGGATGGACCTGCTGGTACGCGAGGACGTCGGCGGAGAGTTCACGAACATCCTGAAACCCGAGATCGGCCAGGCGGTGGCCGCCGAGCTGGCGGAGACCTTCGCGCGGCAGTCGTGCGAGCACTGGCTGGAGCTGCTCGCCGAATCCGGCGTCCCGGCTGCCCCCGTGTCCAGCCGCGAGGAATGGATGGACAGCGAGGTCGTCGCGCTCAACCACGCCCGCGCCGACCTCACCCATCCCGGGCTCGGCACGGTGACCATGCCGGGCGTGCCGGTGACACTGTCGGGCAGTCCCGGCGAAATCCGTGGCCTGGCAACGACTTCCGCGACCACGGAACTGTGGCGGACACCCCGTGACGGCGCGACGGAGCCGCGGCAGGGACCGCCACTCGCGGGCACCAGAGTGCTCGATCTGGCCACCTTCCTCGCCGCGCCGTTCGTCAGCTCGATCCTCGCCGACTTCGGCGCGCGGGTGGACAAGATCGAACCACCCGACGGCGACCCGTACCGCGTGTACTCGGCGTCGTTCGCCGCCGTGAACCAGGGCAAGTCGCTGGCGAACCTCAACCTGCGCACGCCGCAGGGACGGGAGGCCTTCCTGCGGCTGGCCGCGGACGCCGACGTGCTGGTGGACAACCTGCGCCCGTCGAGCCTCGAACGGCTGGGCCTCGGCGAGGACGTGCTCGCCGCCGGGAACCCGGCGCTGGTCCGCTGCTCGGTGTCCGCCTATGGCCGCACCGGCACGTGGGCCGACGTGCCCGGTTTCGATCCGGTCGTGCAGGCGCTGAGCGGGATGATGCGCGCGCAGGGCGGCGCCGGTCAGCCGGTCGCCTCGACCGCGCCGGTGAACGACGTGGCAACCGGCGCGCTGGCCGCGTTCGGCGCGCTCGCCGCACTGTTCGACCGCCGCCGTAGCGGCCGGGCGCAGCACGTGACCGCGTCCCTCGCGGCCACCTCGACGTTCCTCCAGTCGGCCGAGCTGACGGCCTTCGACGGCCGCCCGCCCGCCGCCGAAGGTGGTCCCGACTTCCCAGGTCCGGACGCCGGACACCGGCTGTACCAGGCGAAGGACGGCTGGCTCGCGGTGGCCACCGACGCCGCCACGCTCGCCCGCACCGTAGGAAAGTCCACAGTGGACGACGACGTGTTCACGGAGCGGACCGCCGGCGAATGGGTCGACATCCTCACCGCGCACGGCGTCCCGGCGTGCCGGGTGCTGGCCGCACAGGACGAGCTGGCGGACCCGTTCCTGGTGGAGAACGAGTTCTCGCACGTGGTGCGCGTCCCGGACCTGGGCCGGGTGCGGGTGGTGCGCGGGTATTCGGACTGGGTCAGCGGGGCAGACCCAGCACCCGGTCCCCGATGATGTTGCGCTGCACCTCGGAAGTACCACCGCCGATCGTCGAGGCGAAGGAGTGCAGGTAGCCGCCGGTCCACCCGCCGGGCAGCCAGCGCGACCCGTAGCGCAGGGAGTCCGCGCCGAGCAGGTCCATCGACAGCCGGGCCACCCGCTTCTCCAGCTCGGAGAAGTACAACTTGACGATCGAACCCTCCGGACCGGGCGTGCCTTCCTTGGCGCTGCGCGAAATCGCCGCGTACGTCAGTGCCCGCAGAGCGGCCACCTCCGCGCGCAACGTCGCCAGGCGCCGGGCCAGTTCCTCGTCGTCCAGTGCCGAGCCGCGGCGCAGCGGGCCGCGACGTTCCGCCGCGAGCGCGATCAGCTCCTCCACGGTGGATGCCAGGCGGACCTGCCCCGCGGTGAACGCGGTTCCCCGCTCGAACGAGAGGGTGGACATCGCCACGCTCCAGCCCTGGTTCAGCTCACCGACCACATTGGACAGCGGGAGCCGGACCTCGTCGTAGAAGACCTCGCAGAACTCGTGCTCGCCGTCCATCGTCTCGATCGGCCGGACGTCGACACCGGGGCTGCGCATATCGCAGATGATCCAGGTGATGCCGCGGTGCTTCGGCACGCTGGTGTCGGTGCGCACCAGCAGCTCCTGCCAGTCCGCGACATCGGCACTGCTGGTCCAGATCTTCTGCCCGGACACCACCAGCTCGTCGCCGTCGACGACGCCGCGGGTGCGCAGCGACGCGAGGTCCGAACCCGCCTCCGGTTCGGAGAATCCCTGGCACCACACCACGTCGCCGCGCAGGATCGGCGGCAGGTGCGCCGATTTCTGCGCCTCGCTCGCGCGCTCGATCAGCGTCGGGCCGGCGTGGTTGAGGCCCACGAACGTGCTGTCCAGGCTCGGCAGCCCGGCGCGACCGTACTCCTCGTACCAGATCAGCTGTTCCAGCAGCGACAGCCCGCGTCCGCCGTACTCCGTCGGCCAGGCGATGCCCGCCCAGCCGCCTTCGTACTGGGTGCGCTGCCAGTCCAGGTCGTAGGCGCGGATCCCGGCCGCGTCGTGCGGCCGGGGTTCGCGCGGTTTGTGCTCGGCGAGCCAGGTCCGGACCTCCTCCCGGAAGTCCTGCTGTGCGGCCGAAAAGTCGAGATCCACTGCCGTCTCCCGGTTCGTCAGGATCGGAATCGGTCGCGAAGCTCCCGCTTCACGACCTTGTGCATGGCGTTGCGCGGCAGCTCGGTGACGATCTCCAGCCGTTCCGGCAGCTTGCGCTTGTTCAGTCCGCGTGCCAGCAGCTGCGCGCACAACGCGGGCAGATCCGGTGCCGGGCCGTCCGGCACCACCACCGCGCAGACCCGCTCGCCGGTGTCCGCGTCAGGGACGCCGATGACCGCGGCGTCGGCGACGCCGGCGCACGCGAGCAGGTGCTCCTCGACCTCGCGGGCGGAGATGTTCTCCATGTTACGGATGATCACGTCCTTGAGCCGTCCCGTGATCGTCAGGTAGCCGTTCACGTCGACGGTGGCCAGATCCCCGGTGCGGAAGAAGCCGTCGTCGTCGAACGCGTCGTCGTCCAAAGTGGAGTCCACGTACCCGAGGCAGAGCTGGCGCGCCCTGACCCGCAGCTCCCCCGGCTCGCCCGGCGCGGCGGGTGTGCCGTCCTCGCGCACGACCCGCAGCTCGGTACCGGGCCCGGCGCGGCCCTCCGTGGTGGCGTGCTCGTGCTCGCCGTCGGCCAGACTTCCCCAAGCCACATAAGGACATTCGGTCAGCCCGTAGCCGGAGACGATCCCCGCCCCACCGAGCGTGTCCCGTACCTGCTCGTGCAGTTCGGCTGTCCGCGGCGCGCCACCGACGAGAAAGGCCTTGAGGCGGGGGAACAACGGGCTGTCCGGGTGAGCGCGCTGTTGCGCGATCAGCTGCCGCGCGAACGGAACCCCGTTGCCGCCCAGGGTCACTCCCAGCTCACTGAGCAGCTCGGTGGTCGCCTCGGGGTCGAACACATCGGTGATGATCAGCGCGCAGCCGGCCTGCACGGCGGAGAGCACGTGCAGGACCCCGCCGACGTGCGCGATCGGCGCCAGCCCGGCGATCCGGTCGTCCTCGCCGGGCCGCAGGGCCGCGCAGTAGGTGGTGGCGGCCGCGATGAGCCCGGCGTCGGTGTGCCGGGCACCCTTCGGCGCGGAAGTGGTGCCGGAGGTGTAGAACAGCCACCGCACCTCCGGGTCCCCGGGCACCGGCGGCGGCCCGGCGGGTTCGGCCGAGGGCAGCTCGTCGTCGGCGATCAGCACGTCCAGCCCTGGCAGCTCGCCGGCAACCGACTTGGCCATCGCGCCGTGCTCGAACCCGCGGAACTCGGTGGGCACGATCAGCAACTCGGTCCGCGCCTGCGCGCAGATGAACCGGACCTCCTGCTCGCGCAGCATCATGATGAGCGGGTTCTGCACCGCGCCGAGGCGGGACAGCGCGGTGAAGAGCACGATGGTCGACAACCGGCTCGGCAGCTGCCACGACACGACCGTGCCCCGGCCGACGCCCCGGTTCGCCAGCCCCGCCGCGACCCGCTCGGCAGCCTCCCGCAACCCGCCGAAGGTCAGCCCGCGACGCCGTTCGTCGTACGCGAGCACCGCGTCCGGAGTCAGTTCCGCGCGCCGCGCGATGAGCTCCCAGATGCCGGGGGCCTGCAGGTAGCCCGGCATCAGGACTCCAGTTGCGCCAGGAAGGCGCCGAGTACACGGTCGAGATCGGCCGCCCGGCAGGCGGCCGCCACGTACCGGTCGGGGCGCACGACGTACACCTCGTCCGCCGGACGGGCCAGCAGCAGATCCCGCAGGCCGCCGTCGACGTCGAAGACCTCGATCTGCTCGGCGGGCCGGTCGGTGGCCGACGACCGCTCCCGCTCGTAGACCCTCGCCGGTTTCGACTGCACCACAACGCCTCCCTGGGCACGCAGCCGCTCCGCGGTGCGCGTCGAGACCGCCGCCGCGGCGTCGGGGACCAGGCCGACCACCGCGATCCGGGTGCCGAGCACATCATCGAGCCGGGCGGGCTCGTCGGCTGCGGTACGCACCGTCGGCTGCGGGAAAGCCCGCCCCACCAAGGATTTTCCGTCCACGCCGGTAGCGCCGACGACCAGGCCCTCGGTGTAGCGCGGGACCGGCTTGTACTTCATCTGCAGGATGTAGTCTCGCGCGCCGGGCACCTTCTGCACCCCGCGGAACAGCCGGTTGCGGACGCGTTCGGTCAGCGCGGTGCGCGCCTTGTACATCCGGCCCATCTGGGTGGCGAACTTGACCATCACCGCCGCGTTGTGCCTGCGCTCGGTGTCATAACTGGCCAGGGTGCGCGGCGCCGCGCGGCCGGCGACCACGGCGGCGAGCTTCCACGCCAGGTTCGTCACGTCGCGGAATCCCGAGTTCATGCCCTGCCCGAAGAACGGCGGCTGCAGATGCGCCGCGTCGCCCACCAGGAAGACCCGCCCGACACCGAAGGACGCCGCGGTGCGCGAATGATGCCAGTACACGTCGTTGCGCACCACCGGCGGCACCGGCGAATCGGGGTAGAACCGCTTCAGCAGGCGGCGCACGTTGTCCATCTCGTTGACGGTGTCCGGGTTCTCCTGCTCGCGGATCTGGAATTCGAACCGCCGGTAGCCGAAGGGCAGCGGGATGGTCATGCAGGGCCGGACCGGGGAGGTGTACACCGCCGAGTAAGGCGCGTTCCAGGTGTCCTTCTCGACGTCCACCACGAGCCACTTGACCGGAGCCGTGTCGCCCAGCATCTCGATACCGAGCGCCTCGCGGACGAAGCTGCGGCCACCGTCCGCGCCGACCACGTATTTCGCGCGCACGGAGAACTCGCCGGAATCGGCCTGGACGCGCAGCGTCGCCCCGCCTGCGTCCTGCGTCAGGCCGACGACCTCCGCTCCGGTTCGCAGCCGCACACCGGCATACGTGGTGAGGTGCTCGTGCAGCTGTTCTTCGAGAAAGGGCTGGTAGAACAGGTTCCGCCGGGGCCAGCCGTACGGCCGGGCGCTCGGCGCGACATGTGCGAGCACCCGTCCCGCCGAGTCGTGGTAGCGGATCGGCATGCTCTGCAACGAGTTGTCCAGGACGACCTGGGCAAGGCCGAAGGACTGGAGCGTGCGGATCGCCTCGTCGTCGATCCCGACCGCGCGGGGGTGGGCGATGATCGTCTTGCGGGCTTCCAGCACGGCGACCGATACGCCCGCCTCGCCCAGCAGGTTCGCCAGTACCGAGCCCGCCGGCCCGGCGCCGACGACGGCGACGTCACAGTCGATGTCCGCCGCCGGCGTCTCAGCGCTCATCCGGCACTCCCGGCCCCGACCGGCACCGAGGTCATCGCCCCCATACCGGTGATCCACTCGAGGACGGGTTCGTACACCACCGTGTGCAGCCCCTGCCCGCCCGCGGTGGCCGCCGCGGCGAGCCAGGTGCGCACCTCGTTCGCACCGACACCCGCCTCCGGCTCGCACGTGTCGGTCATGTCGATCAGGGTGGCGGTGTCCCAGGCCTCCATCGCGGCGAGGAACCGCTTGTCCCAGTCCGGGTTCATCCGGGCGCGGGCCGCGTCGGCGGTGCTCTGGTTGAGCGTGCGCCGCTCGTCGTCGGACATGTCGTAGCGGTCGGTGTCCAGGCTCGCCGGGTGGTGCGCGAGCCCGCCCGTGCCGATCACCAGCACGCGCTTGCCGAGCGTGTCGAGGAACCGGCCAACGGCGGCGCCGTAGTCGAGCACCCTGGCCGCGGTGGGCAGCGGCGGGCCCGCGCAGTTGACCGGCATCGGGATGACCGGAACCCGGCGCACGCCACCGAGGTAGTGCCCCAGCGGCTGCCCGAAGGCGTGGTCCAGTTCGACCGAGCGGCACACCGCGATGTCGAACCCCGCCCGCAGCAGGAACTCGCTCAGCGCCCGCGCGGTGTCGGACGGCACGTCGAGCTCGGCGGCCTGCTGCGTGCCCTCCGCGAGCAGGCCGGCCGAGACGGCGACACCGAAGGCAGGTATCACGGTTTTGAACGCGCGGCGGTGGTCGCCGCCGAACAGCAGGACCAGCTCGGGGTCGAACTCCGCGATACGCGCCCGCGCCTTCGCCACCCCGGCGCGGAACGTCCGGCCCAGGGTCTCCTCGGTGTCCCGGTCCATCCCGGGCGCGTGGCTGGCACACAGGACCAACGTCGAGCTCATCAGACTGCCTTCCTCGAACCCTCACCCACCACTTGTACACACTCTGTCAGAAACAGTCTCTGTCAGATTCGCGGATCTGTCCAGGCTCAGCGCGCGGCGACGTGACGGCCCGCGAGGTAGCCGAAGGTCATCGCGGGCGCCAGCGTGCCGCCGGCGCCGCCGTAGGTCATCCCGAACGGCGAGGCCATCACATTGCCCGCCGCGTACAGCCCGGGAATCGGCTTGCCGTCGAGGTCGAGCACGCGCGCGTCGGTGTCGGTGCGCGGCCCGCCTTTGGTGCCCAGCGAACCGCTTTTCAGCTCCACGGCGTAGAACGGCGGCGCGTCGAGCGGGCCGAGGGTCGCTTCGATGCTGCCTTTGCGGTACGGATCGCCCCACCACAGGTCGTGTGCGCTCTCGCCCCGCCCGAACTCGGGATCTCTGCCCTGGGCGGCCTGCCGGTTCCAGCGCTCGACGGTCTCGGTCAGCGCGCCGCCGGGGATGCCGAGCACCTCGGCCAGCTTCGCCAGTGACGGCGCGGCGGTCAGCCACGGCGGCGCCTCGTCACTGGGCGGGTACTGGCCCACCGTGCCATAGCGGCGCAGGTACTCGTGGTCGAAGATCAGCCAGCACGGCAGGTTCGCGTAGTCGAAGCGCGTGACGTCCTCGGCGTGGAAGGCGCCGCCGAAAGCGTTGTAGTTGGCCGCCTCATTGGTGAACCGGACACCGCGCCGGTTGACGATGATCGACCGCGGCCGGGTGCGGTCAGCGTTGAGCATCTGCCTGTTCATCGGGTTCAGACCCTCGGGCAGCACCGCGACGGGCGACCACCACGCCTCGCGCATGTTGCCGAGCGCGGCACCGGCCTTCAAGGCGATGCGGAGTCCGTCTCCCTCGCTGGTGGGCATGGTGACCGGGTGCGTCAGCGGCCCGCGCAGGAACGCCTTCTTGTAGTCCTCGTTCCACTCGAACCCGCCGGTGGCCAGTACGACCCCGCGCCGGGCGCGCACCTCCCGCGAGCCGTCGGGCGTGGCGAAGACCGCGCCCGTGACGACGCCGTCGGTCATGATCAGCTCGGTGGCACGATGGTCCGTGGCCAGCTCCACGCCCAGTGCCAGACATGCCTTGAGCAACCGGCCGACGAGTCCCTGGCCCATCCCCCGCTCGTTGCGGAGCCGGCGCCGCGCGACCTCCTCGGCCGGTGGCGGCTGGGGAACGGCGGAGCCGAGCGGTGCCTCACGCATCGCCAGGTGTGGTGGCAGGTACGGCGATGGCGATACCCGGTCCGCCCACTCGCCCAGCTCGTCGAAGGGGAACAGCGGGGTCTCGATGGTCCGGCCGCCACCGGGTTTGCCGCCAGGGTGCTCCGGGTGGTAGTCGGGGAAACCCTCGGCCACGAAGAATTCCGTGCCCGCCTTGTCATCGAGGAAGCGAACCATTTCCGGGCCCGCGCGCAGGAACGTGCGCACCATGTCCTCGTCGAGCAGCCCTCGGGAGAGCGACATGAGGTAGGCGAAGGCCTCCTCCTCGCTGTCCTGGACGCCGGCCTCGTGCTGGTGCGGGTTGACCGGGATCCACACGTGCCCGCCCGACCAGGCGGAGGTGCCGCCGAGCAGGTCGGCCTTCTCGAACACGGCGACCGACGCCCCGTGCGCCGCCGCGGTGAACGCGGCCGTCAGGCCCGCCGCGCCACTGCCAAGGACGACCACATCGGGCTCTGACGTCATCTCTACCTCCAGCAGTAGACACTGTGTCAGATCGTAGCCAGCGACGAGGGCGTGCGCCAGGACGCGAGCGGTGAATCAGCCGAGTGCCACCAGCATTCTTTTGATGCCGTTGAAGAAGTTCGTCCAGACGCGCTCTACCGGCCCGGCGGCTTCCAGGACCGAGAAGACCGGCTTCAGCGCTTCGAACGCGACCGACGCCTCCATCCGCGCCAGGTGCACGCCGAGGCAGAAGTGCGGGCCGCCGCCGCCGAAGGAGATGTGCGGGTTCGGGTTCCTGCCGAGGTCGAGCCGTTCGGGCCGGTCGAAAACGCGCTCGTCGTGGTTCGCGGAGATCATCCACAACGTCACCCGGTCACCGGCGGCGATCCTCGTGCCCGCCACGACGGTGTCTTCGACCGCCCAGCGCGAATGGTGCATGACCGGCGACGAGATCCGCAACATCTCCTCGACCGCGGCGTCCACCGAGACCTCACCGCTGACCAGCCGCCGGCATTCGCCGGGGTTGTCGATGAGCGCGGCGGCCGTGTGCGAGAGCAGATGCCGGGTCGTCTCGTTTCCGCCGGTCAGGAACAGTGCGAGAAAATCACGCATTTCCCGCTCTTCCAGTGGGTTCCCGTCCCGGCCTGCCGCGAGTACGGCATCGGTGAGATCCTCGCGCGGCGAGCGCCGATGTGCGGCGAGCAACTGTCCGAAGTAGTCGTCGAGCTCCCGGCTCGCGCGCGCCGGCGCGTCCGCGTCCGCGCGGTAGTCCGGATCCTTGCTCGGCATCAGGGTGTTGGTCCACCGCCACAGCAGCGGCGCGTCCTCGGGCGGGATACCGACGAGTGCGGCGATGATCCGGAACGGGATCGGGCCCGCCACATCGGCGACGAAATCACCGCCCCCCTTTTCCCGGAACTCCCGGACGACCTCGTCGACGACCTCCTGGACCAGTTCGCGGTGACGGGCCACGGCGCGCGGTGTCCAGTACCCGGCGACAAGACGGCGGTAACCGGTGTGCACCGGCGGGTCGTCGGCGAGCATGATCGGCAGTTCGGGGTGGCCCGGGTCGTCCGGCGGGATCGGCCCGCCCGCGCTCGAGAACACCTTCGGATCGCGGTTGACGCGCTCGACGTCACGGTAGGACGTGACAACCCAGCAGCGATCCCGCTCATACCACCAGACAGGTGCGGTGGCGCGCAGTCGCGCGAAAGTACCGAACGGCACCGACCGCCCGAACTGCTCCTCGCTCAGGTCGATCTCGTTCGCTGCCATGAGAACGACCGTATCCCCGCGAACATTTCGGATTTCTTTCAGCGACCGCTATCCGGCCACGGCGGCGGGCCCCGAGATCGCCTCCGCGTCCGGCAGCGTCAGCGAAAGCATCGCGCCGACCGCGGAGCAGAACGTGGTCATCGCTGGATCGAACGGCCGCCTGCTGCGGCTGGCCAGCCGCAGCCCGCCCCACGTCCTGCCGCCGACGAGCAGCGGAACGTAGAAATAGCTGCAAAAACCGTGTGCGGCCATGATCTTCACCGCCTCGGACATCCTGGCCAGCCGGGTGATGTCGTCGATCTGGGTCGGCTGGGCCAGATCCAGCGCGTGCACGACGTACCGGCCGCGGACCGGGACGCCGCCACGCATGAAGGCGCGAAACTCCTCGGGATGGCCACTTTCCGCGCACAGCACGATGTCGCGGCTCGTCTTGCAGAAGATCGCGCCCGCGTCGCCGCCGGTCGTGCGGATCACCGAGTCGACGCAGAACTGCGCCGCCTCCGGGAACGGGCGGGTCCGCAGCACGTCCGCGATCCGCAGCACCACAGCGGAAAGCCTGAGGTTTCCCAGCTCCGTGCCCCGCGACTTGGTCGCACCGTCGCCGAATTCGAGCACCGGGCCGGGGAATTCGTACCCGACGCCGCGCACCGAGCGGATGAACGGCGCGCCGTCGGCACCGTGCCCGAGCTTGGCACGCAGCCGCGACACCGCGATCCGGGCCGCGTTGATCTGCCCCTGATAGGCACGCGACCGCCAGACGCGCTGGATGATCTTGCTCGTCGGCAGTGCCTGCCGAGGGTGCCGCATGAGGAACAGCAGAAGCTGGTACTCCGTGGGGGAAAGGTGCACCGGCCTGTCCCCCAGTGCGCATTCCCGCGCCCACAGGTCGATCACCAGCGGGCCCGACTGGAGATACCGCACCTGTGGCTCCCAGGTCTCCGACGCGCGACGGACCAGCGCGACGAGGTGAAACCTGAGCTCGCCGGATTCGAGCCCCGCGGGCAGCGCGAGGTCGGCACCCGCGGCCAGCGCCCGCCTCCGGTCCTGGCTGCTCAGCGCCGCCACGACCGCGAGCGCCGCGCTGGTCGCCCTGCGGACCGCCTTGACCACGGCCAGCACGAAGGCCGGATCCGAGCCGGTGACCACGACCAGCGACGTCTTGCGCGCGGACGCGGCCCACGCCGCGGCATCGCTCGTCGCGGCGTCCACGACGGGCCACTTTTCCTCGTCACACAAGGTTCGCAGCCTGGCTGCGAACGGCGATGGGCCTGGCGAGACGAGCAACACCACGCCGTCCATCGTCATCGTACGGAGAAGTTCGGCCGGCGCGCTGATTCCGCCGAGCCCTCTGGCGGTTGATATGTCCGATGTGGACAGAGGAGCGCTGTGTGCGATCACCGTGGAGTCCCTTCTGACCGTACTGCGATGGACGGTGTGGTTCTACCGGTGCACGGGTAAGGTAAGCCGCCGACAGCGTTTTCGTCAAATCAAAACTTGACTTGTTACTGCAAAAAGGTCTGCAATGAATTCAGACCGGCGATACCAAGGGAGCTGTCGTGGAACTGGATCTGCTGTACGAAATCGACGCACCGAAGCCCTGGCCGCGGGCGCACCCGTACGGGCAGCGGGAAACCGAGCAACGGGCATACCGCGAGGCGATCGAACAGATCAAGCTTGCCGACCAGCGCGGATTTCACACCAGCTGGCACGTCGAGCATCATTTCCGGGAAGGCCGTTCACATTGCCCCGCACCGGAGGTTCTGATCGGCGCACTGTCACAGGTCACCGAGCGCATCCGGCTCGGGTTCGGCGTCACGCTGATGCCCCATCCGTTCACCCCGCCGATGCGGGTCGCGGAAAAAGTGGCCACCGCGGACATTCTCTCGCAGGGCCGGGTCGAATGGGGTACCGGGCGCTCCACTCCGATGGAGCAGACGGCCTTCGGCGTCGACCGGCAGGAAAGCCGGGAGCAGTGGCGCGAGGCCGTCGACGCGGTGGTGCGGATGTGGGAGGACGAGTACTTCGAATACCACGGCAAGTATCTCGACTTCCCGCGCCGGATGGTCACCCCGAAGCCTTATCAGGACCCGCATCCGCCGTGCTGGATGGCGGCCAACAGCAACGACAGCGCGGCGATCGCCGGCAAGTCCGGCCTCGGCCTGCTCTCCTTCACCACGCTGAAACCGCTCGAGGAGCTGCGGAAGCAGGTGGACCAGTACCGCGCCGCGGCGGCGAACCCGGAGCCGATCACCCGGGTGGCACAGAACAAGATCGCCTCTTACACCCTCGTTCACTGCGCCCCCACGATGACCGAGGCCGAGGAGGCCGGGATCTGGGAGTCCGTGCTGTGGTGGTACCAGAACCTCGCCGAGTTCACCATCGAATGGGAGCTGCCGCATCTCTCCCCCGAGGAGCAGGACAAGGCCTTCCCCGAGCTGCGGCGCTCACGCGAGGAAGGATTCAACCCGAAGACCTTCAACGACGCTGACATGATCATCGTCGGCACCCCCGAGCAGTGCCTGGAAAAGATGAAACGGTACGTGGACATCGGGGTCGACGAACTGATCTGCTACAAGCAGTTCGGCCACCTCGGGCACGAGTCGATCATGCAGTCGATCGACCTTCTCGGCAAGGAAGTACTGCCCGAGGTGCAGGCCTACAGCGCCGAACGCGCGCGGAAGCTGGCGTCATGACGCGCACCGACAACACGGACGTGCCGGACTACGGCGGGCTGCTCCGTCTCGACGACCGTGGGTTCGTCGTGATCGGCGCCGGGCAGGGCATGGGACGGCAGGCCGCCCACGCACTCGCCGGAGCGGGCGCCAGGGTCGTTTGTGTGGACCAGGATCCGGACCTCGCCGAGGACATCGCGAAGGAGGTGTCCGGCACCGCCGTCGCGGCCGACATGACCAAACGCGACAACGTGCAGGGCGTCGTGGACCGGGCGGTCGCCGAGTTCGGCAAGCTGGACGGCATCGTCGACATCGTCGGCATGGCGCGCTGGCAGGACCTGATCGACCTCGACGACGAGACCTGGGACTTCGAGTTCGACATCTGCCTGCGGCACGCGTTCCTCGCGATGCAGACCGGTGCCAGGGCGATGCGTGAGACCGGTGGTGGCGCGATGGCCTTCGTGGCCTCGATCTCCGGGCTCGCCGCGGCGCCCAACCATCCGGCCTACGGCGCGGCGAAGGCCGGGCTCATGTCACTGGTGCGGACGGCCGCGGTGGAGTACGGGAAGCTGGGCATCCGGGTCAACGCCGTGGCGCCCGGTGCGACATTGACCCCACGCATCTCCGCGGGCATGACGCCGGAGCTGCGGGCGAAGCACGAGTCCCTGATCCCGACGGGACGGCTGAACCAGCCGGCGGACATCGCGGCGGCCCTGTTGTTCCTGGTGACCGACCTCAGCGCCAATATCTCCGGTCAGACACTCGTTGTCGACGGTGGCGTGACGTGCCGTTACGCTTTTCAGTGAGCACCCGACGGTCACAGCGAGGTGAGGAGGAACCACGCCCCGGCCCGCGCCTTCGGTAGAGCGTGTCGTCAAGGTGCTGTCACTACTGAGCCAGCATCCCGACGTCTCGTTCACCCTCTCTGAGATCTGCCAGCGGCTCGATCTCAACGTTTCGACGGCCCACTCCCTGCTCAACGCCCTTTCCAGCGCCCAGTTCCTGGTCCGGCAACCGGATACGAAACGGTATTCGCTCGGCCCGGAGCTGGTGCGGATCGGTGCGGCGGCGGCGAACCGGCAGGTCGAGGTCACCGAGGCCGCCCGCGAGCACATGGCCCGGCTCGCGGAGACCCTCGGCAGGCAGTGCGTCGCCAGCACGGTGGTCGGCGACGACATCGTGATCCTGGCCAGGTCGGGCCGTCTCGGTCCGCTCGGCCTCACCATGGACGTCGGCCACCGGCTGCCGTTCCTGCCCCCGTTCGGCACGGTTTTCGCGGCCTGGTCCGACGAAGCGGCGATCAACGCGTGGCTGGATCATTTCGGCGTGCTGTCCACAACGGACATGTTCCGGCGCTGCACCGACGCGCTCGCGGCGGTGCGCGCGCGGGGGTATTCCGTCGGCATGACCATAGACGCCGATCTCGAGAGCCGGATGTGGACCCGGTCCGGCCAGCCGGGGGAACGGCGGCAAAACGGGGGGCGCGACGGCGCCTTCCACCTGCTGATGATGAGCGAGTACCTGGTGACCGACCTGAAACCGGACACCCAGTACCGCATCGGGAACATCTCCGCACCGGTGTTCGGCACGGACGGCCACGTGGTGCTGGCACTGGCCATTCCCTATTCGAACGAGGTGCTGACCGGCGCCGAGATCGAAGAGCAGGCCGCGGTGCTGGTCGCCGCGGCGGCGTCCGTGACCGACAGCATCGGGGGCAAGCGACAAGGAGGACGACCGGCATGACCGACGGCTTCATCCGCGGCTGTGTGCTGCCGCCCCATCACAGCGCACCGTACCCGCGTGCCGACCTCGACGACATCCGCCTCCCGGTCGACATCGGCCTTGCCGCGCGGGTGCCCGCGACCGTGCGGCTGGAAATCACCGGCACCGCGCGGTCGGCCGAGATCGCTTACCACACAGCGCATCCGCCACAGGGAATGCGCGGCGAGGCCGGCGGGACGACGTTCTCCGTCTGGAGTGGACAGAACAACCTCGCCGAGGTGGACGCCGTCGTGGGCGAGGGCGTCGCCCGGATACCACTCGGCCATGGCACCACCATCGTGTACCTGCCGGAAGCCATGTGCCCCACGGTGACCAGCGTGGCCGGCGTCGACGGCGCCGTCGCTCCCGGCCCGCCCGCACCACGCTGGCTCGCCTACGGCGACTCCATCACCGAGGGCTGGGGAGCGAGCGCACCGGCCCGGTCCTGGGTCGCCCTCGCCGGCCGGGAGCTGGGCCTGGACGCCGTCAATCTCGGCTACGCGGCCGCCGGCCGTGGTGAGCTCGCCGTCGCCGAGATGATCGCGGCGACGCCCGCCGACGTCATCACCGTCGCGTTCGGCACCAACTGCTGGAGCCGGATCCCGCTCGGCACCGCGTTGCTGGCGGCCACCTTCCGGGCTTTCCTCACCGTGCTGCGCGAAGGACATCCGTCGGTGCCCATCGCGGTTGTCTCCCCCGTCGTCCGGCCGGACGCCGAAAACGAGCCGAACCGGCACGGCGCCACACTGGCCGCACTGCGCGAGGTCATCGAGGACACCACCCGGAGCATGCTCCCGAACGACCCCTCGCTGACCCTGCTCCCCGGCGGAGCACTGCTCGAACCGCATCATCTCGCGGACGGGGTACACCCCGGCGACGCCGGGCACGAGCTGCTGTCCGTCGCGATAGGACAGTGCCTCGCCGGGGCGCTTCAGTCCGCCTCGAGCCCCACATAGGCGGCCCGCACGTCGGCCCGGTCGAGCACCTCGGCCGGGTCGCCGGTGGCCAGTTCCGTGCCGAAGTTCATCACCAGCAGGCGGTCGCACCGATCGGACACGAACTGCACGTCGTGATCCACCACGACCACGGTCACGCCATCGGCCCGCACCTCGTCCAGGATGTGCCGGAGCACCTCCCGGTCCCCTACCGCCGTCCCCGAGGTGGGCTCGTCCAGCAGCAGCTGACGGGGCCGCCCGAACCACGCGCGCAGCAGGTCCACCAGTTTCCGCAGCCCATAAGGAAGTTCCTTGAGCCGTTCGGTCGCGATACCGTCGAGATCGAACCGTGCCAGCAGGTCGCGGGCGGCAGTGGTGTCGGCGCGGTCCGCCCGCCGGACGGACGGAAACCGCAGCGCCGCCGCCAGCACCGAGGCCCGTTGGTGCCGGAGCCTGCCGAGGCTGAGGTAGTCGGTCACCAGGAAGTCGTTGAACACCTCGGCGGCCTGGAAGCTGCGGCCCACGCCGAGGCGCGCGAGCCGGTCGGGCCGCATCCCGTGCACCGGCCTGCCCTCGACCTCCACCACGCCGGTGTGCAGGCGCAGCAAGCCCGAGATGGCGTTGAGCAGGGTCGTCTTCCCCGCGCCGTTCGGCCCGATGACCCCGAACGTCTCCCCTTGCGGCACCGCGAACGACACCGAATCCACCGCGACCAGCCCGCCGAAACGAACCGTCAGATCACGTACCACCAGCGCATCGGTCATCGTCCGGTCCCCAGGTATTCTCGTGCGAGCGACGCGGCGGAGGTCTGCGCGCTCGTCCCTTCCCACACCACCTCGCCGTGGTTGATGACGTACGCCCGGTCGGCCAGCCGCAGTGCCACGGACGCGTCCTGTTCGACCGCGATCAGCGCGGTCCCGCGTTCCCGCGCCACCACACGGAGACGTTCCATCAACTCCTTGACCGCGACGGGCGCGAGCCCGAGCGACGCCTCGTCGACCAGCAGCAGCCGCGGATCGTTGCGCCACGCCACCTCGAGCGCGAGCATCTGCCGCTCACCGCCACTGAGCAGGCCGGCCCTCGCGGTTCGAAGCCGGTCCAGGGCGGGAAAGGCGCACGGCTCGGTGTGGGGTTGCCTGCCGCGTGTCGCCAGCCGGAGATGCTCCTCGACAGTCAGGTTCGCGAACACCTTGTCCCGCTCGGGAACCAGGATCACCCCGTGCCGGAAACTCCGCATCGGAGTCACGCCGGCGAGGTCGTGGCCTGCCACCGCCGCGCTGCCCGTCACGCTGACGCGCTCGCTGGAAAGGAACCCCGCGATCCCGCGCAACAGCGACGTCTTCCCGGCACCGTTACGGCCGAGGACGGTGACGATCTCCGCGGCGTGCACGGTGAGGCTGATGTCGCGGACGCCCTGTGCGCCGTTGGCATAGGTCACCGCGAGGTTGTGGACGGCCAGTAACGGCTCACCCCGCGCCACATCGGCGGGACTCAGTTGTTCCTGTGTCACCGGGATCCTCCCTCGGTCTCCGGACGCAGCCGCCTGGCGAGCGCGACCACGGCACGCGCCAGCCGCCGCAGCAGCCCGAAGATGCCGTCCCGTTCGAACAAGAGGACCAGCAGCAGGACCAGCCCGTAGATGGCGTTCGCGAGCACCGCCTGGTGCAACGTCAGCCACGACGCGAGATCACCGGAACCGGACAGCGTCCCGGCCAGCTGGTCCACGCCCAGCGGCAGCAGCACGATCACGAGCGCGCCAAGCACCGGACCCGTCAGGGTGCCGACGCCGCCGATGAACACCATGACGACCAGCGCGAGGCTGAGCTCGAGCGAGTAGCTGGCGTAGGTGACCTGGGCCGCTTGGTAGGCATACAGCGAACCGCCCACCGCGGTCAGCGCGGAGCTGCCCACGAACGCCGTGAGCTTCCAGCGCACCAGGTTCACGCCGAGCACACTGGCCGCCGCCTCGTCCTGGCGTATCGCGTTCCAGATCCGGCCCGGCACACCGCGATAGAGCGCGTAAAGGCCCGCCAGCACCAGCCCGAGAATCACGGCGGAGATCGCGAACATCGCCTGCGGGGTACTCAGGTCCAGCGAGCCCCAGTGCGCGGGCTCGACACTGAAGCCCGCGAGATGGTCGAGGCCCTGGTACTTCTGGGCGGCGAAGCTGACGATGAACTGGAGCGCCAGGGTGGTCAGCATCAGATAGAGACCACTGAAGCGCAGGCCCGGAATCCCGATCAGCAGACCGATGACACAGCCGAACACGAACGAAACCAGCAGGGGCACGGGAAAAACACCCCAGCCGTGCTCGCTCAGCCGCGCCGTGGTGAACGCGCCGACCGCCATGATCGCCGCCGGCCCGAGCGACACCAGGCCCGCGCGGCCGAAGAGCCACTCCTGGCTGACCGTCACGATCGCGTAGATGGCGACGAGCGCGCCCTGGTAAAGGAGATTGTCCGAACCGCCGAAGAAGATCGCCAGCGCCGCGACCACGTAGATCAGGGCTCCGGCGGTGCCGGAAGACAGCCAGCGCGGGCGCGGACGGCCGCCCGGCGCGGACGACGGTACGGTGTCGGCGAGCGCCAGCCCGCGTGGCGTACTGGAGGTGCTCATAGCCGCGCGACCTCGGCTCCGCCGAAGATTCCCTGCGGCCGCAACAGCAGCACCGCGAGCAACACACCGTAGGACACCACGTCCTGCCACTCTCCTCCGAGGTAAACACCGACCGTCGCCTGCAGCAGGCCGATCAGCAGGCCGCCGAGCAGGCTGCCCGCGATCGAGTCCAGACCGCCGAGCAGAATCGCCGGGAACGCGGCCAGGCCGAGCGCATAGACACTGCCCGGGTCCGGCTGGGTGCCCAGCAGGAAGACCACACCCGCGAGGCCCGCCGTCAGGCCACCGATCGCCCAGGCCCCGGTCGAGGTCCGCACCACGTCCACCCCGGTGTGCGCGGCCAGCCGGCTGTTCGCGGCCACCGCGCGCATCCGCAACCCGATCGGCGTGCGGTGCAGGCCCAGCAGGATCAGCACGAACACCGCGGCCGTCAGCGCCAGGGTGAACAGGTCCCGTGGCGTCAGGCTGAGCTCACCCACGATGTGATAGCGGGCGCCAGGGTCGAACTGCGGGTCGACCAGGATCGTCGTCGGCCCCCACACCAGCAGCGCCACCGCCGAGATCAGGGTGCCGAGCCCGACGGTGGCCACCGACAGCACGAAATGCTCGGCGCCCACCAGCCGGGCGAACACGAGCCGGTAGGTCAGCGCACCGCCCACCGCGAGCGCCGCGCAGACCACGAGCAGCCCCACCGTGAGGCCGGCGCCGAGGCGGCTCAGCGTGCCGAACAGCAGCGCGCCCAGCACCATGAACGCGCCCTGCGCGAAGCTCACCACCCCGGTCGCGCGGAACACCACGACGAACCCGACACCGATCAGGGCGTAGATACATCCGGTCGTCAGTCCACTTGCGACAATAGTCGCCAGGTCGGTGTTCATCGGTCCTCCCGCTCAGGCCAACGGCCCGGACACGACGCCTTCCTTGGCGATCTTCGGTTTCTGCGTCGCCGCGTCCCAGCCGTAGATGTAGAGATGGGAGTACGGCGAGTGCAGCTTGTCCGACCAGCCGTAGGTACCCGACACGATGCCAGGGAAGTCGATCTTCAACTGCTCCATCGCGTCCGCGAGTTTCGCGCCGCTGCAGGGGTGTCCGCACGCTTTGAGCGCCTGGGTGACCGCGTAGGTGCTGAGGAATCCCGGTGCGCCGATCGTGTTGTTCACCTGGGCCGCGGTGGTCTGACCGTTGGCGGCCATACCCTCGGCGTAGATCTGCTGGCCCTGCCCGACGGGGGCCGCCGGGTCGAGGAGGTACTCCGTCGTGGTGATGCTGTACAGGTTCGGATCCTTGATCGTGGTCAGCCCGGTGTAGCCCACCCCGTTGTGCGCCGCGATGACCGGCGCGTTGTTGCCCGCCGCGCGCAGGGCCTGGATCAGTGGCAGGTACTGCGATGCCACCGGCTCGGCGAACACCACCTGCGGTTTGGCGGCCACCACGTTCGCGATCTGCGTACTGCCGTTGACCGAGGTCGCCGGGATGGTCTCGTGTGCCACCGACGTGAACCCGGCCTGCTCCAGTTCGCCGGTGAGCTTCTTCGCCCACAGCTGCACACCGAGCGGGTTCGAGTCGAGGATCGCGAATCTGGTGCCGGAGCCCAGTTTCAGCTCGTCCTTCGCGAAGGCGACCGTGCCGGGAATCTCCTGCAGCTCGATGTCGTTGCCCGCGAACACGTACTTCTTCACGGGGTTCAGCTCGCCGGGCGGGATCGACGTGCAGACGATCGGCACCTTCCGGCTGGTCGCGATCGAGGAGACCGCGCCGCAGTCGTCGCTGAGGGTGAACCCGAGCATCGCCGACACGCCCTGCGTGTTGACCAGCTGCTGGGCCGCCGCCGACGCGTTCTGCCCGACCGCGGCCGAGTCCGCGGTCACCAGGCTCACCTTGTGGCCGTTGATACCGCCATGGTTGTTGACGTAGGTGACCGCACCCCTGGCCTGGGTGAGGAACGACTGGCCGTAGGAGGCCAGCGGGCCCGACAACACGTCGTTGACGCCGATGACATAGTCACCGTCGGATCCTGACGAACCGGATCCGCCTCCGCAGCCGGCGACCACCGAAAACAGGGCGCAGGCCGCGCCCACCGCCGCGAACCGGCGTTTGCCGTTAGACACTTGTGTCCTCCCGAGCTGATCCGCTCCTCCTATGAGGACGGAGGCGGTGTTCGATCCGACCCTAGGAGCCGGTCCATTTCATTTGGTTTTCGATTTCCGGGCGGTTTGTCGCGATTTCCCGGCCATGGCGCACAGTTCGTCAGGAAGCGACGGGCCAGCCGGGCAACAGGCCCAGTTCACGACAGGTCTGCTGGCCGTCGATGGTCTGGCCGTTGCGATCCGCGGCGTCCGGCGAGCCGACCAGCCAGGCCGCGACCGCGCCGATCACGTCCGGCGGGGTCATCGTGGCGGCGTCGAATCCGTGGGAAGCCATGTCGATGGCCATCCGCTCGGTCCCGATCAGGCCGGGCTCGATGTTGAAGAACAGCACACCCGTGCCTGCCAGCTCCTTGGCGAGGATGCCTGCCTGACGATGGATGGCGGCCTTGCTCATCCCGTAGCCGAGTCCCCAGCCGCCTTCGCCGATGGGTGCCGGCGGGTCGGAAACCGCGCAACCGGAGGTGATGTTGAGGACGATTCCGCTGCCCCGCTCGATCATCGAGGGCAGTACCAGTCGCGTCAGGTACAGCGGGGAGATCGCATTCGCCTGAATCTGCCGTTCGACCAGCTCGACAGGCGCGTCCAGGAAACGGTCCATATGCCCGGGACCGATGTAGCGCCCGTTGTTCACCAGTACGTCGATACCGCCCCAGCGTTCGAGCACGGTGGACACCGCGGAGCCGAGCGAGGACCGGTCCAGCAGGTCGAGATACACCCCCAGGGCGCGCCGGCCCTCTTTCTCGATTTCCCGCGAGGTCGACTCGAGCGAGCCGGGCAACGGCGTGACATCGGACTTGCGCACCGTGGGCGAATGCTCTCGCGCTTCGCCTTCCTGACGGGTACGCGCGCCGATCGCGACGTCGAAACCGTTGCGCGCCAGGTGAATCGCGATGGCCTTGCCGATCCCCCTGCTCGCACCCGTCACCAGTGCCACTTTGGCTTCGTTACCCATGCCAACCTCCGTTTCCGTTGACCCGTAACGGATCTGTACCGACGCTAACAGCGGTTTCCTTTCAGTTTCCTGTGCGCGCGGGGGAAAGATAACTGAAAGGCCGGGGCGCCTACTCTCGGCAATGACAACGACACGACGGCGCTGGGAGGAACCGGATGAGCGACGAGGCGATGGACCGGCTGCGGATCGAGGATCTCGCCAAACGTTATGCCCACGGTATCGACGCGCGCGACTGGGCGGCGGTCGACTCGTGCTTCTCACCGTCGGCGCGGGTCCGCGGAACGACTTTCTCCGGGCCGTACCCGGAGTACATGAACTCCCTGCGCGGCGCGGTCGAATCCTACCGGACCACCATGCATTTCTTCGGTAACCAGATCGCCGAGATCAGCGGCGACAAGGGACATCTGACGACGTACGGCATCGCCTTCCATCTCGGCGGCGCGGACGGTAACGACTTCGTGATCGGCGTTCGCTACCTCGACGACGTGGCACGCGCCGACAACGGCTGGCTGATCGAGGAACGTGTCGTCGAAGGGATCTGGCGACGCCCGCTCGGCGACGAGATCCAGGACCTCACCGGGCGGTGAACACCATGTCGGGCACCCCGGACTTCCGCACTACGCTGAGCCACTTCGCGTCGGGCGTCGCGATCATCGCCGCCTGCTGCGACGGCGCACCGGCCGGGCTTTCCGTGCAGTCCTTCGCTTCGCTGTCCCTGGAACCGCAACTGATCTCGTTCGGCGTATCCCTGAGCTCAAGGACCTGGCCTGCGATCGAGCGGCACGGCCGGTTCTGCGCCAGCATTCTGGCCGCCGGTCAAGAGGAGCTCTGCCGCCGCTTCGCGATCAGCGGCGCCGACAAGTTCCGTGGCGTCGGCTGGACGCCGAGCGCGGCGACCGGCAGCCCCGTGATCGCCGGCGCGCTCGCGTGGGTCGACTGCCGGGTCGCCGCCGTTCATCCTGCCGGCGACCACTGCCTTGTCGTCGCCGAAGTGCTGGATCTTGCC
>Ga0164243_10003238_pt1 | contig 26204 bp, 21 predicted proteins | sample OricompcompostOP_FD_108781 | JGI IMG/M metagenome (GOLD analysis project Ga0164243, IMG submission 108781) | Organic Plus compost microbial communities from Emeryville, California, USA - Original compost - Organic plus compost (OP) | ecosystem: Engineered > Solid waste > Mixed feedstock >...
CCAACCGAAGCACAGGCGTCATAGGTTTTTGCCTGTGGCAGGTACAGCGGATTTTCTCCTTCAATGCTGCGGCTGCTCATATCATTTCCGACGGTGTACCCAATAATTTTTCCGGATGAAGTAACCACCAGCGTCAGCTCCGGTTCAGGCACATCCCAGCTGCTGTCTTTGCGGATATGTACGGTGCCGCCATGAGGCACTACGCGATGAGGAGTACATTTAAAAAATACTTCCGGCCGTTCGGCTTCATACACTTTAGCGTAAAAATCACCACCGCCGGCGGCCTTGCTTTCTTCCTGTCTGCCGATCTTGCTGCGCAGGTAAGTAACGCCGCATGCCCATAACTCCTGGTTGCCGATGGGAACCTGTACACTGCTGATCAGCGAACGATCACCGGCAGGTAAGGTTTTGGTGAGCGCTTCCATTTTCGCCAGCACATTATCATCATTGATGAATGCGTCCCAGTTGCTGTCTTTGTGTAGATAGAATTTGTCGTCTTTTTCAATAACAATGCCCTGTTGCGTCTTATACAATTTCATGTACGGAAGGTATGGTTTTATCGTGAAAAATAGTGGCGGTATCAGTCGCGCAAACGCAGGCGCAATATTCTGCCGTCATTGGTGATGTACAAGGTTTTTTCATCTTCAGAAAATGCACAGTTGGAAGCGGGACCATCAGGCACCTTGAATTTTCCCAGCAGTTTTCCTTCCGCACTGATGATCCATATGCCGCCGGGACCAGAGGCAAATACATTGCCATTCTTATCCACTTTCAATCCGTCGGGCAGGCCGCGTTCGCCGCGGTTGCCGGCAGCAGTGTGAAAGATACGTCCATTGGTAAATTGTCCGTTGGCGTCTATGTCGTAGGCATACCAATGCGGTTTGGCCGGATCGGAATTGGCAATGATCACGGTTTGTTCACCGGGCAGAAAGGCAATGCCGTTGGGCCGGGTGAGGGAATCCACCATCAATTGTACCTTACCGTCGGCGCCCACTTTGTATACACCCTGGAAGGGAATTTCTTTTTTCGGATCGTCCATATGCTTTTCCAGGCCATAGGGAGGATCGGTGAAGAATAGTTCGCCCTTGCTGTTGAATACAACATCATTCGGACTATTGAATTTTTTTCCTTCCCAGTTATCAGCCAACGGAATGAATTTGGGCGCCGGTTGGTCCAGTGGCGCATCCATCAGCGCCATCTGGCGATTGCCGCATTGGCACATTACCAGTCTCCCGTCTTTATCCAGCGTTAATCCATTGGAACCCATTTCACCGCCACGCGGTATGGTATCGGTATAACCCGAAGGCGTAAGGTACACGGAAATGCCTTCCGCTTCTGTCCATTTAAAAATCGTATCGCGTGGCACATCAGAAAACAATAACATTTGCTTTGAGGGCACCCATAGCGGACCTTCGGTCCAGTCGAATCCCGTCGCAATAATTTCGGCTGCTGCATCTGCTTTAATAATATTGTCCAGCGCAGGATCAAACTTCTCTACTGATCCCGTCTTTTCATAGTTGGTTGGTACAGGCTCCTGCGCAGTGGTGGATGCATGGTTGCACGCCGCCAATACTAGCACGCCCAATACATAAAACGGGAGCCGCGTGGTTCCTGCAAAAGAAAAGCTGCTCCTCCCGGCAACAGGAAGCGCCTTCACGCCCAAACGGGGTAACCGGGCAAGTAGATTCAATAAATGTAGTATCATTTATATGCTTATGGTTTAATGATTGGTAAGATCAGCGAGTATACGAAATTAATTGCTTTACTTAGGGGGCCGGGTACCCTTTCCCCTCATCAGGGTTCGGATGCTGCTTTCCTTCAGAGGTTGGGGGTACCCTTTCTCCCTTAAGAAGATAAGGTGTTAATGCAAATCTCTCGTTACTTCACTTCCCGAACCTCCCCTTAAAATATCCAGATCAGCGCCGAGATGCGCCTGCTGCACATGATCAATGTAAAATTTTACATAGCCGCGCGTCGCCATTGGCGGCGGTGGTACCCAGGCCGCTTTGCGGCGCGCCAGTTCTTCTTCACTGATGTCGAGGTGCAGTTTTCTTTTTTCCACGTCCAGTTCAATCATATCGCCATCCTGCACCAGGGCCAATGTACCGCCTATGGCTGATTCCGGCGATACATGTAAAATAACTGTTCCTGCCGCTGTACCACTCATACGTCCATCAGAAATGCGCACCATATCTTTTACACCTTTCTTCAACAGTTTTTCCGGCAGGTCAACATTGCCTACTTCCGGCATACCGGGATAGCCCACCGGCCCTACATTTTTCAACACAATCACCGAATGTTCGTCAATATCCAGTGATGGATCATCTATGCGCGCATGATAGTCTTCCATCGTTTCAAACACCACCGCACGGCCACGGTGTTTCATCAGGGCAGGAGAGGCCGCAGAAGGTTTTATAATAGCGCCCTGTTCGCACAAATTGCCTTTCAACACGGCAATGCCTGCCTCGTGCTGTAAAGGTTTCTCCACGCTGGCTATCACCTCGCGATTATAACAGGGCGGATTGGCATTGTTTTCACCGATCTTTTTGCCATTTACAGTAATGGCATCATTGTGCAGAAATGCTTTCAGTTCGTTGATAACAACCGGCAGTCCGCCTGCGTAATAGAAATCTTCCATTAAATAGTTGCCGGAAGGTTTCAGATTTACCAGCAGCGGAATGCGGCTGCCGAGGGTATCGAAATCTTCGAGCTTCAATTCAACGCCAATGCGTCCTGCAATAGCCAGCAGGTGAATAATAAGATTGGTGGAACCGCCAACGGCAGCATTCACCATTATGGCGTTCTCAAAAGCCTGCCGGGTAAGTATTCTGGAGATCTTCAGATCTTCTTTTACCATTTCCACAATCCTTCTGCCCGATAACTGCGCCAGTAATTTTTTTCGACTATCCACCGCCGGTATAGCGGCTGCGCCGGGCAGGGTCAGTCCAAGCGCTTCTGCCATACATGCCATGGTAGAGGCGGTACCCATCGTCATGCAATGTCCCTGGCTGCGTGCCACGCCCACTTCCACTTCATGAATATCTTCTTCCGTGTATTGTTCAACAGATTGTTTTTCTTTGATCAGCCAGTTAAAGCTGCCAGACCCGATGCACTCCCCGCGAAAGCGTCCATTGAGCATGGGGCCGCCGGGCACCACAATGGTGGGCAGGTCTACACTGCACGCGCCCATGATGGTGGCAGGAGTAGTCTTATCACAACCGGTCAGCAGCACTACGCCGTCCAGCGGATTGGCGCGGATGGATTCTTCTACGTCCATACTGGCCAGGTTGCGGAACAACATCGTCGTGGGACGCATGATGGTTTCCCCGAGGGATGTAACGGGAAATTCAAGCGGAAATCCTCCTGCTTCTGCAATACCGCGTTTTACAATCTCGGCAAAATCGCGCAGGTGCCCGTTGCACGGGGTAAGATCACTCCAGGTATTGCAAATGCCAATAACCGGTCTGCCTTGAAAATAATCATCAGGGTATCCCTGGTTGCGCAGCCAGGACCGGTGTACAAATCCCATTTTGTCCGATCTGCCAAACCAATCATAACTTCTCAGTTGCTTTTTCATCTTTCGTTCATTGCAGGATAAGAATTGATAAAAGAACATGCTTTATGCAGGCAGTGGGAGAAAGGGCTATCCTGAAAAAATGCCCGCCGAAACATCCGCGCAGGAGCACGGCGGGCCCGTTCACGACAAACTGTGAACAACGACTGCGTAACTGCATATGAGAAAAACTTTATGGTACATCCCACCATACACGGGTGCTGAGTTTATCAGGTCCCATGCGCGTGATCGCTTCATTTACATTTTCTGTATTGATGCTGATCTCCGACGTAGGATATGTCAGTCGCCTGATGAATGTGCCATTCGGTACATCCGGATTGTTGGGCTGACCATAAGGATTCGGTGTAAGATCGGGATAGCCGCTCCTTCTGAAATTGGCGAAAGCTTCAGGACCGTTCATGAAAGAGGCAATCCAGTATTGCGTATTGATCTGTTCCAGTTCTGAACCGCCGGTCAACGGATTGTTGGCTAAATAAGTGTCGCGTTCACCCGGATCAACAGCACAGTTAGGATCATAGGTAGCCATCTGGTCCATATGGGCGCGGATGCCATCGGTGAAATACTGTGCGGCTGTTCCGGTAGTGATCCAGCCACGGAACCTTGCTTCCGCCAGCAAGAGATTCGTTTGAGCCGCTGTTACAAAGAACACGGGGGAAGAACCCTTGGCAATACGTCTGCGGTCGGCCTGGCTGTAATCATAAAAGCTGGCCAGTCCGTCAGCAGTAGCGCGTCCTACAATGGTGCCATTGTCGTAACCCATCGGCATACCAATCTGCACGGCAGGATCGGTGTTGCCTGCACCTGCTGTTTGCCCGTTGCCGGAGGTAGCGCCTACATATCGCACCGCAATGGATTTTAACCGCGGATCATTGTTGTTTTTTAATGCATCCACAAAAGGCTTGGTCAGGTAAAAGTTGGCGGCTTCACTGCCATTGAGCGTATTGCCCATGGGTTGCTGAAAGTTGGGGTCATGACGCATGTATGCATTGTCTGCATTACTGGTAATGACGCCACCAGCCACAGCAGCCTGAACGGTTGACTGCGCCAGCGTTGGATTAACCTTGCTCAACCGCATACCGGCGCGTAACAGTAAGGAATAAGCGAATTTTTTCCATTTGTCAATATTACCGGCATACAACAGGTCTGAATTTTCAATCACGCCGCCGGCATCCAGTGCAGCCGCTGCCTGCGTCAGTTCCTGCATGATCCTGGGATAGATCTCTTCCTGCGAATCGTATTTGGGTAAGAGATTCCGTTCCGTAAACCCGGCGCCTGCATCAGTATAAGGGATGTCGCCATATTCATCGGTCAGGATCATGAACGTATACGCCTGCCAGATGCGGGCCATATTATACAGGTTGCTCCTGGTGGGATCATCTTTTGTGTAATAAATGGCCAGGTGCGTATTCTTGATCACGCCCTGGTAATAGGCAGCCCATACAGGCGGTGTGGTGATATCGCGGCTGTCCTGGTTGAAATTCGCTCCGGCCAGTACGCCGCCGTTGGGTGATACAATCTGCTGCACAATGCCCATATCAAACACCAGCGTTTTAACAGGATAGGAGGTGTTGATGATGGCCTGGTTCAGCAGCAATGCAGGGTCCACGGCCAGGGGACTCGTTTCATTCTTGTTTAATGATTCCAGTCCTTTGTCGCACGAAGCTGTGAACAACAGCAGGACTGGTACTATATAGCTAAGTAATTTTTTCATAACAGTTCAGTTAAAATTTCAGATTAACATTCAGACCAATGGCGCGGGTGGTAGGCAAACCAGGCGATTCAAGGCCCACCTGGTTGTCAGATGCATAACCAAATGATTCAGGATCTATATTGTCCACCCATTTCTTGATGATCAGCACATTGTTGGCTACCAGGTCTACCTTCAAACCTTTGATAGGCCATTTGGTGGGAATGTGTTTGGTAAAATCATAACCGAGCGAGATCTGGCGGAGTTTCCAGTAACCGCCATCATAGATTACCGGCTCCACAATTTGCTGCGAACGCAGGTGCTCCCAGTAGGTTTGCACTGCTGCAACGGCTTCGTTGGGATCGCCGTTCGCATTCACGCCATTACCCTTTACACCGCCTTCTCTTCCTTCGAGGGTCATCTTGTGCAGACCGTGACGCACCGCGTTGAAGTTGGTGCCGGACAGCATTTTGTTACCCAGTTTGTAATCAACGAACACAGAAAGACGTACGCCTTTGTAGGTAAATGTATTGAGGAAACCACCTGTCCACTTGGGCAGTGCGCTGCCAAACAGCACGAGGTCGGAAGTACGTTGCGGCAGACCATTTGCCTGGAAAATCATCTGGCCTTTGTCGTTGCGTGCATAGGCAAAGCCGGCAATCTGTCCCATTTCTTCACCCACCACGTGCCGGGTTTCACCGTTGAACACGTGTGTGCCAATGGTGATGCGTTCACCCGGCGTGCTGGTAATGATGCTCAATACCTTGGTGATGTTGTAAGAAGTGTTGGCGGTGAATTCCCAGTTGAAATTCCTGTTGCGTACAGGCACCACCGTTAACAGTGCTTCAAAGCCGGTGTTGCGGCTTTCGCCACTGTTGATACGGGTGTTTACAAAACCCGATGCATCGGATATCTGAACCGGAACAATCTGGTCGCGGGTGGTTTTGGTGTAAGCAGCCATATCAACATGTATACGGCCTTTTAACAGCCGGAATTCAAGACCCACTTCCATTTCAGCAACACGGCTGGGCTTGAGGCTGGGGTTGGGCAGTACAGTACCCGTACCACCTACGGTAACAACCGGTGTACCTACTACCACAGCATCACCATTGGGATTGTTGATGGTGTTGGCATTTACCGCATAGAACAACTGGTCTGAATACGGGGCCACATCACCATCGCTGCCCACTTCAGCATACCCTACACGCAGTTTGGCAAAATCAAGCCATTGTACCGTGGGCAGGCTCTCGGAGAAAATATAGCTGGCCGAAACAGAAGGATAGAGGATGCTCCTGTTTTCCGGAGAAAGCGTCGAAAACCAGTCGTTACGAACCGTACCGGTAAGATAAAGCGTACGGTTCCACGAAATTTCTGCCGAGCTGTACAGCGAGTTCACGCCCTGCTCGATCAACGAATAGGTGGGGTCTTTGGCGCGGCCGTTCTGCACAGTATACAGTCCCCTGATCACAAAATCCGTAACTACTACATTGTTGATATCTGATCTGCGGCGCATCTGGTTGCCACCACCGTTTACTGTTATTTCAAAATCGCCAAACTCGCGGGTGGCAGACAACAGGAAGTCGAGGTTCGTTTCGCGGAAGCGGCGCGATTCCTGTGTATAAACCCCATTCACAAAACCGGAGGGTGCAGATGGACGCGAAGCATGACCGGTGGGGAAGTTGTTCACGTCTTCATCCCTCGACCAGTAATCCTGTCCGAAACGTCCCTGTATGAACAACCATTTCAAGATGTCGTATTTCAGCACAATGTTGCCAAACACGCGGTCGCGGCGCACATTATGAAATTGTTCTGCCAGCACCCAGTAAGGATTGGTGCGGTTCATGAAACGCGAGTAAGTATATTCATTGCCTGCCGCATTGTATTTGTTTTGATCCAGCACTTTCAGCGGCATGGAATTGGCCATGGCCATAAGGCTGGTAGGAATCGAGTTGTCCTGGTTGCCAATATTGGGCGGATTTCTCAAATGCTCATTGCTATAGTTTACGTTGCCGGAAAAAGTAAACCGGTCACTCAGGTTATAACTGAATCCCAGGTTCATGGATTTCCGGTTGAAGGAATTGTTCGGCATGATACCTTTGTTGTCTGTATTGTTGAGCGAAAGATGCAGGCCGCCATTATCGCCGCCGGCAGAGAGCGAAACGGTATTGGACAGATTGCTGCCGTTGCGATAGAATTCCTTGATACGGCTGGGTTGCGGCTGATAGGGCACCACCAGGTTATCGAACAATATATGCGTCATACCCGGAGCAAAGCGTTCCCCGAACGACCATTGTCCGCTGGTAGGATCTGCAGAAGTAGGACGCTCGCCATTTTCACCCTGGCCATATTCCTGTTGATAGTCGGTAAAGTCAAGCGGCGTTTCATTGGTATAGTTCAGATTATACGAAACGCCGATGCCCTTGCCTTTAGCACGGGTTTTGGTAGTGATCATGATCACACCATCTTTTGCTCGGGAACCATACAAGGCCGAAGCAGGAGCACCTTTCAATATGGTCATGCTTTCAATATCATCGGGGTTGATGCTGGAGAACGCATCACCACCGTCTGCATACACACCACCACCTTTTACATTAATGGTGTTGTCGTTGAAGTTGGTATTGTCAATGGGCACACCATTAATAACTATCAAGGGATTGTTTTGTCCGCTGATAGAAGATTGTCCGCGTATGCGTATTTTGGAAGTGCCGCCGGGACCGGTGCCCAGTGAAGAGATATTTACACCAGCCACCTTGCCCTGCAAAGAGTTCATCAGGTTAGCGGTGCGGTTTACCGTTACATCTTCCGGCTTCACATTGGTAGCTGCATAACCGAGACGCCGGGATTCTTTGCTGATGCCCAGCGCAGTTACTACCACTTCACCCAGGTTGCCGTTATCAGTGGCCAGTGATACATCAATCACTGAACGGCCATTGACAGGCACTTCAAGGGTGAGGTAACCAACCGAACTGAACACCAGTGTAGCGTTGGAAGGCACGGCAATCTGGTATTTACCTTCAGCATCAGTAGCCGTTCCTGTGGCGGCTCCTTTTACCATAACGGTTACCCCGGCAAGCTTTTCACCTGTCAGGGACGATACAGTGCCGGTAACTGTTTGTGCGTAAATCGTAGCTGAGAGAAAGGAAAAGATACATACCAGCAGTAACCTGGTATGACCCGGGGACGGACCCCGGAACGTTGTTTCTTTCATATAGCAAGTTGTTTGGTGAGGGAAATACACGAATCAGAAATGCGGAACCAGGTTGGGCACTTACATAAAACCCGTAACGCAATACTCAAAACCCGGAAACCCGAAACCCAACCTGTTTCCTGCTCATTTCTTTTTCATGCTAAGTAAAAGTATTTGAGGTTGCACTGAAAAACTTCCAAAATAAAACAGTGTTGAATTTTGTACATACCGGGTCAATAAAATTTACTTTCTTTATGATAGCCTATGGGGCCTGAGACGAACTATTGCTTTAGAAAATTGCCGTATGAACCAATTTGTGCTACAACAAGGTAGTTCAGGAAAACTGAAGATGTTTCCGCACATTCTTGAATTGGGCATTCGCAAGAACGTCTCTATCCAACTCAATACCTTCACCTTATCAGCTACAGAAGGACTCCGCATCTATTATATTATTGACGGAAAATTTGAATGGCACATCAACCAACGGCAATATGTATTCTATCCCGGTGATGTGGCAGTGATATTACCCGGACAGGAATTCGGCAGTGAGAATGGCGTACTGGAGATCGGCTCCTTTTCGTGGATTCATATCAGTATACAAAAAAAGAGCAACGGAGAAATTCTGTTGGGAAAGTGGAGCGGACTCTCTGAAAGTGAAAGTCTTGCCATCGGAAAAATCCTGTTGCTGAACAATTCACCCGCATTGGTAAAGTTCAATGAAGCCGGTAAGATTCTCAAATGCATTCAGACGGAAGTAACCAGCCAGGAGATCGGGTATTGCACACGCGTCAATCACCAGATTGATGAACTGCTGATCCAACTGACCAGGCAACTGACCCGGCAGGTGAATCCCGGCAGAGATTTCCCCAAAACATTTATGAACCTGGAGCAGGCCCTGCGCCAGAATCTCGCTCATCAATGGACGGTAGAAGAGATGGCGGCCCTCGTGGGACTGGGCACTACACTGTTTACCGAGCGGGTAAAAAGCTATTCCGGTTTTTCGCCGATCAACTACCTTATTAATATACGTATATCGGAAGCCATCAAATTGTTGAAGCGGCCCGACATCAGCCTGACGGATATAGCACTCGATACCGGATTTTATTCGTCGCAGCATTTTTCAACCACTTTTAAAAAACTCACGGGCTACCGTCCCAGTGAATTCCGAAAAATTCATTTGCGCAACAAATAATTATGAACACAATGAAGTGTATCATCACCATAGAATTAGGGACCAATGCGGTAAGGGTTTTTGCCTTTGATATCAATGGCAACGTGATCGGGTCGCTGAAAGGGTATTATCCAACCTTCCACACCGAGCCGCACTACAGCGAGCAGGACCCCGAGCAGATCTTTATCACCATGTTGTACGTGTTGAAGAACCTGCTCAATGAGCACATTCATCCCAAAAAGTATAAAGTGGCCTGTATCTGCTTCAGTGCCGCCATGCACAGTGTACTGGCCGTTGATAAGAACGGCAATCCGCTGGGCAATGCCATCACGTGGGCCGATAACCGCGCCAGAAAAGAAGCGCAGGAACTGAACAGCAGTCCGCTCGGCGATACCTTGTACACAGCTACCGGTACGCCCATCCATCCTATGTCGCCCTTGCTGAAAATCTGCTGGATAAAAAATTCAGATCAGGAACGGTTCCGGCTTACGAGCAAATTCATCTCCATAAAAACCTATATCATACAGCAACTCACCGGCGAATATTTCACCGATTACAGTATTGCCTCCGCTACCGGTTTGCTGAATATTCATAAGGTGCAATGGGAACCCGATGCTCTTGCCTATGCCGGCATTTCAGCAGACAGGCTGGCGGAACCGGCGCCTGTATTTACTACAGCAGGCAAACTGAAAAGGGCCTATCAGAATTCGCTCGGCCTCTCTGCAGATACCAAAATCATCATCGGCTCCAGTGATGGTTGCATGGCAACGCTGGGCGATGGGGTAAAAGGAGAAGGCAAGGCCTCCATAACCATTGAAGACAGTGGCGCCGTGCGCGTGATGGGCGACAAGGTATTGCAGGACAAGCAACGCCGCTTCTTTAATTACCTGCTAACAGAAGATTGTTATGTATCCGGCGGTCCCACCAACAACGGCGGGATCATATTTGAATGGTTCACGCGCCAGTTTGGCTTCTTCCGCGATCCCTTCGACATTGAACACAGCATGCAGGAACTGATGGCGGAGGCCGCCAAGGTGCCCGTAGGCTCTGACGGACTGCTGTTTCTTCCATACCTCCTCGGCGAAAGGGCGCCCATCTGGAACGCCAATGCCCGCGGCATGTACTTCGGACTAAACATAAAGCATGAACGAAATCATTTTGTGCGCGCCACTATCGAAGGTGTTTTATATGAGATCTACAGCATAGGCAAAACGCTGGAAGAACACCGCGATATCGAAAGCATTTCCATCAATGGCAGCTTTGGCACCATACCCTTCTGTACGCAAATGCTGGCAGACATCTTCAATAAACCCGTACGGCTGCGTCGCAATTTTCACAGTGTGAGTTATGGGGCTTACCTGATCAGTGCTACAGAAATGGGTATTTATAAATCGCTGGACGATGCGGCGCGCACCGTGGAATTGCCCGATGTATATCGCCCGCAAAAGCAGAACCATCCGGTATATGCAGCCTATTTCAAAATCTTCGAGCGGCTCAGCACCCAACTCACGGATGCGTTTGAAGCCATTGTGAACCTGCAGCAGCAAAAAGCATAATTACTAACCAAAACCAACGGCAGTATGAAAAGAGTTTTCCCCTTATTGATTGGCGCTTTCCTGTTTGTAATAAAAACTATCGGCCAGCAGGTAACGCTTACGCCGGAGCAGGTGAAGGGATATACGCCTGAATGGAAAGGCGAACGGTTTCCCGACGGCAGACCCAAAGTGGATGGCCGCCTCCTCGAACGCCTGAAAGCAGTAGCCATTGAAGAAGCCTGGGGCATTTTACGCAACAAAGGCTATCAAAACCAGTATGAAGGCGATTGGATGGTATTACATCCCGATTCAGTGATGACCGGTCGCGTGGTGACTGCCCAATACATGCCGCTGCGTCCTGATGTAGACAAGATCATAAAAGACATCGGTAAAAAAGAAGGACGTATTGGCAACACCAACTCCTGGCCTATTGATGTGCTGGGTAACGGGGATGTGTATGTGGCAGACAGTTATGGAAAGATTGTAGACGGCACCCTGATCGGCGATAACCTCGGCAATGCTATTTACGCAAAATCCCAACGCGGTGTGATCTTCTATGGTGCAGTGCGCGATGCGGAAGGACTCGAAAAAATTAACGGCTTCAATGCCTGGGTAAAAGGATATGATCCCTCTTACATTCAACAGATGATGCTGGCCGGCATCAACGTACCCATTCGTATCGGCCGTGCTGCTGTATTGCCCGGCGATGTGGTGCTGGCAAAAAAAGGAGGGGTGGTATTCATTCCTGCACATCTCGTGGAAGAAGTGGTGCTTACCGCAGAATTCATTTCCCTCCGCGATCAGTTCGGGCACCAACGTTTGCGTGAAGGAAAATACACGCCCGGGCAAATTGATTCGCAATGGACAGACGAAATAAAAAAAGACTTCCTGCAATGGCTTGAGAACAATCCCGATAAACTGCCCATGACGAGAAAAGAGCTGGATGAGTTTATGAAAAACAGGACCTGGTAAGGTGCACCGGCATCTGTGGGATTGAAAGGGATTCCCGTCCTGACAACATGGTTCGCACAGACATTATTAACAACCAAAAAGAGATTGCTATGACTCCATCTGAAAAATTTTTAGCAAAATTCGGGCTGAAAGACAACCCCGATGAGAAAAAAGAAGAAGCAGGCAACAGCCGCCGTTCATTCCTCAAACAATCGGCCCTGGGCGGATTAACGCTGGGCGGCTTTTTATTTGCACCGCTGGAAGATACATTGGCGCAGGCAACATCCCGGGTTAACCGCTATTCCAATCCTTCCGATCTGAAGATTACCGACATGCGGTATTGCACGGTCATGAATCCCGGCCGCTGTAGTATTATACGGATAGATACCAACCAGGGTATATCAGGTTATGGCGAAGTGCGTGATGGCGCTGACTGGCGTTATGCCCTTTTTCTGAAAAGCAGGATACTGGGCATGAATCCCTGCAATGTTGAACAGATATTTAAACGCATCAAACAGTTCGGTTTTCATGCACGGCAGGGTGGAGGCGTATGCGCAGTAGAAATGGCCCTGTGGGACCTGGCAGGAAAAGCCTATAACGTTCCTGCTTATCAACTGCTCGGTGGCAAGTACCGCGATAAAATCCGCCTGTATGCCGATACGCCACAACTCCGCGACCCGGTAGCCTTTGCTGCCAAAATGAAAGACCGCATTCAGAATAAAGGGTTCACTTTCCTGAAAATGGATTTTGGTATTGAACTGGTGAAAGACATTCCCGGCGCCATTGTCAACTCCAACTTCTGGGACGTAGGCCGCCAATGGACCAATGAGCCCATGACTTATGGCGCCGCCCTGCACCCGCTTACACAGGTACAGATAACCGATAAGGGCCTGGAAGAATTGAGTAAATATGTAGCCCGCGTACGCGAAGCAGTGGGTTACGAAATCCCGCTGGCGTCTGATCACTATGGTCATTTTGACGCCAACAACGCCATTCGCCTCGGAAGGGCTATGGAAAAATATCGCCTGGCCTGGCTCGAAGACCTGGTGCCCTGGCATCTTACAGATCACCTGATAGAGATCAGTCGCGCTATTGAAACGCCTGTAAGTACAGGTGAAGATATTTATCTCAAGGAAGAATTTATCAAACTCTGCGACAAGCGCGCGGTAGACATCATTCATCCCGACCTCGCCACTTCCGGCGGATTGCTTGAGACCAAAAAGATCGGTGATTATGCCGAAGAAAAAGGCATTGCCATGGCGCTGCACTTTGCCGGCACACCCGTAAGTTTTATGGCCAACGTGCATTGCGCGGCCGCCACCCAAAACTTTATGGCGCTCGAACATCATTCGGTTGACCTGGAATGGTGGCCCAAACTGGTGAAAACAGTGGATGGTAAACCGCTCACGGAAAACGGTTTTGCGCCGGTGCCCGATACACCCGGGTTAGGCATTGAACTGGTAGAGGAAGAAATCAAAAAACATCTCGATCCTGAAAACAAAACATTCTTTGCACCGACGCCTGAATGGGACAAGGTACGCAGTTGGGACAGGCTGTGGAGTTGAAACGAAACGTATCCCTGTCAACTGACTATAATAAATAACTCATTATGACAACAACCAAACGATCACGGGTCTTCTACGGTATGGCGGTGGTGTTGCTGCTGGTGTACCTGGTCCGACTGCTATATGGCAATCATGTGTATGGAGGCTGGCTGCTGGCAGGCATGTTTGTGAGCCTTGCCCTGGCATTCCGTACCAGTAAAATGCTAAGAGGGCTTTCCTTTACGGTAATCATATTTGCGACCACTGCGCTTGCCATGTACCACCCTGATTATTTTTCGCAGTGGGGTGGATTTAAACTCAGCGAACTGATCATTCCATTGATCCAGTTGATCATGTTCGGCATGGGCACTGCTATGAGCGTAAAAGATTTTGCGGCGGTTTTCAAATCGCCCAAAGGAGTGGTGGTGGGCGTGTTGTCACAGTTTATGATTATGCCTTTGATTGGATTTACGCTCGCCACGGTTACTGATTTTCCCCCGGAAATAGCTGCAGGCATCGTGCTGATCGGCTGTTCACCCAGCGGACTGGCCTCCAATGTGATGTCGTACCTGGCCAAAGCCAACCTGGCATTGTCTATCACGCTTACTTCCATCACTACCTTGCTGGCGCCTTTTGTAACGCCTTTGCTGATGAAATTCCTTGCAGGCACCATGGTGCCGATTGATGTGCTGGATATGATGTGGGATATTATCAAAATGATCATCCTGCCCATTGGCGCCGGTTTGCTGTTCAATAAACTGTTGAAAGGAAAATCCAAATGGCTGGATGATGCCATGCCCCTGGTTTCTATGTTTGGCATTGCCTTTATCATCACCATCATCACTGCTGCGGGCCGCGACAGCCTGCTTAGGATTGGGCCTGCCCTGATTGGTGTGGTGCTCATTCATAACTGTTTTGGTTACCTGCTGGGATACTGGAGCTGCAGGCTGTTGAAAATGTCGGAAAGCGATTGCCGCACCATTGCCATTGAAGTGGGCATGCAGAATGCCGGCCTGGCTTCCGGCATTGCCAAGGAAATGAGTCGTATTGCTACGCTCGGACTGGCGCCGGCCGTATTTGGTCCGCTGATGAATGTTACCGGTTCCGCACTAGCCAGCTGGTGGCATAACCGTTTACCCAAAGACCAGTTGCCGCAAAATGATGAAAAATCCGCCGGTAAAAAAACAGTTCCTTATTCTTCACCTCAAAATTGATTTGCTATGCGAATAGGCAGTTTCTTATTGTTGCTTGTTTTCGTTTGTGGCCCGTTGTTATCAAACGGCCAGCAGATTTCCCGCGAACAACTCATTGCCATGACGCCCCTCTGGAAAGGCGAACGTTTTCCGGATGGCCGTCCCAAAGTACCCGACAGCATTCTCGACCGCATGAAACTGGTAACCCTCGAAGAAGCGTGGGCTGTTTTGCGCAATGAAAATTACAAACACCAGTTCGATGGCAACTGGCAAACGATCAATCCGGACAGTGTATTGGTAGGACGCGCCGTTACCGCCATCTTCGTGCCCGGCCGCCCGGACATTCACCGCGTGATTGACAGTTTTGGTGTGCGCGACAAACGCGTGAAATCACAAAACTCCTGGCCCATTGACCTGCTGGTAAAACGCGATGTATATGTGGTAGACCAGTTTGGTGCGCATGAAGACGGACCAACCATTGGCGATAATCTTGGCAATTCTATTTACGCCAAAACCGGCAATGGCATCGTATACGATGGCGCCATCCGCGACCTGAACGGGTTGAAAGAAATCGGCGGCTTTACCTCTTTCTTCAGAAGTTATCATCCCTCCCATCATCTCAATAACCCTGATGGCGAACTGAACACCACATTGATAGGTATCAATACACCTACGCGCATTGGCAAAGCCACCGTTATGCCCGGTGATGTGGTATTGGGCAGGGATGGCGGCGTTATTTTCATCCCGCCTCATCTTGCCGAACGGGTAGTGAAAGTATCGGAGATTGTACGGCTGCGCGATATGTTCGGTCATCAGCGTTTGCGCGAAGGGAAATACACACCGGGACAAATTGATTCGCGCTGGAGCGATGAAATTGAACGCGATTTTTCCCAATGGCTCAACGAACATATTGATGAACTGCCGGTACCCAAAAGCCAGATACAGGAATTCCTGAAAGGACGCACCTGGTAACGACGAACCTATTATCCACCCAACAAAAAAATCAACCAATGACAAATTCCCGACGCTCTTTTATAACCAAATCAGCCATTGCAGCCGCCATGGCGCCCTTTGCAGGCCTGTCGTCAACATTCGGACAGGGGTATGAACAGGCCATAGACAGAACGCCCAAGCCATCCGCACCTTCTGATTTAAAAATAACAGATGTAAAATGTGGGTACATACGGGGAAGCCTGTTCGTAAAAGTGTATACCAACCAGGATATTGTAGGTTGTGGTGAAGGAGTAGATGCCATTCCCGGTACCTATTACCTCGTAAAGAATTTTGGCAACCGCCTGCGCGGAAGAAATCCGCTGAATGTGCACCGCCTGTTTGAAGACGTGCGCAAATCCGGTTTTTTCCAGGGGGCGCAGTCCGGTATGTACATAGCCGTACTGAGCGCCATTGAAACTGCTTTGTGGGATATTGCCGGCAAGGCGCTGAACGTACCGGTATACCAGTTGCTGGGTGGTAAGTTCCGCGACAAGATCCGCGTGTACTGCGATACCGCTTTGTACCAGCGCGATCGTCCGCAACCGAAGGATTTTGCAGAAGCCGCATTGCGGGCAAAGAACATGGGCTTTAACGCCATCAAATTTGACCTTGACCAGTTCAACGATCCCCACAAATATGACTTCTACAACTGGACGGCCAGTCCCGGTGAGTTACAACGCATGGTTGATCAGGTGACTGCAGCCCGCGAAGCCGTAGGTCCGAACATTGATATATTAGTAGATATGCATGGCCGTTATGATGCTGTTACCGGGCAGGCGGTAGCCAAACGACTGGAACACCTCAACCTGCTGTGGCTGGAAGAACCCATACCGGCAGAAAATGTGGAAGCCTATAAACTGATCACCGAATCTACCAGCACGCCCATTGCGGCCGGTGAAAACCATTACCTGGCATATGGTTTCCGGCGTATGCTGGAACTGGGTGCCGTTGATATCGTAATGCCCGATCTGCAGAAAGCCGGCGGACTGGGAGAGGGGCAGCGCATTGCCAACCTGGCCAACCTGTATTATGTGCCCTTTGCGCCGCATATGGTGGCTTCCTTTCTGGGTGCGATGGCCGCCTGTCATGTTTGCGCGTCAGTACCCAATTTTCTGATCCTTGAATGGCAATCGTATTTCCATACCAATCCCATGTTCAAGGAAATTGTGACGTATGATGGTGAATGGGTGAAAGACAGTTTCATCACTTTATCAGAAAAACCGGGCATCGGGGTAGAAATAAATGAAGAAGCCATGAAGAAATATGCCATACCCGATGTGCCTTTCTTTAAATAAGGAGGGCGTTGGTAACATGCCCGTATATGGGCAGGAGCAATGCTCCTGCAAGTGGGTATCTTTTACCTTTCGCAAAATAAACCCTGCCAGTTACTAAACCGGTAGTGCAGGATAGCCGGAGCATAGCTACATTGCTGCCTCAAAAACCTGGTCACATGCTTTTTGTTTTTCTGGCTGGTTCAATGGCAGCAATTATCCTGTATGCTATGTGGTGGTGGCTGGTAGTGCCGAGGCGCCAACAGGCGCGCTGGCATCATGAATTGCTGCACAATGGCCGTGAAGCAGAGGCAGTGATCTTGAACCTGGAATTCACCGGCGTCTATATCAACAACGAACCGCAAATCAGGATGCTGGTGCATGTATTGCCGGCTGCTGAAGAGAATTTCGTTGCCGAAATGCGCGAAGTGATCAGTCTCATGGACCTCAGCTATCTCCGCGCCGGGTCCATGCTGCGCGTAAAATATATTCCGCATAATACAAAGCGGGTGTTGATGGTAAAGAGAAGAAATGGTGAGTAGTTGCCTGCAACACTTCAGGCTTCATCCCATATGTAAGCGAAAATGCTGCGGAGGTGGCGCGTCAGTTCTTTCAGGCTCGCCGGTTTCGAAAGAAAGTACGAAGCGCCTAACCGGCGTGCTTCGTTTTTATCCTGTATAGCAGAAGAGGTGGTGAAAACAATGATGGGAATTCCGTCGTAATAATTATTCCGCCGGATGGCGTGCAGCAATTGTCTGCCGGAAAGCTTCGGTATATTCCAGTCTAAAAACAGAATATCAGGCAGCGGAACTTTTTTTTCTGCGAAGCGCTGCAGGGCGGTTTCGCTATCGGTGTACCAGGAAAACTCAATGGAAGGATCTAATTCTTTGAGCCCCATGCTGAAGAACAGCCGGTCGTCTTCATCATCGTCTATCAAACACACGCGTTTGGTACTATGCATTGCTTACATAATATTGGATCAACAATGTGGTTTATCATTTCATTGAGCGTGCTCCGGATTGGGGCTGGAGAAAGGATGCAAGGGGTTATTGTAAAAACCCGGGAAAGTGGTTTTCAATGTTTATAAGCAATCGTATCAGTCATGTCATCAGTTCCACCAACCGTGGGACAAGAACTATGCCAGTCAACGGTTGTAATGAAGTGCAACGCGCATTCATCTAAATAAACACTTCAACAAAGTAAAGTAAGCAACGCTCGCTATGTGTCACTGAACGATAGTATCAGCTTGTTAAAAGATGAAAGAAATAGCAACAGCAGGTAGTAAAAATAAAAAAGCCTCCCGGAGGGGAGGCGCACTAATCAAATACCATTACCATTAAACCTTATCCTTGCAAGCAAGTTAAGCAATAATTATATTTCGCCAAACAAAAGTTCAGGAAAAATATTTTTTGTTGCCTTTGCTCAACCTTTTGTTGAAGAAGCTACAAACGGTAACCATTTTGGTTAACTGCATTTATTTTTTTTGTATTCACGCTAACCGGTAGTTTTAGCGAAATATTTTGCACGCTGAATATAATGGCATTACATATTGCATTCTGGCAATTTGCAGGCAACACGTCCGGTACATTAAACCCGGGTTGCTGCTGCTCATCCGGTAAGGCATTACCCTGATATGAAATTTTTTCTCAAATCGTGCACGCGCCTCTACACATCTCCCGGCGTGATGCCCGGAACTTGTTTTCCGGCGCTGATGGCATAAGTTATGTACGCGTATGCATGAACCAAATCATTGAGCAATGAGAGTTATAGGAACGAAAACCCATGGATATCTGGATTATATCGTGGGTCTGCTGTTGATCGCAGCACCATGGATACTGGATTTCGACAGGGGTGGTGCGGAAACCTGGGTGCCGGTGATAATAGGTATCGCGACGATTTTGTACAGTTTGTTTACCGATTATGAAATGGGTGCTTCTCCGGCAATCTCTATGCGGACGCACCTTACGCTTGACCTGATCGGGGGGATCCTGCTCGCCGTGTCGCCCTGGCTGTTCGGATTCGCCGACTTCGTATGGGCGCCACACCTTGTGGTGGGCCTCTTCGAAATTGTTATTTCGCTGCTTACGAAGCGTGTGCCGGCCGTTGAACGAAAGTATCACGGTCCGCACAGACCCGCAGTGTAAAAAAGGAACTAAGGAGCCGTTAACGCAAAACAAGCCCAAAGATTTCCATCTACCATGAAGCCCCCAGGCTTTACCGCAACGCTAAGCAATTTTTTTCCTTAGTGTTGCCCTGCTGCCTGGGGGCTTCCGTTTTCAATGGCATTCACTTACTGAACCTCTATGGCCTTTATTTCCCGCTGTGCTTCCGGTTTCTTCGGAAGGGTGATGTGCAGGATGCCATCTTCATACTTCGCCGAAATATTATTCGCATCTACGGTGTCGTTCAGGGTAAAGGTGCGGGTGAAAGCACGCAGGTTGTATTCCCGGCGCATCCAGCCGTTCCGGTCTTCGTTCTTTTCCTCTTTGTGATTGAAGGATACTGTCAGCAGGTCATTGCTCAGCTCTACCGAGAAATCTTCCTTCTTACAACCCGGTGCTACTACTTCCATTTCGTAGGTCTTGTCGGTTTCCCGCACATTCACCGGCACCTGCGATGGCGTCAGTATGCCCCCGAATCCCCAGAAGTCATCATCAAAGAAACGGTCCAGGCTGGTTCGGAAAACATTATCAACCAACCCACCAATGGTCAGCGGTGCATCGCCGCTGTTTCGCTTAATGATGTTAGTCATAGTGTCCTCCTTTTTTATCCAATAATGCACCAGCAAATTGTATACAAAGGCGATTCCGGGGGAAAACCTGACATTTTTATTGCCAGTTTTGCAAGCGTCGCTGTGTCAGCACTGATGATTTTTCAGTTGCCGGCGACCCAAAGCCAAAATAATTCCCCGATTTACAAAGGGTTTACGTAAATTACACCTGCCTCCATTCACTCCGTTCGTTACCATCTGCCTGTTTACGGTGTAACGTGTGCCTCCAAGCCGGGAACGGATATAACAATTAACATATGGGTGTAAAGCCAAAAAAAATACTACTGGCGGATGATGATCCGGAAGACCAGGAGATTCTCGAAGATGCCATCCGCAAACTGGAGCCTGTAGCTCAAATGCATATGGTGGAAAACGGAAAGGAAGTGCTGGAGTTTTTAGCCCATTGCCCCGACAGGGAATTGCCCGAACTCATCATCCTCGATTATAAAATGCCTGTGCTGAATGCTGTGGAAGTATTGGAACTCATCAACCAGGCCTCACGCCTGAAATCCATTCCCAAGGTGGTGTGGAGCAGTTCCCGCCAGCCTGAGCACGTACAAAACTGTATGGAAAAGGGGGCGGCTTCTTATTTTGTGAAGCCCAACAAACTTTCTGAGCTGACAAGAATAGCCGAACAAATGCTGGCATACTGCAGGGAGTAGTTCTCTACGTACTGATCTTTATTCATCACTGCTGTTGTTGTACAGGAAAATAAGCGGTAAAGGTGGCCCCTTTTTCCGGTTCGCCATGGGCAGTAATAAAGCCCTTATGGTTCTGCATTACTTTGCGGCAAATAGCCAGACCGATACCCGTACCGGAATAGTTCACTTTGTCGTGAAGCCTTTGAAACAGATCGAATATCTTATCGGCATACCGGGCGTCGAAGCCAATGCCATTGTCTTCGATGGTCAGCTCGAGATAATGCAGGCTGTTGTCTGCATTCCGGTTGTACACGTCAGCGCCGTTCTTAATGGTTGTTTTGATACGGATATGCGGCGTGCGTTCGGTGTGGCGGTATTTTAAGGCATTGCCCAGGAGATTGTCCAGCAACTGCAGTATCTGGAAATGTATGCCGTTGATCACGGGCAATGGATTGGTCTCAATAAGCGCATTGGTATCCTGGATGGTTTCCTGGTGCATGGTCAGTACCTCCCGGAAGCAGCCTTCCAGGTCTACCTGGCCGGATTCAAAGCTCTTTGGCGTCATCCTGCTATAGGTAAGCAGGTCATCAATCAGCTTTTGCATGCGCGTGGCGGCTGCTATGCTGCGATGCAGGTATTCCCTTTCTTTTTCCGGCAACAGGCTGCCGGCTGTTTCGGCGATCAGGTTGTTGTAAAAACGGATCTTGCGCAGAGGTTCTTTCATGTCATGGGCAGCGGCATAGGCAAACTGCTCCAGTTCGCGGTTCTGAAATTCCAAATCCAGGTTGTACTGGTTGATCTTTTCTTCTGCCAGTTTCCTTTCAGTAAGGTCGCGGGTTACTTTGGTAAAACCGATCACATTGTTGTGCACATCATGCAGGGCGGTGATCACAATACTTGCCCAGAAGCGGGTGCCGTTCTTGCGCACCCGCCATCCTTCATGCAAGGCTTTGCCCAGCTGGATGGCCTGTTCAATCAGTTTTTCGGGTAATTTTTGTTCCCGCTCTTCCTGCGTATAAAAAATGCGGAAGTGCTTACCAATCACTTCTGCTTCCCGGTAACCTTTGATCCTTTCTGCACCACGGTTCCAGTTCTGGATAATGCCTTCTTTGCTGAGCAATAGAATAGCATAGTCTTCTACCTCTTCCACCATTTTATGATACCTTTCTTCGCTTAACCTCAATTCTTCTATGATCTTATTGAGATCTGCTGTGCGTTCTTCCACTTTTTTATCCAGGGATATGTTCAATTCCCGGAAACCGTTGTGCACTTTGACCGATTCATGGTGAGTTTTGTGCGTTATTTGCTGTTGCTGAGATAATCCCCTTGGTTCACCCGCTTTGGTGATATCATGAAAGCAGTTGATCATGCCCGTTATCTTCCCATCCTGGCCGGTGATGGGAGTGATATTTACGATCACTGTTATCCGGGAAAGATCAGGTCTTTCGATGATCAATTCCATTTGTCTGGGAAGTCCGTCGGAGAGGCAGGCAGCAGCCGGGCTTGCTGCATGAGAGATGGGTGTGCTGTCAGGGAGGTATAAACGCCAGGAACCACAGAATCGTTCACTGCTATCGCCGGGCGCCGGCACTCTTCCCCAAAGAAGGATTGCTTGTTTGTTGTATTTCTTGATGAAACCATCGGCATCGCAAACGCATACCGCTACCGGCAACATATTGAGGAAACTGTTTTCCCTGAGCAAGTCATCTTGCAGCAACGCTCTCAGGCCTTCCACTTCCGGGCTGTCTTCGCTAATTTCTGGTGTCATATCAGGAGCGAATTAAATGAAGGTAAAGTTATTGATTAATTGTCAAGCTGCACTTTAATCAGAAAGTGCATTTCGCGCGTTTCCACAATTTGCGCTCACTGCTTTGAGGGTTAAAACACAAAAAGACGTGGAATGAAAATTGCATGCCACTGCTTTCGGACGCTTTTTTAACAAGGTTTTAATCTATGTTGCCGCCCGGTTCTCCTTTACAGTGAGGTGGGAGTAACGGGGGCTGTTGTTTTTTTGCCGCAGGTACACGCCAGCGATTGCTTCATAAAATAAATCAGCCGCCGCGCTTCGGATTATCGTAAATTATAGTAACAAAATCCTTCGTGTATGAAAAAAGTACTGGTAATTGTACTACTGGTTGCCTGCATGGCCGCCGTAGCATTTGCAAGCCTCAGCACCAACAGGAAAAAACAGGATCCCGACAACAGGATTGAAAAGAAGGAAGTAAAGGAAAAGAAAGAAAAGAAACACAACTGCTGGCTGGCCGCATGACCGGATGTGCTGATTAGCTGATGTGCCGTGAACTGGTGCCGCGTGTTGACAGTAGCTGTATGATATTGTACCATGCTTCGTTATCATTTTGTGCGCAATGCTACTGCCTGTTGCCTGCGGACATTTACCTGTTCCCATGACCACAGCGGCGGGCATTTTCAGCACATTAGCTAATTAGCACATTATTCTTACATTTGCTTCATGCAGGAAAATATCATCGAATTACGGCATGCAAATATTTACCAGGGCAGTAATCTGATCCTCCAGGATGTGAATTTCAGTGTAAAGAAAGGCGAGTTTGTATACCTGGTAGGGAAGACCGGTACCGGAAAATCAAGCCTGTTAAAAACATTGTATGGCGACCTGCCTTTGAAAGAAGGCGAAGGAACGGTGGTAGGGTTTAATCTCCGCGAGATGGATTGGAAGCGGGTGCCTTTCCTGCGCCGCAACCTGGGTGTGGTATTCCAGGATTTCCAGTTGCTCACCGACCGCAACGTAAATGATAACCTGAAGTTCGTATTGCGCGCCACCGGCTGGAAAGATGAAAAGCTGATGGACGAAAAGATACATGATGTGCTGGACAAAGTAGGGCTCAAAGCCAAAGGATTCAAAATGCCTTTTGAATTAAGCGGCGGCGAACAACAGCGTGTTGACATTGCACGTGCGCTCCTCAACTCGCCCAAACTGATCCTGGCCGATGAGCCTACCGGCAACCTCGATCCCGAAACATCTGATGAGATCATGCAGCTGTTGTTCCAGATATCCCGCGATTACGGAACCGCCATTGTGATGGCCACGCATGATTATATAGTGATCCGCAATTTCCCCGGAAGAATGGTTCGCACCGAAAGAGGGCGTGTAACAGACAACGCTACCATAACAACTTCATAATGCGCCCGGCATTACGGGTAGTATCGAAATTCACAGCCAGTATTTTTTCCCGCAGGCGAATTTCCTCGTCGTTGAACGGTTGATGATACAACTGGATAATAATGCTTTTGAAGCCGGCCGCATTGGCCCCGATATGACAGGCGGATTCCAGTCCCGTACCGCACACCGTAGCATCATTCACCAGACAATGCCGTCCGTTGTACAAGGCATTCAGCAACTTCAGCTTCATGCCCGTGCTGTTGAAGGAGGGCAATACATTGATCTGCGCCTTGCCGATCATATCCTGCATTTCCTGCTCCGAAGGATTGGCTACCACACAGGTACAGCGGTGGTTGCGGGCAACCCTTTCCAGGCGGCGCGTGGGATTTTTACCGGCAATTACCAGCGGAATGGTCAGATCATCAAACACCTCCTGTATAAGCCATAAGGCGGCTTTTTCATTTTCCGGAACCGAAAGATTACCGTGATAGAGACAGAAGCATCCGATGCCGGTTTGGGAAGTGACTTCGCTATAAGGCAGCAGCGGCGGCACACAAATGATCTTTTCTACGCCAAACTCCTGTTTATAGCAGTTCATGTCTTCTTCTGTTACTGCCACAAATACCGCTTTGTTGGCAATATGTTTTTCGTAGCGGCGCAGCAACGTGCTTTCACGGTGATAATATAGTTTTTTCAGGGGTGAAAAGGAGGAGGTAGACTTGCACAACTGATCGTAGTATACGTATTCCGTATTGGACATGCGCACCACGATGCGGCGTCCTTCAAAACGTTTATCGTTCAACACATAAGTGCTGTGCACGCCTTCTAACAGTATGGGATAGTCGTCTTTCAGCAATGCTTCCGTTAATTCCGGCGCGGAACGGGATGCAACGATATAAGGAAGTTCCAGCGAAACGCATTTATGTCCGGTGGCGCGCTGGTAGTATTGTACGCGTACGCAGTATTTTTCCAGTTCGGGTTGTTCCCCGCGACCGTATTCATAACAATGAAGATGTACCCGGATACCGGCCTCGTGAAAGGCTTTGATGGTATGAAATACATCCACTACGCCGCCGTAATCCACAGGCCATGGCACATCGAACGCAACTATGTGTACATGTTTTTCCAAAATGCTACAATATGTTTGAGTAAAACGCCAATAATTTTTTTTCTTCCTGCTGCCAGTTCATCTGTTCTCTTGCTGTTAAGCAATTGCTTTGTAGCATATCGTATAAAAATTGATCGTTTAGCAACGTATTTAGCCCTTGCGCTATTGCTTCCGGGGCCAGCTTGTCAATTAAAACAGCAATTTTATGTGTATTGTTTATTTCCCGGTAGGCCGGATAATCCACGCATACCTGGGGAATGCCCGCATGGAAGTAGTCAAAGAAGCGGTTGGCCAGTGATAAGTAATTGCTTTTCCCTGTGTTTTCGAACAGCGTAACACCGATCCAGGCATGTACCGTAATGGCGCGCAGTTCGGCGGGTGGAATCCTTCCTTTAAAAAAAATTTTTTCTTCCAGTCCATATTGTTTAACCAATGCCTGCGCCTGTTGCATAAAATTGCCATCGCCGCAAATGAACAGCGGCGCTTCTACCCATTGCATGGCGGGAATAAGCGTTTCAAAGCTGCGTCCTTCATTCACTGCACCCTGGTAAAGAATGTACTTTTCGTTTTTGGGAGGGATCGTTAACGATTGCAGCACCGGTACATTGCGTATCACTTCATATTGTACAGCGTAAAGCCGCTCCAGTTCCCGGGCAATAGGCTCATTCACGGTATATCCATGCCTGAAACGTGGTACGGCAAACCGTTCAATGCGTTTCCACCATGCGTAAATGCGTGGCCGGGTGACGATTTCCTGCATTTCGCAAAACAATTCGTGCGCATCATATACGCGTGGGACGCCTTTTAGTACAGCAGCGAAATAGCAGGGTAAAATGGTATCGAGATCAATGGCGCAGATGAGGCTGGCCCTGGCAAAAAGCAGGTAAAAGAAGAGGCGGATATTGTATTCGGCATAAAATCCAAAACCTTTGCGGAAAAAACAGGAAAGCCGCTTTTGCCGGAAGGGCTGCGGCGGCAGGGCAGGGCTGTGCCGGTGTTTTACCCCCACCAGGGTGACGCCATACCCTTCCCGCGCCAGGGCGCCGCAGATGCGGATCATCCGCTGATCGGTGAGCAGGTCATTGGTGACGGTAAAAATTAACTGTTTCATTAGCAAGGGGTTGCAGCGGTACGTAACAGGGCTGATTACAGGCCGCTATGCCCAAAAATACGGTTCAAAAAATTCTACCCATCGCAAATATTTGGATTGCTATTAATTAATTACCTTTGCCCGCAAATTATCAGAAGAAAAATATTGGATGCTTTAAAAAAACTGAGATGCCTTATTTAACAAAAGAAAAAGTAGCAGATATCTTCACCCAATTTGGCGGAAGCGCCACCAATACCGGCTCCATTGAGGGACAGATTGCGTTGCTGACAGAGCGTATCAATCGGATTTCCGAACACCTGCAAAAAAACAAAAAAGACTTCTCCACCCAC